>Ga0256407_10000407_pt1 | contig 104436 bp, 93 predicted proteins | sample RumenRJG_04DNA_FD_193489 | JGI IMG/M metagenome (GOLD analysis project Ga0256407, IMG submission 193489) | Bovine rumen microbial communities from Lethbridge, Alberta, Canada - RJG_04 | ecosystem: Host-associated > Mammals > Digestive system > Stomach > Rumen | place: Canada: Alberta... | reverse complement strand
CTAAGGCACGGACAACAGAGGATTTACAGGAAGCTATAAATAATGCTTTCAAAAAAATTTCCGTTTCCGATTGTGAAGGATGGTTTGCTTCTTGTTTGTCTGTTTAATTGTTTGTGTTGCTATAATACTTGCAGCAGGACAATCATATAAGCTTTCGGCGGTTGTCACTCCCGATGACAATGACTTCATACTTACATGGGAAAGCAGCGATACCAATATTGCAGAGGTAAATTCTCAGGGAGAGGTTTTAGCTGTCGGAGAGGGTACGGCGATTATCACCGTAAAGCTTTCGGAGCAGAAAACGGCAGAATGCGTTGTTATGGTAAGAAAAGTTCCGCAGAATATCGCACTTAATAAAACATCACTCAGACTTGAAGAAGGTCAGAGCCTTACTTTATCGGCAGAACTTACTCCAAGCTATGCCTATACAATAATAATCTGGAGCAGCAGTGATGAAACCGTAGCCGATGTAAACGAAAACGGAGAGATTACCGCAAAAAAAGCAGGTACAGCAATCATAACGGCAGAAACCTCAAATGGAAAAACAGCATTCTGTGAAGTTACCGTATTTAATCCTGCCGAAGAACCCGAAAGAATATCAATCAATAAAAACAGTATTATAGTTGGCGTAGGCGAAACGTTTGATTTTATCTGTAAAACCGATAAGGGAATTAAAGCAAATGTTACATACAGTCTTAGTAAAAAATCAGTTGTAACGGTAGACGGCAACGGTCATATGACGGCAGAAGCTGTGGGTACTGTTATAGTTACTGCTCAGACAGTAAACGGAAAAACCGCCAAATGCCGTGTAACTGTAAGAAAAGCTCCTACAAGCATATCAATTAACCGAAAAAACAGTATTATGGGACTTGGCGAAAGCTTTTATCTCGAAGGCAGTCTGCCGTCAGATGAGGCTGCACGTGAGCTTACATTTTCATCAAACAATGAAAGCGTTGCAACTGTAAACTCAGGGGGAATAGTAACGGCGAAATCAAACGGAACTGCCATAATAAGCATTACAACCTACAACGGACAAAGGGCAGCGTGCAGAGTTACCGTGCGTAATGCCCCGACATCGCTCACATTCAATAAAACTGAAATCACTTTAAAGAAGGGCGGATACTTTTATCTTGAAAGCATATTCAACACAGGCGAATATGCAAGAATGGTTACTTACAATTCACCAAATAAAATGATTGCAGTAATAAGCGGAAGCGGAGTTATAACCGCAAAATCCGCAGGAACTGTTAAGATTACAGGTAAAACCTATAACGGAAAGACAGCCGTCTGTACAGTTACTGTTCAGAACTAAACTTTACGATTTTTCAATGTCGGATAAGCTTATAATTTGTTGAATTTGCCTATAACAAAAAAATGAAAAATGTGATACAATTAAATTGCATAATATTGTAATTAATTTTGGTTTATTAGACATTATTTAGAAAAAGATGTATTTTTTTTGAAAGAAGGTTAAAAATATGTACAGTGTGGGAGCAGTGGTGATTTACAGAAATGAGGGTGTTTGCAGAATCACCGATACGATTACAAAAAGATTAGGGGACAAGAATATAGAGTATTACGTACTTAAACCGGTGCATAAGGAAAATTCGGAAATATTTGTTCCCAAGAATAACAGTGTGCTTGTCGAAAAAATGAGAAAAGTTTTGTCGAAAGATGAAATTATGCAGCTTATAAAGAAAATGCCCGAAGAAGGCAATATATGGATAGAAGACAGCGATGAGCGTAAAGAGAGCTACAAGAAGATACTTGAAAGCGGAGAACGTACAGAACTTGTAAAGCTGATAAAAACCCTGCACACACATAAGCAGAAGCAGAAGAAGTCAGGCAAGAAGCTGCGTATTTCAGATGAAAGAATACTGAAGGACGCAGAGCGTATGCTTTATGATGAATTTGCATATGTGCTGGATATTCCGCACAGTGAGGTTGTTCCGTTCATATCAGGACAGCTCAGTAATTAATAATAATGTTGCCGTACACTCTGCCGGTTTGACAAATATCCGGCAGAGTGATATAATGAGCGGCGAGGGACAGACTTTTTTTATTGAAAAACAGAAAAAAGCCTTGACTGTAAGAAAAATATATGATATAGTATTGTTACCTCGTGAAAAAGGGGCTTATTTTTTTGTGCCGTTTTCGAGGGAGGCTAAAATTACCGCAATATCGGAGGTGCCGTTAGTAATGAGAGTAAAAGTAACATTGGCTTGTACAGAGTGTAAACAGCGTAATTACAACACTATCAAGAACAAGAAGAACAATCCTGAAAGATTGGAAATGAAGAAGCATTGCAGATTCTGCAACAAGCACACAGTCCATAAGGAGACAAAGTAAGCACGGAGGTTGGAAAGGTTATGGCTGAGAAGGTCGATTTGAAAGCGGCTAAGAAGGATAAGGAAGAGAAATCTCTGAAGCCTGCGAAGGAAGAAAAATCCTCAAAGCCTGCAAAAGCTGATAAGAGCAGCAAAAAGACTGTAAAAAAAGATGATAAGAAGCCTAACATATTTGCCAGAATTGCAAAATACTTTCGTGAGTGCAAAGCAGAAGTGAAGAAGATAACGTGGCCGACACCGAGAACAGTATTCAACAACTGCGGAATAGTATTGCTGATAATACTTGTAATGGGATTGTTGATATTCGGTTTGGACAGAGGTCTTTTTGCGTTGCTGGGACTGATAATGGAAACCTCGGCAATGTAATCTGCGTGAGAGGATGATGTTGCAATGTCAGAAGAAGCAAAATGGTATGTTGTTCACACCTATTCGGGTTACGAGAACAAGGTAGCTTCTACATTGGAGAAAACTGTCGAAAACAGAAATCTTCAGGACGTTATCCAAGGAGTAAAGGTTCCTACCGAAAGGGTTACGGAAATCGGAGAAAACGGAGTAGCCAAAGAGGTAGAGAGGAAATTATATCCCGGATATGTATTTATCAAGATGGTTTATACAGACGAAACCTGGTATGTAGTAAGAAATATAAGAGGCTGCACAGGTTTTGTAGGGCCATCATCAAAGCCCGTACCGTTGTCTGAGGACGAGGTTATAAAGATGGGCGTAGAAGTAAGAAGCGTAGAAGTTTCGTACAGCGTAGGGGATTCCGTAAGGATTACCGACGGTCCTCTGGAGGATTTCGTAGGAACTGTACAGGAAATTGATACGGAGAAGAATACAGTCAAGGTAATGGTATCCATGTTCGGAAGGGAAACACCTGCCGTACTGGAGCTTGGTCAGGCTGAACTTCTTGAATAAAAGCTGACAATAATCTGTGTTTGTCACAGTTATTATTGGAGTAGGGAATAATCTGAGAAGTTGTTCCCTGTGGGAGGAATGTAAATATCTTTAAACATTCCGCCAGATACCACATTATGGAGGTGCACAAATAATGGCTCAAAAGGTTGTAGGCTTTATAAAGCTGCAAATCCCTGCCGGTAAAGCTACTCCGGCACCACCTGTCGGACCTGCACTTGGTCAGCACGGTGTAAACATTATGGCGTTCACAAAAGAATTCAACGAACGCACCAAAAACGATATAGGAATGATAATTCCTGTAGTAATAACAGTATACGCAGACCGTTCTTTCACATTTGTTACAAAGACACCGCCTGCTGCTGTGCTTATCAAAAAGGCTTGTAAGATTCAGAGCGGCTCGGGAGTACCTAACAAGACAAAGGTAGCAAAGATTACCCGTGAGCAGGTTAAGCAGATTGCAGAACAGAAAATGCCTGACCTGAATGCCGCAAGCATTGATTCGGCAATCAGTATGATAGCAGGTACAGCTCGCAGTATGGGCGTTGAAGTAGTCGATTAATAACGAAACTTGCCCGGTGGGAGGAAAGAATCCGATTTTACCACTTTATAGGGAGGAAGACAATGAAACACGGAAAGAAATATATCGACAGTGCGAAGCTGATTGATAGAACAAAATTTTATGATGCTGACGAAGCATTGGATCTGGTAGTAAAGACCTCAACAGCTAAGTTTGACGAAACAGTAGAGGTTCATGTAAAGCTCGGCGTAGACAGCCGTCACGCAGACCAGCAGGTAAGAGGAGCAATCGTACTGCCTAACGGAACAGGTAAGAATGTAAGAGTTCTTGCTGTATGTAAGGGAAACAACGTAGAGCTTGCAAAGGAAGCAGGTGCTGACTTTGTAGGTGCTGAGGATATGACTCAGAAAATTCAGCAGGAAGGCTGGATGGATTTTGACGTTCTCATAACAACACCCGATATGATGGGTCTTGTAGGTCGTCTGGGTAGAATACTGGGACCCCGTGGTCTTATGCCTAACCCCAAGGCAGGTACAGTTACACCCGACATCGCAAAGGCTATCAAGGAAGCTAAGGCAGGTAAGATTGAGTACCGTCTTGACAAGACAAACATAATTCACTGCCCTATAGGAAAAGCTTCATTCGGCAAGGATAAGCTTCTTGAGAACTTCAATACACTTCTTGAGGCTATCGTAAAGGCTAAGCCGGCTGCTGCAAAGGGTCAGTATGTAAAATCCTGTGCCGTAACAAGCACAATGGGACCCAGCGTTCGCATCAATCCTAATAAGGTTGGCGGACAGGCTGTTGCTGAGGGCTGATAATTTTTAAACAAATCCTTTACTTAATTGTAAATGGTATATATGCTGTTCAAAGACAGCAGGTGTGTTATCATAAAAGGGATTATCCCTGCCTGCCGAGAATAGACTTTGCAAGACTTTTAATTCAGTTTTTGCTGATTTAGCGTTATGCTGTGCCTTTTCTCGAGCAGAAAAGGCACTTTTTGATTTCGCATAGTTACTTTTTATGGAGGTGAACTACTTTGGCTAGTGAAAAGGTTCTTGAACAAAAGAAAGCAACGGTCGCTGCCCTTACAGAAAGATTGCAGAACTCTATTGCAGGTGTTGTAGTTAAGTATGAAGGCATTACCGTTGAGGACGATACCAAGCTTCGTAAGGAGTTAAGAGAAGCAGGCGTAAAGTATACGGTTGTAAAGAATACTCTCCTCGCAAGAGCTGCCGATAACGCCGGTCTGGGAGATATGAAGGGTGTTTTAGAGGGTACAACAGCTCTTGCTACCTGTGATGAGGATTACGTTGCAGCTGCACGTATTCTCTGCAAATTTGCTGACAAGCACAAAAGCTTTGAAGTAAAGTCAGGCTATATGGACGATGCAGTTATCGGAATGGATAAAATCGAGAGTTTGGCTAAGCTGCCTTCACGTGAGGTATTGCTCGCAAATGTACTCGGTGCATTCCAGGCACCTATCGCAAGCTTTGCACGTGCCGTACAGGCTATCGTTGACAAGCAGAACGAGGGTACTGAGGCTGCTGCTGAGGAAACTGCAGAATAATATTTTTATCGGTTTCCACGTTTTTTGATTAAAAAATAATTTATTTTACAATACGGAGGTTAATTATCATGGCATCTGAGAAAATTACTGCTATTATTGAAGAATTGAAAACTTTGACAGTTTTGGAGCTTTCTGAGCTTGTACACGCTGTAGAGGACGAGTTTGGCGTATCAGCAGCTGCTGCTGTTGCTGTTGCTGCTCCCGGCGAGGCTGCTGCTGTTGAGGAGCAGACCGAGTTCGACGTTATCCTCAAGTCATTTGGTGCAAGCAAGATGAACGTTATCAAGGCTGTTCGTGCTATCACAGGTCTTGGTCTTAAGGAGTCAAAGGAACTCGTTGAGAGTGCTCCTAAGGCTATAAAGGAAGCTGTTTCAAAGGACGAGGCTGAAGAGCTTAAGAAGAAGCTCGAAGAGGCTGGTGCAGAGGTTGAGGTTAAGTAATTTCATTTGATTACTTTTCATCTGATTTTTAAGGCTGTTGCTAAAAAAGCAGCAGTCTTTTTATTTTTCCAGAATTTTGTTTATATAAAGTTTAGGTCAAGCCTTTTCAAAGGCTTGCGGTTTCCAAAGGCAGAGCCTTTGGTCAGGATTTTCAAGGGTGAAACCCTTGAACTCTCATAAAAATTACACGGATTTACAATTTTATGAAGTTGATTAATGTAAAAAATAACCAGTGAGTAAAAAAAATATGTGATTTATTGTGCAAATCGTGTAAAAATAACTTTAATTTACTTTTTTTACTTGTAGTTTTTTTGTAAATAACTTATAATAAATATGTATAATTTTATATAGCACGAATGGAGGAAAACAGATGAGTACAGAAAATCTGTCAGCTATAAAGGCAGCCGTTGAAAAATCTTCTGCCTATAAAAATCTTTCGGAACTTTTTGATGAAGGCACTTTTACTCAGATAGATGCCTATACTATGTCGGGAGAAAATCCCACTGAGGTAATCGCAGGATACGGAACAGTAAACAGTTGTCCCGTCTACGCTTTTGCTCAGAACAGCGATATATGCGGCGGAGCAATGTCCAAGGCACACGCTGCAAAGCTTCAGAAAATTTATGACCTTGCCGAAAAAACAGGTACACCCGTTGTAGGTATGTATTCCTCGGCAGGAGCAAAGCTTTCTGAAGGAATGGATATGCTCGGCTCGTACGGAACTGTTCTCAACAGTGTGAGCAGACTTTCGGGTGTTGTTCCTCAGATTTCCGTAATACTTGGAAACTGTCTTGGAACAGGTGCATTGAATGCTGTAAGTGCCGATATTGTTGTTATGTCAGAAAAAGCAAGTCTTTCTCTAAGCGTAACAGGAGAAAATGCTTCCGCTGAGTGTGCGGAAAAGTCAGGTATCAGCCACATAACCGCAAAGGATACAAAGGAAGCTATCGAAAAAACCAAGGAGCTTATAACAATGCTTCCTTCCAACAATCTCAGCGTACCCCCCATAACCGATGCTGATGAGCCTGATGAAAAAGCAGACTGCCTTGTAAAGCAGGTTGTGGATAAAGATACCTTCATAAAACTTAAAAAATCATACGGTGAGCAGTCCGTTACAGGTCTTGGAAGAATAGCAGGAAACGTTGTCGGTATTGTTGCAACCAAGGGCGGAGTTATAGACAATGCTTCAGGCGAAAAAATAGCCGATTTTGTCCGTTTCTGCGATGCCTTTGCAATTCCCGTTGTTACATTCGCAGACAGTGAGGGTTTTGCCGATGTAAAGAACGCTGCAAAGGTTGCTTCGGCATATGCTGACGCTACAACCGTAAAAATAACAGTCATCAAGGGCAAGGCATACGGTGCTTTCTATCTTGCTATGGCAGGCTCTGCCGCAAATGCGGATATAACATATGCACTTGAAAATGCTTCTGTTTCACCGCTTGCACCAGTTACGGGAGCTGCAATTATGTGGGCTGACAGAATGGCTGCTCCCAAAAAAGAAAGAGAACAGATTGTAAAAGAGTATGAACAGACTGAATGTAACGCTCAGAAAGCTGCTGCTTACGGCTATGTAAACGATGTAATTTCAAAAGAGGACGTAAGATTTAAGCTGTATACCTCTCTTGAAATGCTCTCAGGCAAGAGAGTTTCCACAATGCCTAAGAAACACGCTACAATCTGATATCCGGGTTTTACCAGTCAAATTATAATCTATGATATAAAAAGGAATGAAATTTATGAAAAATCTTAGAATTACTGTAAACGGTACAAGTTACGATGTTCAGGTAGAGGAGCTTTCCGCAGGAGCAGCACCTGCACCCGCAGCACCTGCAAAGGCTGCTGCACCTGCTCCCGTAAAGGCAGCAGCACCTGCTTCTGGCGAGCCTGTAAAAGCACCTATGCCCGGAGTTATCCTTGATATAAAGGTTTCTGAGGGTCAGAGCGTTAAGAAGGGCGACTGCGTAATTATCCTCGAAGCTATGAAAATGGAAAACGAGATTTTTGCACCTAAAGACGGAAAAATTGCAGGAATTTCCGTATCAAAGGGACAGAACGTTAATTCGGGTACTGTTCTGATGACAATTAACTGATAAAAAATATCCATCTGAAAGGAATGTGTTCAGAAAATGGCAGATAAGAAGAAAATTCTAATTACTGAAACAGTGCTTCGTGACGCACATCAGTCTTTGTTTGCAACCAGAATGACAACAGAGGATATGCTTCCCATACTGGATAAACTGGATAAGGTCGGATTTTATTCTCTGGAGTGCTGGGGAGGAGCTACATTTGACTCCTGTCTGAGATTTCTTAACGAAGACCCTTGGGACAGACTCCGTATAATAAGAGATAAATGCCCCAATACAAAGCTTCAGATGCTTTTCAGAGGTCAGAATATGCTCGGATACCGTCACTATGCAGACGATGTTCTTGAATATTTCGTACAGCGTTCCGTTGCAAACGGTATTGATATAATCCGTATATTTGACGCTCTCAACGATATAAAGAACCTCCGTACAGCGATAAAGGCTGCAAACAAGGAGGGTGCAGAAGCTCAGGTTGCTATTTCTTATACGGTTGGCGATGTGTTTACCGATAATTACTATGTTGAGTACGCAAAGAGAATTGCAGATGCAGGAGCAAGCTCTATCTGTATAAAGGATATGGCAGCACTGCTCACCCCTTCAAGAGTTGTAAGTCTTGTAAAGGCTCTCAAAAAGGCTACAGACCTTCCCATACAGCTCCACACTCATTCTACGTCAGGTTTGTCGGGAATGTGTCTGCTCAAGGGCATAGAAAACGGTGTAGACAGAATAGATACAGCTATGTCACCGCTTGCACTGGGTACATCTCATACCCCTACCGAGGCTATGGTAGCAGCTCTCAGAGGCACAGAGTACGATACAGGCATAGATTTGAAGCAGCTTAACGAAATCCGTGAGTACTTTATGGGCATTCGTAAAAAATACATAGACAACGGTCTGCTTGACCAGAAAATGCTCGCTGCCGATACAAAGGCTCTTATATACGAAGTACCCGGCGGAATGCTTTCAAATCTGCTCAACCAGCTCAAACAGGCAGGCAAAGAGGATAAGCTTGACGAAGTTTTGCAGGAAGTTCCCAGAGTAAGAAAGGATTCCGGTTATCCTCCGCTTGTAACCCCTACATCTCAGATTGTAGGTACTCAGGCTGTGTTCAACGTTATTATGGGCGAACGCTATAAAATGTGCAACAACCAGTTCAAGGATATGGTTGCAGGCAAGTACGGTACTACTCCCGTACCTATCGACCCAAAATTCAGAAAGAAAATAATAGGCAACGAAAAACCTGTTACCTGCCGTCCTGCCGATCTTATCAAGCCCGAGCTTGAAAAACTCCGTGAAGAGTGTAAGCAGTGGACTGAGCAGGAAGAGGACGTTCTTTCATATGCTATGTTCCCCGAGGTATCAGTCAAGTTCTTTGAAAAAAGAAGACAGAAAGAACAGGGAATAAACGGCGAACTTGTTGATATGAAAAATAAGGTTCACCCCGTATGATGAACCGTCACAAGTCCCCGAAGCTGCCCCCGCCATACGGCGAGGGCAGCTTCGGGGATTGCTTGTGCGAATGAAGATGCTGAAAACAATGCAGACCATACCTATGGCTTGTATTGAAAATCATATTTTCTCAAACAGTTGAAATTGCAGATAAAAAATGCTAAAATAATAAGATAGAGCAGAACAGCTTCATAAAAGGTGGGGATTATATGATAAAGAGTATGACAGGATATGGCAGCAGCAGAAAAATAATAGACAACAGAGAGATTTCAATAGAGATACGTTCTGTAAATCACCGCTACTTTGAGCTTTCGTGCAGAGTACCGAGGGAGTTTTCTTTTCTTGAGGAAAAAATAAGAGCAGCCGTCAAGAACAGACTTTTCAGGGGAAAGGTTGACCTTTATGTTACAATAGGTTCAGATGAAAATGAACAGGCACTTGTTGCTGTCAACCACGGACTTGCATCAGGCTATATAAACGCACTGAAGGAGCTTGCACAGAAATACGGAATAAGCGATGATATTTCGGTATCGCTTGTATCAAGGTATCCCGATATTTTCAATGTGAGCAAGCCTGAGATAGACGAAGAAAAGCTGTGGAATGAAGTCAGTGAGGTTCTTGACGAGGCACTGGGCAAGCTTATAGATATGCGTCAGGCTGAGGGAGTTAAGCTTAATGAAGATATAAGCCAAAGATGTGAAACTGTTCTGGGACTTGTTGCAGAGGTTGAGAAAAGGTCGCCGCAGACGGTTGAGGAATACCGCAGGAAGCTCACAGAAAAAATTCAGGAGGTTCTTTGCAGTACGGCTGTTGACGAACAGAGGATTCTGACGGAAGCAGCGATTTTTGCGGATAAAATAGCTGTTGATGAAGAAACGGTAAGATTAAGAAGTCACTTTGAACAGTTTAAAAAGATACTTGAGAGTGACGGTTCTGTCGGAAGAAAGACGGATTTTATACTTCAGGAAATGAACAGGGAAGCCAATACAATAGGTTCAAAGGTTCAGGACGCACAGCTTGCACATATAGTAGTTGACATAAAGGCTGAGCTTGAAAAAATAAGAGAACAGGTTCAGAATGTTGAGTAAGTTTTCAGGCTTAAATATATAAAATATTGGAGTGTGGATATGCAGTTAATAAACATAGGGTTTGGAAATCTGGTATCTGCGGATAAGATAGTGGCAGTAGTTGCCCCTGATTCCGCACCGATAAAAAGAATAGTTCAGGACGCAAAGGAGCAGGGCTTGCTTATAGATGCAACCTACGGAAGAAAAACACGTTCCGTAATAATTACGCAGAGCGAGCATATAGTGCTTTCGGCAATAAATCCCGAAAGCATAGGAAACAGAGCGTCTGTGGAGGAGAGCAGCAGTAATGAATAAGGGAATTGTAATACTTATATCAGGGCCGTCAGGAGTAGGAAAAGGAACGGTCGTAAAGGAAATACTCAGGGACGGGGATAAGTACGCACTGTCAATATCGGCAACCACGAGAAACAAGCGTGAAGGTGAGGTTGACGGAGTAAGCTACTTTTTCATAAGCAAAGAAGAATTCAGAAGCAGAATCGAGCAGGGACTTATGCTTGAGTATGCCGAATACTGCGGAAATTTTTACGGAACGCCAAAAGCCTATGTAGATGAAATGGTAAACAAGGGAAAGAACATAATCCTTGAGATAGAAGTACAGGGAGCGGAAAACGTAAAGAGAATTATGCCCGAGGCAGTCAGTATTTTTGTAATGCCGCCCGATATGAACGCTCTTGAAAGCAGGCTCAGGTCAAGAGGAACAGAAGACGAAGAAACAGTAAGAAAAAGACTTGATACTGCCGCAGTTGAAATGGAAAAGGCAGTATGTTATGATTATATAGTTGTAAACGACAGGCTTGAGGACTGTATAGATGATATAAAATCTATTATAAGTGCCGAGAGTCACAAAAATATAAATATGGTAAATTTTGTTAAGGGAGTGCTTGAAAAATGATGAGAAGACCGTCTGTTGATGATATGCTGGCTAACAGAACTACAAGATATTCGCTGGTAATAGCCGTTGCCAAAAGAGCGAGAGAAATTTCCGCCGATGTGAGGAAAAAAGAACAGACTTTAGATGAAAAACCTGTTCTTCTGGCGATAGAGGAATTTAAAAAGCATAAGTTTAATATACTGGAGCCTGATATAAACGAATAAGAATATGGCAGAAGAAATCACAGGTGATATTGATACAGAAAAATCTCCTGAGGGAGAAAAAATACTGCTTGCAGGTGTAGCAACTGAGAAGACCGCCTATCATTTTGATAAGATATTTGAGTACAGAGTACCCGAAAAACTTATTGATTGCTGTATTGCAGGGTGTCGTGCGGTAGTTCCGTTCGGCAGGGGAAACGTAAAGCGACAGTCCTTGATTATGTACACAAAAGAGGTTATCGGTGACAGCCGTATGTACAAGGAAATTCTTGAAGTACTCGATAAAAAGCCTGTTCTTACAAAGGAGCTTACAGAGCTTGTCGGATTTATGAAGAGCAGATACTACTGTACAATGTACGATTGTGTCAGAGCTATGCTTCCGTCAGGAATAAACTACAGGATAGATACTTTTTACAGTATAAACGATGAGTACAAGAGCGGTGCTGATTTTATGAGCCGTGAAGAAGAAAGTGTATACAGGTATCTTTCGGCAAGAAAAAAAGCCGCAAGACGTGATGATATACATACGGCTCTTGAAATCCCCCCCGAAAGCTCCGTTCTGTATGATATGTATATGAAAGGTATACTTAACAGAGAGGACGAGGCTTCAAGAAAAACCGGAGATAAGCTTCAGAAAATGATAAGAATAAAAGAGGACGTTCCCGACAATGTGAAGCTTACCGCAAAACAGAATGAAGTCTACGAAATACTCAGTACGGTTTTTGCGGTATCGGTAAAGGAACTTTGTTATTTTTCGGGTTATACGCATTCAGTTGCAGATACGCTTGTAAAGAAAGGTGTTGCCGAGTACTTTGACGAGGAAATTTTCCGAACTCCTATAAGGTACAGTACAAGACGAAAAAATGACAGCATTGTTCTTACACAGGAGCAGCAGGCAGCATATGATGACCTTAAAGTCCGCTATAATTCAGGAAAAGCACAGGTATCGCTGCTGTATGGTGTCACTGGTTCGGGAAAGACCTCCGTGTTCATAAAGCTTATAGATACTGCTGTAAGCGATGGAAAGGGAGTTATAGTTATGACTCCCGAAATAGCACTTACACCTCAGCTTATAAACCTTTTTACGGAAAGATACGGAAACAGTGTAGCTGTTTTTCACAGCGGACTTTCTGTAGGGGAAAGACTTGACGAATGGAAGCGTGTGCGTAACGGATATGCTAAGATTGCAGTAGGCACAAGAAGTGCCGTATTTGCTCCGTTTGAAAATCTGGGACTTATCATTATGGACGAGGAACAGGAATACACCTATAAATCCGAGTCAAACCCCAGATTTCACGCAAGAGATGTTGCAAAATACAGATGTATTAAAAACAACTGTCTGCTTCTTCTTGCATCTGCCACGCCGTCGGTTGAAAGCTTTTACAACTGCAAAAAGGAAAGATATTCCATAAACATTATGCGGAACAGGTATGGTACTGCAATACTTCCAAAGGTTATAATCTCTGATATGAACGAGGAAAATCAAAGAGGAAATTACAGCGGTATCGGCGAAGAACTTCTGAGAGGTCTTGAAAAAAACCTCGAAAACGGCAGACAGTCCATAATACTGCTTAACAGAAGAGGTCACAATACGTTTGTTTCCTGTAAGAAGTGCAACGAGGTTATAAGCTGTCCGAACTGTTCAATATCGCTTACATATCATTCCGACAACAACAGGCTTATGTGTCATTACTGCGGATATTCCGAGCCTTTACAGCAGGAATGTCCCGTATGTCACGGAAACGGGCTGAGATTTTCGGGACTTGGTACTCAGAAAGCCGAGCAGATTCTGGCAGACGCACTTCCTAATGCAAGAATACTTCGCCTTGATGCGGATTCCACTATGGCTAAATTTTCCCACGAAAAAAAGCTGAAAGATTTTTCGGACGGAAAATATGATATAATGATTGGTACGCAGATGGTTGCAAAGGGTCTTGACTTTCCGAACGTCACGCTTGTAGGTGTAATGTCCGCAGACCAGATGCTTTACTCTGATGACTACAGAAGCTATGAAAGAGCCTTTTCTCTTCTGACTCAGGTTGTAGGACGCTCAGGCAGAGGAAGTATTGAGGGAAAGGCTGTAATACAGACATATACTCCCGAAAATCCTACGATACTTCTTGCATCAAAGCAGGATTACGACAGCTTCTATGAAAACGAAATAGCTATGCGTAAGGCAATGCTGTATCCGCCGTTTTCGGATATATGTATGGTTGGCTTTGTCGGAGCGGACGAGGAAAAGACAAGAACTTCGGCGGCTGAATTTACTAAAATGCTGATAGATAAGGCTAAGACGGAATATCCATCAATACCTCTGAGAATTTTAGGATATTCGCCTGCTACGGTCAGCAGAATGAACAATAAATACAGATATAAATGTGTAATGAAATTCCGCAACAGTAAGATTTTCAGAGAAATGATGGCAAAGCTGCTCATTGAGTACGGCAGGAATAAAAAACTTAACGAGGTTGCGGCTTATATAGATGTAAATCCTGATACTATTTTGTAGAAAATATTTTCGGGAATTTTGTGGGTTGAAAGGAAGGAAAATATGGCTATAAGAAACATAGTTAAGGAAGGTGACAGCGTTCTGACAAAAAAATGTCATTACGTTACCAAATTTGACGGAAGATTATCACAGCTTATAGATGATATGAAAGAAACTCTTGCACAGGCAAACGGAATAGGTCTTGCAGCACCGCAGGTCGGAATTTTACGCAGGGTTGTAATAATAAATATACCCGAGCAGGAAATTGAACTTGAGCTTGTAAATCCAGAAATAACCGAGCAGAGCGGAACTCAGGAGGAAGTAGAGGGCTGTCTGTCCTGCCCTAATCAGTGGGGCGTTACGCAAAGACCTATGTACGTTACCGTTAAAGCTTTCGACAGAAACGGTAATGAATTTACCGTAAAGGGTGAAGCTCTTCTTGCAAGATGTCTTTGTCACGAGCTTGACCATCTGGACGGCATACTCTTCAAGGATAAGACCATAAGAATGCTGAAACCCTCAGAGGTTGAGTAATTTATACTTTAATTTTGATAAGAAAAACATAAAATTCAGGTCAAGCCTTTTTAAAGGCTTGCGGTTTCCAAAGGCAGAGCCTTTGGTCAGGATTTTTAAGGGTGAAACCCTTAAACTGCTACATACTTTTGCTTTCGTCAGCATCGGGGCGATTGCAGACCCCAGCAGACTTGTCTGCTGGCAAATTAAAGGGTTTACCCTTTAATTTATCAAAAGCAAGGCTTTTGATGTCTGCAATCGCCTTGTTTGAGTGAAGCCGAAGGTTTTGTTAAGGAGGTTAATGTTTATGAATATAGTTTATATGGGAACTCCGGATTTTGCGGTAAAGCCGCTGGAGAAAATCATAGAAGGCGGTCATACGGTTTTGAGTGTTTTCACTCAGCCCGACAAGCCAAAGGGAAGAGGATATGCTATGACTCCGCCGCCTGTAAAGGAATGTGCGTTGAAATACGGAATATCTGTGTATCAGCCTGTATCAATGAAAGACGGTGAGGCTTTTAAAATTCTGTCGGAGCTTGAACCTGATGTTATAGTTGTTGTAGCTTACGGAAAAATTCTGCCTAAGGATATACTTGAGCTTCCGAAATACGGCTGTATAAATGTACACGCATCACTTCTTCCAAAGTACAGAGGAGCAGGCCCTATACAGTGGAGCGTTTTAAACGGAGAGCTTAAAACAGGAGTAACTACAATGAATATGGCAGAAGGTCTTGACACAGGCGATATGCTGCTTAAATCTGAAACTGAGATAGGCGAAAACGAAACTGCAAGCGAGCTTCATGACCGCCTATCAGTTATGGGGGCAGAGCTTATAGTAAAAACCCTGACTGCCGTTGAAAATAATACAGTAGTTCCGCAAAAACAGAATGACGAAGAGTCAAGCTATGCACCTATGCTTACAAAGGAGCTTTGCAGAATTGACTGGAGCAGAACGGCACAGGAGGTTCACAACAAGGTAAGAGGACTGAACTCGTGGCCTGTTGCGGTTACTGTTGTAAACGGAAAAAGGCTTAAAATATTTTCTACAAGAATAGCTGATTCAAAAGGCGAAATCGGTACGGTAATAAATGAAAATCCGCTTACTGTTGCCTGCGGAGATAAGGCTGTCGAGATACTGGAGGTTCAGCCCGAGGGCAAAAAGCGTATATCTGCCGCCGACTATGTAAGAGGTTACAGAATAACCAGGGGTACGGTTTTCGGATAAAACAGAGCAGGCATATAAAATTTTTAGTAAAGAGCTTTGCGTGAGTGTGATGCGATTGCAGACCACTGAAGCTAAGCTTCAGTGGAATTTCAAGGGAAACCCTTGAAATTCGACAAAAGCGGAACGCTTTTGTCGTCTGCAATCGCAGCCTGAGCGAAGCTGAAGGTAAACAGAGTAAACATACTGTTGAGGAAAGATAATTATGGCAAATTCGAGAAAGACGGCACTTAAAATTCTGCTGAAAATTGAGCGTGAGGGAGCGTATTCAAATATAGCACTCAACAACGGAATAAAGCAGGACGGTTTAAAGGGAGCAGAAGCGTCTTTTTGTTCAGCGTTGGTATACGGCGTTCTGGAGAGAAAAATACTGCTTGATTTTATAATAAGGCAATACACCAATATAAGGCTCAAAAAGATAGAAGCCGAAGTGCTTGAAATTCTGAGAATGGCGGTTTTGCAGATTTTGTTTATGGATAAAATTCCCGAAAGTGCCGCAGTAAACGAAAGCGTAAAGCTTGCAAAGGATATGAGGCTTAATAAAGCATCAGGCTTTATAAACGGAGTTCTCAGAAGTATGCTGAGAGCCGAATGCAGATATAAACTGCCTGACAGGAATAAGGAAAAAATCAGATATTATTCCATAGTGTATTCCGTCCCCGAAGAACTTGTAAATCTTTGGATAAGCTCATACGGCGAAGAAAATGCAGTGAGCATAATGGAAAACACTATGGGCAGAGCAAAGCTTACAGTCAGAGTAAATACCCTGAAAACGGATAAAGCCACTCTGAAAGCTTCTCTTGAAAAAAGCGGTATATCGTGTACTGAAAGCGATATTTCCGAAAACGCTCTTTTTCTCTCCGATACGGGTTCGATAGAAGCTAAAGAAGAGTACAGACAAGGACTTTTTCACGTACAGGATATATCCTCACAGATATGCTGCGAGGTTCTTGCTCCCGAAAGCGGAATGACGGTTTATGATTTCTGTTCCGCACCAGGAGGAAAAGTATTTACTATGGCACAGCTTATGAACGGTAAGGGAAGCATAAAGGCATTTGATATGTATGAGCATAAGGTAAAGCTTATACATAACGGAGCTTACAGGCTTGGCATAAAGAATATCTCAGCCGAAGTAAGGAACGCACTTGAAAAAAACGATATGCCATTGGCAGACAGGGTATTGTGCGATGTTCCCTGCTCGGGACTCGGAATAATAAGACGCAAGCCCGAAATAAAATACAAGGAAAATCTCGGGTTTAAGGAGCTTCCTCAGCTTCAGTACGATATTCTTTGCAATTGCTCGAAGTACGTCAGAAAGGGAGGAAGGCTTGTATACTCAACCTGTACGCTGAATCCTGAGGAAAACGAGCTGAATGTAAAAAGGTTTTTATCTGAATATTCAGAGTTTAAACCCTTGAACATTACTTTGAATAGTGGTATAATCAAAAAGATAGATAGTATGGAGAATGCCGTTACTTTGCTGCCGTGTGAGAGTAATGACGGATTTTTCATAAGTCTGTTTGAAAGAACAGGCTGAGCATTTTAAATTTTAAATTTTACATTTTATAAAAACAGTGAGGTCATACTGATGAGACTTAAAGATATAAAATCTCTCTCATATGAGGAGCTTTGCGAAGAAATGAAAGCTTTGGAGCTGCCTGCATACAGAGGAGGTCAGATATTTTTGTGGCTTCACGGAAAAAATGCTTCATCTTTTGATGAAATGCTGAATATTCCGCTTAATATCAGAAAAACTTTATCAGAGAAATATTATATTGCGTGTGCAGCTATTGAAAAAAAGCAGATTTCCTGTTATGATGGTACGGTAAAATATCTTTACCGACTGAATGACGGAGAATTTATAGAAGCGGTTCTTATGAGCTATCATCACGGATATACTATATGTATATCAACGCAGGTCGGCTGCAGAATGGGCTGTACGTTCTGTGCGACAGGAAAAAGCGGATTTGCAAGAAATCTTACGCCTTCCGAAATGATTTCTCAGATACAGCAGGCGGAAAAGGATAACGGAATAAAAATTTCCAACATAGTTCTTATGGGAATGGGAGAGCCGCTCGATAATTTTGAAAACGTGATAAAATTTCTTTCACTGGTTAGCAGCGACAAGGGAATGAATATAGGAATGCGACATATAACGCTGTCAACCTGCGGAATAGTGCCTAAGATATACGAACTTGCTGAGCTTAAATTACAGATAACGCTTTCGGTATCGCTGCACGCAACAAACGACAGTATAAGAAGCAGGACAATGCCGATAAACAGAAAGTACGGAGTAAGACAGCTTATCGAAAGCTGCAGATATTATGCGAAAACTACAGGAAGAAGAATAACCTTTGAGTACGCTATGATAGACGGCGTAAATGACAGCAGAGAGTGTGCATATGAGCTTGCAAAGCTTATAAAAGGTATGATATGTCACGTAAATCTTATACCCGTAAACAGTGTAAGCGGTTCGGATTACAGAAAAAGCAAAAAGAAAAGGCTGGAAGAATTCAGTAAAATCCTTGAGAGTAATTCCATAGCAGCAACGGTAAGGAGAACTCTGGGTTCAGATATAGATGCCTCATGCGGACAGCTGAGGAGAAAACATATATCCTGAAACGGGAAAAATTTATAGAAAAGGAGGACATCGGAATGGAGCTTTACACCAGAACAGATATTGGTTTGGTACGCTCAAGCAATCAGGACTCCGTAGACGGAGGATTTCTGCATGACGGAAAAGTAATGTGGGCAGTGCTTTGTGACGGAATGGGCGGAGTGAACGGCGGAAGTATTGCGAGCAGTACGGCAGCAGAGATTGCAAGGGAAAATATGAGCTTTTTTGATATTCACGCAAGTGAGGCTCAGTCCGAGAACTTCCTGTGTGAAGTAGTAGCTAAGGCAAACAGTGCGGTTTATAACAGACAGAAAAGAGATATATCTCTGCACGGAATGGGAACTACAATGGAGCTTGTGGTTGTATGCAGAAGGTGGGCGATGGTGGCTCACGTCGGCGACAGCAGGGTTTATTGTATACACAGGAACAGGATAAGACAGATTACGGAGGATCATTCCGTAGTACAGGAAATGGTCAACCGTGGGGAACTTACGCCACAGCAGGCAAGGGTACATCCAAACAGAAACTACATAACCAGAGCGGTTGGTGTAAGTCCGAGTGTTCGGACAGATTATATTGAGTTTCCGTTCGAGAGCAACGACATTATTATAGTATGTTCGGACGGACTGTCAAATTATATATCAGGTGAGAGCATACTTAGTTACTCAAGGCTTTATGAGGGTGACGAGCTTACAAAAGCCTTGGTTGAAAAAGCTAAAAATCACGGCGGTGCGGATAATATATCCGTTGCTGTTTTGTATGCAAATAATATTCGGGAGTGATGTTTATGGATAAGTATGTGGGAAAGAAACTTGACGGAAGATATGAAATACAGGAGCTTATAGGCGTAGGCGGAATGGCAACCGTATACAAGGCAAGAGATGTAAAGAATAACAGAATTGTAGCTATAAAGATACTGAAGGACGAGTTTTCAAAAAACGGAGAGTTTATAAGACGCTTCAAGAATGAATCCAAGGCTATAGCTGTATTGTCACACCCGAATATAGTCAAGGTTTACGATGTAAGCTTCGGAGATGTCATACAGTATATTGTAATGGAGTACATCGACGGAATAACGTTGAAGGAGTATCTTGACCAGCAGGAAAATAAAATTGACTGGAAAATGGCAGTATACTTTACAAGTCAGATACTGAAGGCAATGCAGCATGCCCATGAAAAGGGAATAGTCCACAGGGACGTAAAGCCGCAGAATATGATGCTTCTTCAGGATGGCACAATAAAGGTAACCGATTTCGGAATAGCAAGATTTTCCAATACCGAAACACGTACAATGACTGATAAAGCAATAGGCTCGGTTCACTATATAGCTCCCGAACAGGCAAAGGGCGACAGAACAGACGGAAAAAGCGATGTGTATTCAATAGGTGTAATGCTTTATGAAATGCTTACAGGAAAGCTTCCGTTTGAAGCTGAAAATGCGGTTTCCGTAGCAATTATGCAGCTACAGTCCAACCCTCAGCCGCCCAGAGAGATAAATCCTGATATTCCCGAAGGACTTGAGGAAATAACGCTCAAGGCTATGAGAAAAGAACCGTCACAGCGTTACAAATCCGCAGAGGATATGCTCAGGGATTTGCAGGAGGTAAACAAGAAGCCGGGTACAGTGTTCGGCTATGAATATCCGGCAGACAATGAGGAGCTTCCGCCCGATGAAGAAGAGGCTATGTATGCAAAGTATGCAGAGGCGGCAGAAAAGGGACGTTCACCCGTATTCAATGCACTTGTGGGAATTTTCACAGCATTTATACTTTGTGCCATACTGTTCGGTTCGCTTGCACTGCTGCATTCATGCGAAGCAAGCAATACGGCTTCCGTAGATATTCCTGATTTTATAGGAAAGAAATATGCCGATGTAACTTCGGACAAGTCCGTTAATTTCAACTGGGACGTTATAAATGTATATGATGCGAGCAAGCCTGAGGGTGAGATACTTGCTCAGGAGCCTGAAGCGGGTTCAAAGAAGGTAAAAGAGGGTGCAGTGATTACCCTTACCGTAAACAGCTCCGATACACTCATAGGAGTACCCTATGTTGCAGGCGACCCCGAAGAAACTGCTGTGGCAAAGATAAAAGCAAAAGGTTTGTCGGCTGAGGTTGTTTATATCGAGGACGAGAACACAGCCGAGGATATAGTAAGAGATACAACACCGAAGGCAGGAAGTGAAATTGCCGTTACCGAAAGTGTAAAGGTTTTCGTTAAGAAAACGGTTGTAAAGACAACGGTTACAGTTCCCGACCTTTCCAATATGACAAGGGATCAGGCATCTGAGGCAGTTGCAGGAGCAGGTCTTGCATTTGACTACGAGTATAACAATGAAATTGACCAGCCGGCTGAAACAGTACTTGGTCAGAGTCCGATGAAAGGCTCTGTTGTACAGAAATCAAGCACAGTAAAGGTTTATGTCGCAAAGGGTATAGAAAAGTATAAGATACTTGATATAACGGCACTTCTTCCTACAAACGCTACAACGGAATGTGATGTAAGAGTTACGGTTGACGGAGTTCTTGACGCATCTGCAAGCAGAAGAATGGTTCCTGCTTCGGAGGGTACGCTCAATTTCTCGGTAAGAGGAAAGGCAACATCTGTAGTTTATATAGAGATAGACAATCAGATTTGGAGAAGATATGAGATAGATTTTGTAAATTCCAATGTACAGTTTGCAGCAGGAAGTTATATACCTGCAAACCGTCCCACTGAAGCTCCTACAGAACCTGAGATTGTTCCGCCGCCGTATGAAGAAGAGCCTACAGAGACCGAATATGTTCCCTCTGAAGAGCCTACAACCGCAGACGATGACAACGGCGATGATACGGAAGACGGTGACGAATAACAAGAGCAATTCCGTAATATAATGATTTTTTGATGCACTTCTTTGATTAATGCTCAGGGAAGTGCATTTTTATGAGAGCTGTCAGAAATTATACCGCAGAGCTGATATGAATAAATATGGCATAAAGGCGGTGTAAAATTCAACAAGTATTTGCGGACATAAAACAAAATTTTTAAAAATCTTGACTATAACGGTAAAGTAGTATAAAATTATAGGGGATATTTTAAATATTGAGCTAAAATATAAATATTTTAAAAGAGGGAATTTTAAAATGGAAAAATTAAAAAAGCGTAGTACTGATATGCTCGCAAGGCTGTGGAAAAGCTTTCGTAAAAATTTTCCTGTTGCCATATTGGGAATATTACTGTGCTTTATAGTAAGATTTATGTTTGGCAGGGCAAACGTTGTAACGGCACTGGTATCGGTGATAGGCATAAGAGAGCTTTACGGAACGACAATAAAGCTGACAAACTATATGCGTTACGGAATAACGCTGCTTGCCGTTGTACTTCTCGGCACGTTTGGCGGTATGAATTTTATTGCCGCAGCAGTCATAAATTTTGCGGTTATAGGATTTACGGCATTTGTGCTTTATGACAATCTTCAGCCGACAGGTGCTTATTTTACGATTTCCCTGCAGGTGCTGCTTATGGAGTATTCCGGAGGAATAGCTCCTGCACATATTCCGAGAAGGCTTCTGTGCGTACTGTTCTGTATGGCGGTATCAGGTGCGGTTATGCTTGTCGCCAACAACTTTTTCAGAAAGCACGAGGACGATGAATATGTCATAGCAGGCTGCAAGGCTATAGCTGACAAGATGAGGAAATTAGTCAGCGGTGAAGCTATTTCCGATGACAAGGATTTATTTTCGGTTACAAGTGAGTTTTGCAAAGAGAATTATTCTTCATTTGTAGACCAGTGCTACATACTGGACGAAAGCAAAAAAAGGGACTTTCTGTCTTTGCTTACTATGGAGCAGATAAGCGACCTTATTTACGATACGGAAACAAAGCTTTCGGAATTAAGCGAAAACGATACGGAATATTTTGAAGAATTAATCAGGATTTTTTCAAGAGCAAAGTCCATAAAAAGACTTGCGATAGAGCTTAACGGATTTGTTGACGAGTATTCTATATCCAATCCCCAGCTTTCGTCGCTGTGGAAAAAGTATCTTCTCAGCCTTGTGGATTATGCAAAGTACAAGAACAAGCCTGTTATAAAAAAGGGAACGTTCAACGAAGCTTTCAAATTCAGGCTTTCCGTTTTGAAAAAGCGTTTTTCGTACAGCTCGTCATACAATCTAAGAAAGGCTATACAGATAGCAGGAATAGTTGCCTTGTTTACGTTTATAGCAAAGATACTTCCTGTAACAGAGGCTATGGTACTTCCTGTGGCATCGTTCTGTGTTCTTGCCATATACCCTGAGGTAAAGCTCAGAGCTACAATACCCGGAATTGTCGGAATTATATCTCTGATAGTGGTTTATATGCTGATACTCGGAGCAGTTCCGTTTGACATCAGACTGCCTGTATCTTATATGATATCAATGGTGGGAATATCGGTAACATCAAGTCATTTTATGAAAGCGGGATTTTCTGTACAGCTTATATCCTCTGTAGTATATCCTACGGCAGTTATGAGTCCCGAGATTATTGTAAAAATTGTTATGGTTATACTGGGTTGCTGCCTTAGCTGGCTTCTTGTCAGATGGATATGCAATACACCCGACCACAGAAAATATAAGCTGCATATAAGCGACCTCGCACAGGTAAACTGGACTTCTATGAGCCTGCTTCAGAGTGCAAGGCTGAATAATTCAACTGTGGGTTATCTCTGCGAATTTATGTTTATTCAGCATCTTATGCTTGAGCATATAAGCAACAGCTCAAAGGATTTGGTGGACAGCAACAGGATACGCTATTCAAATATGCTTTCGTTCAACTGCGATTTGCTGACGGAAATAGCATATGCTATGACAATTCTTAAACCTGTAGCTTTGCCCAAGGAATGGATTATAGCTATGAAAAAACGTCTGACAAACGTATTTTAGTATACTTATTTATGATAAATCAGAAAGCCTGCGTCAGCACTCAGGCGGCGATTGCACAGTCAAAAGCAAAGCTTTTGACAATTTAAATGGCATACCATTTAAATTCCCACGCAGACACAAGTCTGCGTGGGTTTGCAATCGCCGCAGCGTAGGCGTAAGCTTGTAATTTGAAAAGAAAAACATAGAAAATTGATAGGAGTGTGCCTTTTAATGATTAGTGGTGCTGAGATAATGGTAAAATGTCTGGAGCAAGAGGGCGTGGAGATAGTATTCGGTTATCCCGGAGCAGCCATATGTCCTTTTTACGACGCTCTTCTTGATTCCGATATAAAGCATATACTTGTAAGGCAGGAGCAGAATTCTGTTCATGCAGCCAGCGGATATGCACGTTCGGTCAGCAAGCCGGGTGTATGTGTGGCTACCTCAGGGCCGGGAGCTACAAATATGATTACGGGAATAGCTACAGCTTATATGGATTCGATACCGATAGTAGCGATAACGGGACAGGTAAGAAGCGACCTGATAGGAAGAGATGTTTTTCAGGAGGCAGATATTACGGGAGCGTGTGAACCTTTTGTAAAGCACAGCTATCTTGTAAGGGATACCGAGGATTTGCCCAGAGTGTTCAAAGAGGCATTTTACATAGCCACAACGGGAAGACCCGGGCCTGTGCTTATAGATGTTCCGATAGATATTCAGTCAAATAAGGTAAAGAAGTTTTCATATCCGAAGAAAGCCGAGATAGCAGGATATAAGCCTACAGTTGAGGGACATACAAGACAGATAGAAAAAGCAGCAGAGCTTATAAAAAGTGCTTCAAGACCTGTAATATGTGCAGGAGGCGGAGTGCTTACATCGGGAGCAAAGCTTAAGCTTGTAGAGTTTGCTATGAAAACAGGAATACCCGTAGTTTCCACTATGATGGGAATAGGTGTTATGCCGACCGAAAACAAGCTTTATCTGGGAATGCTGGGTTCTCACGGAAAGAGAGTTGCAAACAGAGCAATTCACGAAGCTGATGTGATAATGATATGCGGTGCGAGAGTAGGCGACAGGGCAGTAGCATCACCCGACCAGCTTTCGGTTCGTTCCAGCATAATACATATAGATATAGACCCTGCGGAAATAGGAAAGAATGTAGAAGCGACAATTCCTATAGTAGGTGATATGAAATCGGTAATAAGTCATCTTTGCGATATTATAGGCGACTATCACGTGCCGCATATGTGGGAGGATACAACGGAGCGTTGGAAGCAGGAGCTTTTCAGAATACCGCCACGCTTTGACGGCTGTGTCGAACCCAGAAGCTTTGTTGCAAGACTTTCGGAAATGCTTCCTAACAAGTCGATACTTGTGGCAGATGTAGGACAGAATCAGATTTGGTGTGCAAACAATTTCCGTATCAAGGAAGGAAGATTTCTTACAACAGGCGGTATGGGTACAATGGGATATTCCGTACCGGCGGCAATAGGAGCAAAATTCGCAAGACCCGACAGACAGGTTGTGGTAGTATGCGGTGACGGTTCGTTCCAGATGGGAATGAATGAGCTGGGAACAATAGCTCAGAACCATCTCAACGTAAAGATAATAATTATGCGTAATGACAGGCTTGGTATGGTAAGAGAGCTTCAGAAAAATTTATATGAAGGACGTTATTCGGGAGTATTCCTTGATGATGAAACGCCCAGCTTTACAAAGATTGCTGAGGCATACAATATTGATTCGGCATATGCGACTTCAAATGAAGAGGCTGAGAAATATGCCCAGGAGATGATAAAATCGGATAAACCATTTTTGCTGGTGTGCAGAGTTAGTCCTGATACGCCGTCTATTTAAGATAAACAGGAGGACTTTTTTATGAAGCATACTATATATATACTGGTAGAGAACTATGCAGGAGTTCTGAGCAAGGTCACAGGTCTTTTCTCAAGAAGGGGATTCAACATAGAGAGCCTTGCTGTCGGAATAACAACTGATATAAACGTTTCGAGAATTACAATCATAGCCGATGGTGACGAGTATGTTGCCGAACAGATTAAAAAGCAGCTCAACAAGCTTATACCCGTTATTGAGGTTAAAATTCTGAAAGATTACGTCAGCCGAGAGCTTGCACTTGTAAAGGTAAACTGCAATACGGGCAGCAGGGTTGAGATTATGGGTATCGCAGAGCTTATGAACGCTAAAATAATAGATGTAAGCACAAATACGATAACACTCCAGATTACCGATACATCTGATAATATAGAAACGCTTGTAAATCTGCTGAGAACCTACGGAATTAAGGAAATAGTAAGAACAGGTACGGTTGCAATAGAACGTACCAGAGGAAAGTAAAACAAATTTTGTTCATAAACTTTGTAAATTATTGACATCAACGCTTTAAAGGTGTATTATACTAGTTAGCCACATTATGGCGTAAGGAGGATTTTTTAAAATGAAAGATTACAGAGAAAATATGAAAGCACATATATATTATCAGAATGACTGTAATTTATCTGTGCTTGACGGAAAGACCATCGCAATTATCGGATACGGCAGCCAGGGTCATGCTCATGCACTCAACCTGAAGGAATCAGGCTGCAACGTAATCATAGGTCTTTACGAAGGAAGTAAATCATGGGCTAAGGCAGAGGCTCAGGGCTTTGAGGTTTTCACAGCTGCTGAGGCTGCAAAGAAAGCCGATATTATTATGATACTTATCAATGACGAGAAGCAGGCAGCTATGTACAAAAAGGATATAGAGCCTAACCTTGAGGCAGGCAATATGCTTATGTTTGCACATGGCTTTGCAATACACTTTGGTCAGATAGTACCTCCCGCTGATGTGGACGTTACTATGATAGCACCTAAAGCACCCGGTCACACAGTTCGTTCAGAGTATCAGGCTGGAAAGGGAACACCTTGTCTTGTTGCTGTTTATCAGGACGCTACAGGAAAGGCTCTTGACAAGGCTCTTGCTTACGGTCTTGGAATTGGCGGTGCAAGAGCAGGATTGCTCGAAACCAACTTCCGTACAGAAACAGAAACAGACCTCTTCGGTGAGCAGGCTGTTCTTTGCGGTGGCGTATGTGCTTTGATGCAGGCTGGTTTTGAAACACTCTGCGAGGCTGGTTATGACCCCAGAAATGCTTACTTCGAGTGTATCCACGAGATGAAGCTTATAGTTGACCTTATTTATCAGTCAGGTTTTGCAGGAATGAGATATTCAATTTCCAATACCGCTGAGTATGGTGACTATATCACAGGACCCAAGATTATCACAGAGGATACAAAGAAGGCTATGAGAAAGATACTTTCCGATATTCAGGACGGTACATTTGCTAAGGACTTCCTCCTTGATATGTCAGCAGGCGGACAGGCTCACTTCCGTGCAATGAGAAAGCTCCACGCTGAAGCTCCTGCCGAAGTTATCGGTCAGGAAGTAAGAAAGCTCTATAGTTGGTCAGACGAGGATAAGCTCATAAACAACTGATTTTTTCTGAAATTATTTAATTTTTACAATCCCTTGTGCAGAAATGGCACAGGGGATTGCTTGCTTTCTGAAAAAAGCACTGAAAAATGCCTGCTGCCTTGTACGGAGCGGCGATTTCAGTCCGTTTCGGAATACTTCCGAAACGAAAATCAAGCGTTACGCTTGATTTTGTCAAAAGCGGACGCTTTTGACGGCTGAAATCGCCACTCCGTACAAGGCAGCAGGCATTTTGTGACAGTACAGAACTTTTACATGGAAACTATATCTTTTTCTTCAAGCAGTCTGATACCGTTTGCGGTAAGAATAGCTTCGGCTTTATTATTATCCTCAACACGAAGAACAACGGAAGCGAACTTTTTTGAAACGGTGATAAAAGCGTACATATACTCAATATTTATATTGTGTCTGGCGAGAATATGAACGATTTTAGCGAGCGAACCGGGTTCATCGGGGATTGAAACGCCGACAACCTTGGTGATTGATACGAAACAGCCTGAGGATTCGAGAGCCTCCTTAGCTTTTTCGGGGTCTGTAACAATAAGACGGAATATGCCGAAGTCCTGAGTATCGGCAACGCTCATAGCACGGATATCGATACCTGCCTCAGCGATTGAATCCGTAATGGTTACGAGTTTACCCTCTTTGTTTTCCACAAATATGGATAATTGTTTTACAGCCATAAAAAAACCTCCTTTAAAAAGATAAGATAAAATAGTAAAGATTTTAGTCAATCAGCTTACGCTTGTCTATAACTCTTACAGCCTTGCCTTCAGAGCGAGCTATACTTTTAGGAGCAACAAGACGTACTCTGGGGTTAATGCCAAGCATAGTTTTCATAGCACTCTGAAGCTGTTTTTCTCTCTGAGTGATACCGTTAGGAATATCGGAGAAATCCTCTTCTCTCATTTCAACGTGTACATCGAAGGTATCGGTATTATTAACTCTGTCAACGATAATCTGATAGTTGGGAGCATAACCGCAGTTAAGAAGTACAGTTTCAATCTGGCTGGGGAACACGTTTACGCCTCTTATAATCATCATATCATCAGAACGCCCCATAGGCTTTGTCATTTTAACGAATGTTCTTCCGCAGGAGCATTTTTCACGTGAAAGAATACATATATCTCTTGTACGGTAACGCAAGAGAGGGAAAGCTTCCTTGTCGAGAGAAGTAAACACAAGCTCACCCTTAGAGCCGAGAGGGAGAACCTCACCGGTATCAGGATTAATTATTTCGGCGATGAAGTGATCTTCGTTTATGTGCATACCTGACTGTTCCTCACATTCAAAAGCAACACCCGGGCCGCTTATTTCTGTAAGACCGTATATGTCGTATGCCTTTATTCCAAGGGAGTTTTCAATATTTCTACGCATTTCCTCAGTCCAGGGTTCAGCACCGAATATTCCGGCTTTAAGCTTATTATCTTCGGGTTTGAATCCCTTTTCTTTAAGGGATTCGCCTATGTAGGCAGCATAAGACGGTGTACAGCAAAGAATTGTTGAATTTAAATCCATCATAAACTGTATCTGTCTGTCAGTATTTCCGCTTGACATCGGCAAAGTAAGACAGCCGACCTTGTGAGAGCCTCCGTGCAGACCTGCACCGCCTGTAAACAGACCGTAGCCGTAGCTTACCTGACAGACATCGTGCTTATCGCCGCCTGCGGCAACTATTGCACGGGCACAGCACTCCTCCCACATATCAACATCGTTTTGTGTATAGAAAGCAACTACACGTTTTCCTGTTGTTCCCGAGGTTGAGTGAATACGCACACAGTTTTTGATATCGGTTGCAAGTAAGCCGTAAGGATATGCTTCCCTCAAATCGTCCTTTTTAATAAAAGGCAGCTTGTGCAAATCCTCAGTTCCTTTTATATCCTCAGGCTTTACACCCTTTTCGTCCATAAGTCTGCGATAATACTCCACATTATCGTAAACATAACGTACCTGTTTTACAAGCTTTTCGTCCTGAATTTTTTTGATGTTTTCGGCAGACATAGTTTCTTTTTCGGGTTGAAAATACTTTTTCTGCAATTTTACCACACTCTCTTTTTTATTATATTCTTAAAACCTCTGTCAGCTTTCCGACTATGGCGATTGCAGCCGTTCAAAAGCTTTGCTTTTGAACGCATTCAGGCGGTATACCGCCTGAATGCCACGGAAGATAAATCTGCCGTGGGCTGCAATCGCCGAAAAGAAGCTCAAAGTATCAGTTGTTATATCCAAGACTGAAGGCTTTTTTGTTTATTTTGATAAAGTTAGGCTTTACGCATTTTTCTATAGCGTTTTCCCATTTCTCATAAGAAATATCGAAATATTTAGCAAGTCTGCCCATAAGAACTATATTACAAGCCTTTGCAGAGCCTGCCTCAGAAGCAAGAGAAAGAGCATCTATAGCGTCAACATTTGCACCTTTTGACTGCATTTCATCAAGAACATTTTCAGGATAGGAAGCATTTCCGATTATAACGGGCATAGGGTCTATCTGCTGAGTATTTACGATGACAGTACCGTCTTTTTTAAGATTTTTAATATATCGTGCAGCTTCGATTTTTTCAAAGCTTACGATAAAATCAGCTTCTCCCTCCTCGATTACGGGAGAAAAAACTCTGTCGCCGAATTTTACATAAGTGACAACAGAACCGCCACGCTGGCTCATACCATGAACTTCACTTACTTTAACGTCAAAGCCCTCGTCAACGAGAAGTCTGCCAAGTAATTTGGAGGCAAGCAAAGAACCCTGACCGCCTACACCAACAATCATTATATTTTTAGTTGCCATAAGATTATTCCCCCTCACATTCAAAAGCATCAAAAGGACAAAGTCCTGCACAGACACCGCAGCCTATGCACAATGTCTTGTCAATGACAGCGTTTCCGTCCCTGAATGAAATTGCAGGACAGCCGAACTTCATACAACGCTTACAGCCTCTGCATTTATCTTTGTTTACCGAAAGCGGTTTTTTAGGCTTGACATACTTTAGCAGAACACAAGGTCTGCGTGATATGATAACCGAAGGCTCATTCTTTGCTAGTTCTTCCTTTACAGCCTTTTCGCATTCATCAAGATTGTAGGGGTCAACAACTCTGACAGAGTTTATGCCTATGGATTTGCAGAGAGCTTCAAGATTTACCTTGCCTGCGGGGTCGCCCTTTATATTGAAACCTGTAGTAGGGTTCTGCTGATGACCTGTCATACCTGTAATTGAGTTATCAAGTATGATTACGGTAGAATTTGACTGATTATATGCCACATTTATCAGACCTGTAACACCTGAATGAATAAAAGTGGAATCTCCGATAACACATACGGTTCTGCCCTCAGTCTGACCGTCACCGGCTTTGTTATAGCCGTGAAGTCCTGAAACGGAAGCTCCCATACAGAGTGTCATATCAAGAGCGTTCAGCGGAGGCATAGCACCCAGCGTATAGCAGCCGATGTCACCCAGAACTGTAATTTTATTTTTGGCAAGAACATAGTATATTCCACGGTGAGGACAGCCTGCACACATCATAGGAGGTCTTACGGGAATATTTGTATCAAGGCAGATATTTTCATTTTTGTCAAGTCCGAAAGCTTCAGCTATGGTTTTCTGAGAGAACTCTCCGAGAATTGAGAACTTTTCTTTACCGATAACATCAATTCCGAGTGTCTTGCAGTGAGTTTCAATAACAGGGTCAAGTTCCTCTATAACGTAAACCTTTGAAACCTTTTCGGCAAATTTCTTGATAAGCTCCACAGGAAGGGGATTTACAATACCGAGCTTCAATACAGAAATGCTGTCACCGAAAACCTCTTTTACATACTGATAAGATGTAGAGGAAGTTATTATACCGAAATCATAAGTTCCGTTGCCATCTTCAATTCTGTTAAGAGGTGAGGTTTCGGCATATTCAATAAGCTTTTTAGTTCTTTCCTCAACAAAAGGGTGACGTGCTATTGCATTTGCAGGAGCCATTATATATTTCTGAGGATTTTTAACATATTCCTTTGTTATTTCAGTTCTTTCGCCCTTTTCGACAATACTCTGTGAATGTGCAACTCGTGTACACATCTTTATTAAAACAGGTGTATCGAACTGTTCTGAAATTTCGTAAGCAACTTTTGCAAAGTCGAGAGCCTCCTGTGAATCTGACGGCTCAAGCATGGGAACTTTTGCAGCAACAGCATAATGACGTGAATCCTGTTCATTCTGAGAAGAGTGCATTCCGGGGTCATCTGCAACGCAGATAACCATACCTGCATTCACACCCGTATATGACATAGTAAAAAGAGGGTCGGCAGCTACGTTAAGACCAACGTGTTTCATACAGCAGGCAGAGCGTTTTCCTCTGAGAGAAGCTCCGAAAGCCGTTTCTGTAGCTACCTTTTCGTTGGGAGCCCATTCGCAGTAGGTATCATTGAATTTTGCAAATTCTTCGGTTATTTCAGTACTCGGAGTACCCGGATAACTCGATATAACCGAACAGCCGGCCTCGTAAAGACCACGTGCAAGAGCGGCATTTCCTATCATAAGTTCTTTCATTTTCTTACCACCTTATATAGAATTAAAAAATATTTATTACTGGTTTCTGAGGTCAACAATTCTCTTAGCCTTGCCCTGAAAACGTTCAATAGTTTTGGGAGCAACCAGAGTAACCTTTGCTCTGAGTCCGAGAATAGATTTCATTTTAGCTTCTATAAAGCTTTTAAGGTCGCTCAATCTCTGATAATTTTCGAGCAATTCAGCATTATTAAGCTCAACCTTTATTTCGAGATTATCTCTGAAATGTTCTCTTGTTATTACGAGCATATAGTGAGGAGCAATATCCTTTATATTTATAAGTATGTTTTCAATCTGAGTAGGGAATACGTTTACACCTTTTATAATGAGCATATCATCAGTTCTGCCCATAGTCTTAGCCATTCTTGCGTGAGTTCTTCCGCAGGAGCAGGGTTCATAGCTTATTTTTGTAATATCCTTTGTTCTGTATCTGAGAACAGGCATACCCTTTCTTGTAAGGGTAGTTATTACCAGTTCGCCTACTTCGCCCTCACCAAGACGCTTTCCTGTTTCGGTATCGATTATTTCGGGCAGGAAATGATCCTCAGCGAAGTGCATACCGTTTCTTGCCTCACAGTCACCCGAAACACCAGGACCTCCAAGCTCAGTCATACCGTAGTTATCGGAAACACGTATATCAAAGTTTGCCTCTATCTGAGAACGCATAGCAGGCGTACAAGGTTCTGAACCGAGTATTCCAAGTCTTAAAGAGTAGTCAGAAAGCGGATAGCCTGCTTCCTTTACAGCTTCCGAGAGATACAGTGCATAGGAAGGTGTTGCAACAAGACCTGTAACACCGTAGTCACGCATCATCATAAGCTGTTTTTCTGTATTACCTGATGAAGCCGGTATAACCGTAGCACCAATATTTTCAAGTCCGTAGTGAAGTCCGAGAGCACCCGTGAAAAGACCGTATCCGAAGCTTATCTGAACAACATCATCAGCAGTAACTCCGCCTGCCATAGCAACACGGGAAACGCAGTCTGCCCAGATTTTTATATCCTCTTTTGTGTATACTCCGACAGTAGGTTTTCCTGTTGTACCTGATGATGCGTGTATACGCACAATATCCCTCATAGGCACAGCCATAAGACCGAAAGGATAATTATCACGGAAATCATCTTTTGTGGTAAAAGGAATATACTCAATATCTGATAAAGTCTTTATTTTTGAACCGTCCAGAACTCCGGCTTCGGTAAGACGCTTATTGTAAAGCGGTACGTTATCATAGCAGTATTTTACAATATACTTCAGACGTTCAAGCTGAATAGCTTCTATTTCTTCTCTGGGGAGAGTTTCAATATCTTTTTGAAACATCATTTTTATCATTTCCTTTTCATTAAAAATACGCTGCGTTTGACGTAGGCAATGTTAGTTTACATATCTAAATATAGTACAGATTTGCGGCTTTGCTCACGATGCGATTGCAGACGACAAAAGCGTTCCGCTTTTGTCAACCATCAAGCTAAGCTTGATGGTTCGTTTCGGACAAGTCCGAAACGGTCTGCAATCGCCAAAAAAACGAACTCAGCCGTATACCTTTGTTTACAGCGGTTATGCAGAAATCTTTAAGAGTGTTATTTTCTTGCGGATTTTTTAGCTTTTACATTTTTTGAAGTCTTTGAAGCCTTTGAAACCTGTACAGCTTCTTCCTCGTCACCGATATATTTTTTAGAAGAAGCAGTTACTTTTCTGTCATAGCATGAGAATATGGAATTTACTCTTTGGGTGTCTTTTGCAGGAGCTATAAGTGTAATAAGCGGAGTAATAATGATACCAAGAAGCATAGCGAGCATACCTGCATTGATAGGTGACTTGAAATATTCCAGAACAGCATTATCGAACTTGATACCGCCGAGATTACAGATAAACGAAGCAAGCGAAATACCTATACCCAAAGCGAAATTAACCCATACAGCAACTTTGGGAACTTTTTTGAGATAAAGACCATACATAAAGGGAGCAAGAAAAGCACCTGCCAAAGCACCCCATGAAACGCCCATCATCTGGGAAATGAACATAACAGGAGAGTTTACCTGAATTATAGCGATGACTGCTGAAACAGTTATGAAAAATACGATAAATACTCTCATAAGCAGAACCTTTTTCTTTTCAGTCAGGGATTTCTGAGAGCAGAAAACAGGGTCGATAAAATCTATGGTAAGAACAGAGCTTGAAGTAAGAACAAGGCTTGAGAGCGTACTCATAGAAGCTGAAAGAACGAGAATAACAACTATACCCATAAGAACAGGTGAAAGATTTTCCAGCATTGTGGGTATAACAGCATCGTAACCGCCCTCAGGTTTTACACCGTCAGCACTCATTTTTCCGAAAAGTCTGCCAAAACCGCCGAGAAAATAACATCCGCCTGCAACTATTACAGCAAAGATTGTAGATACGATGGTACCTGTATTTATAGATTTTTCTGACTTGATAGCATAAAACTTCTGAACCATCTGAGGAAGTCCCCATGTTCCGAGAGAGGTAAGTATAACAACGCCGATAAGGCTTAAAATATCAGGACCGAAGAAAGACGTATAAGCACCCTTGAACTCATTTCCGGCAGGAGTTGTTACGCTTTGCTGTGAAAGTAAAGCTATAGTTTCGTAGAATCCTCCGTTTATGCTAAGAACGGCAAATATTACGGCAACAATACCTATCAGCATAATAATACCCTGAATAAAATCATTTATTGCGGTAGCCATATATCCGCCAAGTACAACGTAAATTCCAGTAAGTAAAGCCATAGCGACAACACAGTATGTATAGGGTATTCCGAAAGCCATTTCAAAAAGTCGGGAAAGACCATTGTAAAGAGATGCGGTATAAGGAATAAGGAAGAAAAAGATTATAACCGAAGCGGCAATTTTCAAAGCCTTGGAATTATATCTTTTGAAAAAGAAATCGGGCATAGTAGAAGAATCCAGATGCTGTGTCATAACTCTGGTACGTCTGCCGAGAGTTTTCCACGCAAGCAGAGAGCCTAGTATGGCATTACCTATACCGATCCATGTGGAAGCAAGTCCGAAACGCCAGCCGAACTGTCCTGCATATCCTACAAATATAACTGCGGAAAAATAAGAAGTACCAAAGGCAAACGCTGTAAGCCAGGGGCCTACCGAGCGGTTTCCGAGTACAAAGCCGTTTACATCTGTTGTTTGTTTACGGCAGTAAATGCCGACCCCTATCATAACGGCGAAGAAAATGATAAGGAACATTACTTTGATGAACATATCCATTTTTAGTTTTCTCCTCAAAATTTATTATTCAAATATCTGAAACACGTGAAATATTTCAGAATATATGCTATAATTAGAAAGCAGCGTAAACGGCACAGTATTTATAAAGTATATGTAAGCCGTATTGTGCAGAAAATAAAAAGTAACAGAGGTAGTAAAGATTATGGTAATTGATTTTCATACACACGTATATCCCGAAAAAATAGCAGAACGCACTCTGAACGCTCTCATAAAGTCCGCAAAGGTAGTTTCCGCACATACAAACGGAACAACAGCAGGTTTGCTGGAAAGTATGGAAAGCTCAGGAATAGACAAATCGGTAATACTGCCTGTTGTTACAAGAAAGGGTCAGTTTGAAACCGTAAACAGCTATGCCGCAGAAATAAATAAGAAGCATAAAAATTTGCTGTCATTCGGAGGAATACACCCGGACGATGACAACATAAAGGAAAAGCTGAAATTTCTGAAAGACAGCGGCTTCAAAGGAATAAAAATACACCCCGATTACACAGGTACTTTCATTGATGATGAAAGATACGTAAATATAATAGCGGAATGTGCAAGGCTGGGACTTCTTGTAGTAACCCACGCAGGAGCAGATCCTGCTTTTGACGTAATACACTGTACACCCGAAAAGGGCAGAGCAGTTCTGGAAAAAGTGACTGATATTACAGGAAGTAAAGAGCCGTTTATGATATTTGCACATCTTGGAGGAATGTTTGTCGGTAAAGATGTTGAGAAATATCTTCTGGGAAGCAACTGTTATATAGATATAAGCTGTTCGTTTTCCTCGCTGCAAAGTTTTTGCGATACGGACGATGAAGATGTTGTCAACGTAATAAAAAAGCACGGAGCTGACAAGATACTTTTTGCAACAGACAGCCCTTGGAACAATCAGAAGGAATACCTTGAGCATTTCAGACAGCTTGAAGGTATTACTGATTACGAAAAGGAGCTTATTCTGCACAAAAATGCTGAAAGGTTACTTCACACAGCCTGCTGAACAGAAATTTTTTGCTGAAAACCATTGAATTTATGTAAATCGCTTTTATATTATAAAGCTTTACGTTGCTAAAGTCAATTGCTTTTATCAAATATAAGTGCAAACGTTTATGAAAAAATTAACCGAAGTTACGTTATTTTGGTTATGAATTACTTAAATATGCTATGAAACATAAAAAAGTTAAGTCAGAGTTCTTCTTAAGACCCCTGCTTAACTTTTTTATGTTCAGAAAATCAATATATGTTTATTTACCTGTTGAGCCGAAGCCGCCGCTGCTTCTTTGTGTTTCAGACAAGTCATTTGTTATATCAATCTGAGGAATACATACAGGCATAATGACCATTTGTGCTATACGGTCATTTGGATTGACTGTGTAAGAACGGTTGCTTTGGTTTATAAGACCAACGCATATTTCCCCACGGTAATCGCTGTCGATAACGCCGACACCGTTTGAAAGTGATATGCCGTGTTTTATTCCCAGACCGCTTCTTGCAAATATGAATGCTCCGAAGCCGTTGTCGGGCAATTCTATAGAAATTCCTGTGGGTATTATTTTTCGTTCTCCTGTGGCAAGCGTGACAGCTTCACTAAGGCAGGCATACAAGTCCATACCTGCTGAGCCGTTTGTTGCTCTTGTCGGGATAATGGCGTTTTCGTGCAGCTTTTTTATTTTAAGCTTCAATTTTATTTCCCCTTCCGTATGTGTGTGTTTAAGGGTTTCACCCTTAAAAATCCTGACCAAAGGCTCTGCCTTTGGAAACCGCAAGCCTTTGAAAAGGCTTGACCCAAACTCTATGTTTTTTATATTATTCCCTTGTAGTAAAGACCTCGTGTATATTTGCCGTCAGGATTTTTTTCGTACAGCATTTTTTTGAGAATATCAAGCTTTTGTTCTGTATTTTCGGTAGTGAAAAGCATTGTGCCGAAGCTTGCTGAATAAAGCTCGTTCAGTCTGTCGCCCATATAAACAGGAACGCTGTTGAAAATCTGAGTACAGCCTCCGCCGCATTTATAAGGAAATTTTATATTTTTTCTGTCGGTTATATATCCAAGACCGCCGCATTGAGAACAGTTTTTAGTTGATGAGTTTTTTTCGGGACAGTTTCTTGTAAGCATAAGGGGAAGTCTGCCATATACAATAGTTCCTATCGGTATTTTTCCGCCGAGAGAGTTTATCTGTTCGAGTGTAAGCTCAAATGATACGTTGATGTCGGAAAGTCCGAGATTTTCGAGAAAGCTTATACTTTCGGTGTTGGTGACGTTCAGTCGGAAATTGCCGTGAATTTCAAAGCCGAGTTCTTTGCATATGGGAACAGAAGCGAGGTTATTTATAAGAACGTGCTTTATATTAAGCTGTGCGGCTTTTCTGAGATGTTCATAAACTTGAGTTTCTCTGCCGAACATACCGGCGTATATTTCAATACCGAGGTTAAAGCCTGAATTTATGAGATTTTGCATTATGTGTTCGGGGGTATTTTCGGGAATGAAAACTATTTCGCATTGAGAAAATTCCTGAGGAATTTTCCAGTCGCTGAAAACGGCTCTTAATGAAAAATGTCTGGAAAGACGGCGTGTATTTTTAGCTGTGAGCTGTACGTCATAGATAGGACAGTTTTTATAGCTGTCATAAATTTGTTGGGTGATTTTGTCAAGAGCGTTTCGCCTGAGTGAGTTAAGCTCGGATATTGGAATAGTGGTATCGGGTTCGATGGCAGTATTTACAGAAATTACTTTGTATGGTGAATTTCCTGTTTTGGAAAGCTGTTGTACGGCTTTTTCGGCAGTAAGAGGTTTATTTAAAGCTTTTTCGCCTGATTTGCCATACTCACAGGCGGTAAAGTATGTAATATCGTTTTTCTGAACAGATACTTCAAGCTTTGATTCAATACCTGAGTTTAGGGAAAAATCCATTTTTACGGGTATACGCTGAAATTCGTTTTTGTATATGGAATGTATCTGATTTAAAACCTTTGAAGTAGCGGAAATAACATCTTCCTTTTGACGTATTCCGAACATTTCCTTTCCACGTATGCCTTTGTAGTAGCCGTCAGTAAAGCCTGAGCGTGAAAAAACACTTTTAAGAAGCTGTCTGCTTTGTTCATCGGCAGAGCCGTTATCAAGGAATTGTCTTGCAGTATTGACGGAGCAGGCAACATATTCAGGTCTTTTAAGTCTGCCCTCAATTTTTGCGGAGGTTACGCCTGTTGCTTCAAGTCTGCGTAAATGTTCAAGTATTGACATATCTTTAAGACTGAGGTCGTGACCGCTGCCGCCCTCAACTGAAAATGGAAGTCGGCAGGTCTGGGCACACTGACCTCTGTTTCCGCTGCGGCTGCCTAAAACTGAGCTGAAATAGCACTGTCCCGATACGCACATACATAAAGCACCGTGTACGAAAACTTCAAGTTCTATAGGGCAGCTTTTTGCGATTTCCTCAATTTCTGCGAGAGAAAGCTCTCTTGCAAGAACAACTCTGCTGAAACCTAAGCTGTACAGAAGCTTAGCACCCTCTGGAGTGTGAATGCTCATTTGTGTTGAAGCGTGAAGTTTAAGGTCGGGTATGGCTTTGTGAAGTAATGCGGCAAAGCCTGTATCCTGAACAATTATAGCGTCTACGGGGAGGGAAGCGGCAAGCTTTGCAGTTTCAAGAGCCTGTTCGATTTCGCCGTCGGTAAGCAGAGTATTCATAGTAAGATAAAGCCTGACATCTCTTTTATGGCAGAAGTCAACAGCGTTTCTGAGCTGTTCCATACTGAAATTTTTAGCGGAGGCTCTTGCTCCGAATTTAGTTGTCGCAAGATAAACAGCGTCAGCACCCGACATAACTGCGGCTTTGAGTGCTTCCTCCGAGCCTGCGGGAGCGAGAATTTCGAGATTGTGCATAAAAGTTTCCTACCGTTTCATATAGTTTGTTTTTTCGGAAAGTAAAAAAGCCTGTGTGTACGCTTAGGCAGGCGATTGCAGACATCAAAATCTTCGATTTTGATAATTCAAAGGTTTTACCTTTGAATTGCCGTCAGACTAAGTCTGACGGAGTCTGCAATCGCCGGGAAAGCTGACGCAGGTTTTTATTTTTTATGTTTTTTTGAGCCGTAATTTTTAGGAGAACTGAAATCGTTTTCCTGAGTTTTAATATTGTTAAGCTGCATAGGAGCTGTTTTGATACTTTCGAGAGAAGCAGGAGGTATCGGAACGGCTTTCTGACTGTTGTCAGAAGTGTTTGTGTCCTGTTCAGGAGTTTCGGCAGCTTCAGCGGTTTCGGAGGTTTCAGCGGAAATATCGCTGTTACTTATTTCGGTATAAGTACCTGATTTAAGCTCAGCGATAATTTTATGCAATCCCTCTTTTTCCTCTCTGAGCTGAGCATTTTCGACAAGCAGTTTATTCAGCTTAATAGTAGCTTCTTTAGCGATAGCCTCGCAGTCATCAGTTTTTTTGATAAGCTCTCTGGTAATGACTTTTTCCTTTTCGAGCATATCGCAGTAGTTGAGAGCGGCAACGATAGTAGCCATATGAAGATTAAGCTTAGGGTCGCTGTCATCCAGTTGTTTAATACGCTCGTCAACCATTTTAGCAATTTTTTGAATATAATGAACGCTTTCGTCAGCTTTTATGACGAACTGGCTGCCGCAGATAGTCAGCTTTACACGGGTTTTATTATTTTCCTCACTCATAAAAAGACCCTCCTTTATTCATAAAAGTTTATACTCATTCATTATACTACAATTACAGAGCATATAAAAGAGTTTTTGCGTTAAAAAATTATAAATTTTGACACGGCTTGAAGCTTTAAAATATTATCAAAAAATATGTAATAATATCCAATAAATATATTGCATATTGATATATTTTGTGTTATTATTGAGTTGCCAAACAAAATTTAAAATTTCATTCAGCGGAAGTTTGTATTTTTCTGTGTAAAAATACAGGCTCTGTTTCTGATACTTCCGTTGAGTAGTTATGAATTTTGTTTGGCGACAATCGGAGCTATGTATTTTTCTGCGTAGCTTCGTTTGGGGCTACGCATTTTTTATTTTAATAAGGAAGGTTGGGAAGATAATGGCAAGTGTAACTGGTAGAATTAAAGAAATAAAACAACCGAGAGGTGGCTATATCAAGGTAAGTGCATTTGATACAATACCTATGGATGATGATGTTATTCTTAATTCTGAGGAAAATATCTCTGCTTCTGTTATTGGTATGGCAGTAGATTATCTTACAAGATTTGTTATGGGTAATGATATAAAAGAAGCATTTAAAATATCTTTGTTAGGAGCAAATGCAGCGGAATTATTATATGGAAAAAAATCAATAGCTGTTGCAACAAAATTATTAAAAGGCATTAAAGGTCTCGATGATAATTCAATAATAAACGCATGTAAGCTTGTTACGTTTGACGTTTGGTATAGAAATCCATTGGTAGCACCTAATAGTAAGGGGTATAGTGAAATTAATCCAGATAAGCTGACTATTGAAAACATAAAAACTTTGGTTAATAGAAGTATTACATTTTTTGAGAAATATGGCCCAGTGCTTCAGGACGGATTTGATTTTTTACCTGAAAATGCAGATAGGTCTTTGTATGAAAAAATGTTGAAAACAGGTGGTTCATATGGAGGTTATACTGTAACTGTAGAAGCTGGTGACGGTGATTTTTTAACAGATGATACATTATGGGATTTTAAAGTTTCCAAATCTAAACCTACAAACAAACATACATTGCAGTTGCTTATGTATTGGATTATGGGAAAACATTCTGGTAAAAGTATTTTTAATAATATTACAAAACTGGGAATATTTAATCCTCGCTTAAATATTGTATATTTGTTAGATATTAAAAATATTTCAGAAGATATAATAAAAGCTGTAGAAGATAATGTAATTTGTTATTAAATATTAGTTATATTCATTGAATTTGTAATAAAAATATAAAGATAAGCCGAAGATTTTGCAATAACTGCGAAATCCTCGGCTTTTTTAAGCTATTATTACATAAGCTTTTCAAGTCTTTTGTTTACTTCTATAAGGAATGTTTCTGTATCAACTTTCTGTTTGTTCGGAAGCGTAGACAACAATGCAAGGTCGCCTGTCATAACGCCGTCCTCTATGGTCTTTATCGTAGCCTTTTCGAGATTGTCAGCATAGCTGCAAAGCTCAGGAATATTGTCAAGCTCGCCTCTTTTTCTCAATGCTCCGCTCCACGCAAAAATTGTGGCAACGCTGTTTGTTGAAGTCTTTTCGCCCTGCAAATGCTTGTAGTAGTGACGCTGTACCGTTCCGTGTGCTGCTTCATACTCGTAAATTCCGTCAGGCGATACAAGAACTGAGGTCATCATCGCAAGACTGCCGAACGCTGTTGCTATCATATCGGACATAACATCGCCATCATAGTTCTTGCAAGCCCATATGTAACCGCCCTCACTGCGGATAACTCTTGCTACTGCGTCATCTATAAGCGTATAAAAATACTTTATGCCTGCCTGTGCAAACTTTTCCTTGTACTCATTTTCAAAAATCTCATTGAAAATATCCTTGAAGCGGTGGTCATAGGTTTTGCTGATAGTATCCTTTGTCGCAAACCATATGTCCTGCTTCAAATCAAGTGCATAGTTGAAACAGGAACGTGCAAAGCTTCCGATACTCTTATCAATATTATGAATACCCTGTATAATTCCGTTACCGCCGAAATTGTGAATCAGCTTTCTTTCCTCTGTACCGTCAGGCTTTGTAACGCAAAGCTCAGCCTTAGAGCCTGCCTCTACGGTCATTTCGGAATTTTTATATACATCTCCGTAAGCGTGACGTGCTATCGTAATAGGCTTTTTCCATGTGGGTATAAACGGAGTAATTCCGTTCACTATTATAGGACTTCTGAAAACTGTACCGTCAAGCATAGCTCTTATCGTACCGTTAGGCGATTTCCACATCTCTTTAAGATTGTACTCTGTCATTCTTGCAGCGTTAGGCGTAATTGTAGCACACTTTACCGCTACTCCATACTTCTTTGTAGCATTGGCACTGTCAATAGTTACTTGGTCATTGGTTTCGTTTCTATGCTCAAGACCTAAATCATAGTAATCAGTTTTAAGGTCAACGTAAGGACATATAAGTATATCCTTAATCATTTTCCATATGATTTTGGTCATTTCGTCGCCGTCCATTTCGACAAGCGGAGTTTTCATTTCAATTTTAGCCATATCAAGCTTTCTCCTTTTCCTTTGATTTATAATAACACACGTTACCCGTTTAAATCACGATTTAAACGGGTAACAGCTTTTATTTAAGAATTTTCTCTTGTATAATTCAGCAAGCCGCCTGCAAGTATAATATCCTTTGTTCTTTCGGAAAGCTCACATTTGGCAACAATAGTTTTACCGTTGGTTTTATTTTCTATAACAATATCTTCGCCGTTGATTATATGCTTCTTGACATCGGGAAGAATAAGCTCATCATTAAGGCTGATATTATCATAATCGGCTTCATCGGCAAACGTAAGGGGAATAATTCCTGCATTTATGAGGTTTGCTCTGTGAATACGTGCAAAGCTCTTTACAAGAACAGCCTTTACGCCGAGATACAAGGGAGCAAGTGCTGCGTGTTCTCTTGAAGAACCCTGACCGTAATTTTCGCCGCCGACAATAACGCTTTTACCCATAGCCTTAGCTCTTGCGGGAAATTCCTTGTCGCATACAGTGAAGCAATGCTCCGAAATTGCAGGAATATTTGAACGCAAGGGCAAAATTTTAGCTCCGGCAGGCATAATATGGTCTGTAGTGATATTGTCCTCAACCTTGAGCGAGCACTTTGCCTCTATGGAATTATCAAGAGGATAAGTAGCAGGGTAGGGCTTTATATTAGGTCCTCTGAGAACCTCAACGCTGTCCATTTCCTCAGCAGGAACGGGAGCGGCAACCATATTGTCATTAACAAGAAACTCTGTGGGAAGCTCAATCTGAACCTCATCGCCGAGAGTTCTGGGATCGCAGAATACGCCTGCCAAAGCCGAAGCCGCAGCAGTTTCGGGAGATACAAGATAAATCTGACCGTCAGCCGTTCCCGAACGTCCCTTGAAGTTTCTGTTGAACGTTCTGAGGGATATACCCTTAGAGTTAGGGGACTGTCCCATACCGATACAAGGGCCGCAGGCACATTCCAAAATTCTTGCCCCTGCTGCAATAAGGTCGCCCAAAGCACCGTTGAGAGCAAGCATATTATAAACTTGCTTTGAGCCCGGTGCGATAGCGAGAGAAACGTTTTCAGCAATAGTCTTGCCCTTGAGAATAGCAGCAACTCTCATAAGGTCGAGATAAGACGAGTTTGTACATGAACCTATGCACACCTGGTCAACAGTCTGTCCTGCAAGCTCACTGATAGGCTTTATGTTGTCGGGACTGTGAGGACAAGCCGCCATAGGTACAAGCTCGGAAAGATTGATGTTTATAATCTCATCATAAACAGCGTCAGCATCAGCTGAAAGCTCAACCCAGTCATTTTCTCTGCCCTGAGCCTTGAGGAAGGCTTTTGTAACATCATCTGAGGGGAATACGGAAGTAGTAGCACCAAGCTCAGCACCCATATTTGTAATTGTTGCACGTTCGGGAACTGTAAGGGTTTTTACGCCCTCTCCGCCGTACTCAACTATTTTGCCGACACCGCCCTTTACAGACATAATTCTGAGAACCTCAAGAATAACGTCCTTAGCCGATACCCAGGGCTGAAGCTTTCCGCTGAGATTAATTCTTACCATTTTAGGCATTGTTATGTAGTAAGCACCGCCGCCCATAGCAACAGCTACATCAAGACCGCCTGCACCTATCGCAAGCATACCTATACCGCCGCCTGTAGGGGTATGGCTGTCCGAGCCGATAAGAGTTTTTCCGGGAATACCAAATCTTTCAAGGTGAACCTGATGACAGATTCCGTTTCCGGGACGTGAAAAATATATGCCGTGTTTTCTGCATACTGTCTGAATAAAGCGATGGTCGTCAGCATTTTCAAAGCCTGTCTGCAGGGTGTTGTGGTCGATATATGCAACGCTTTTTTCTGTTTTTACACGGGGTACACCTATTGCCTCAAATTCGAGATAAGCCATAGTACCTGTAGCGTCCTGTGTGAGTGTCTGGTCAATTTTAAGACCGATGTCGCTGCCAACGGTCATTTCTCCGCTGAGCAGATGTTCTTTGATTATTTTCTGTGCTATTGTATAGCCCATAATAATCTGCCTCCTCTTTGCCTGATAGTATTTTTAGTAAACCAACGGCAAGCCTGAGCTGACAGCCAAAGCTGCGGCGATTGCAGCAAAGTCATCAAAAGCTTACCAAAAGGTAAATAACATTTCTGGGATTTTCAAGGGCAAAGCCCTTGAAAATCCCACCAAAGGCTCTGCCTTTGGAAACCGCAAGCCTTTGAAAAGGCTTGACCTGAACTTTATGTCAAAGCTTATTAACGAAATCTTTAAGGTATTGCCTGAACTCTTCGCCGAACTCCTGATTTGCAACACCAACTTCTATCTGAGCTTTAAGAATACCGAGCTTGTTGCCCATATCATAGCGGACTCCCGTAAAGTCAACTGCTGTCATACCTACGCTTCTTGCGAGAACCTTCATAGCGTCCGTAAGCTGAATTTCTCCGCCTACACCCGGTTCTACCGTTTCGAGAATGTCAAAAATCTCAGGCGGTAAAACACATCTTCCGAGAATTGAAAATAAAGAAAGTACTTCTTCTTTTGTTTTGGGTTTTTCGACCATATCTGTACAGTTGTAGATGTTATCTTCTATTTTGTCAACTTTGAGCGAACCGTATTTGTGAATTTCACTTTCGGGAACAGCATTTACGCCGAGTACGCCTTTTCCGTATTTTTCGTATGCTCTTATAAGCTGAGCGATTGCAGGGTCTTCACCGATTATTACATCATCTCCGAACATAACAGCAAAAGGCTCATCGCCGACAAAGTTCTTTGCACAGTGTACAGCGTGTCCCAGACCTTTTGTTTCTTTCTGACGTACAAATGTTATATTTGCAATCTGAGGTATAGCGTGTACGATGTTATAAAAATCGTTTTTTCCGCTTTTCAACAGTGCCTGTTCAAGTTCGGGTGAGTAGTCAAAATGATCTTCGATAATACCCTTTCCTCTGTTTGTTATTATCAGAATTTCCTCTATGCCTGAATTAACGGCTTCTTCAACTATATACTGAATTGCCGGCTTGTCTACTATCGGGAACATTTCCTTGGGCATAGATTTCGTTGCAGGAAGAACTCTTGTTCCCATACCTGCTGCGGGAATAACAGCTTTTCTTACCTTTTTCATAATTTACCTCTCTTTGTTATAGTATTTGTTATGTTTTTATGGTTGATTGCTTATTTAAGAACTGACCTTTTTAATGTTTATACGAAGCTTGTACTTACGCTGTAGCCGAGGCGATTGCAGCCGTAAAAATACAAAGTATTTTTACCTTGAAAAGTGCTAAAAGCACTTTTCTGCCTTATTGACAAATATATCTATTTGTCAATAAGGGGCTGCAATCGCCGCAGCGAAGCCACAAGCTGCGACATAAAGGTCAGAATGCTGAATTTACAATATCATCTGAACATAAATGACGGAAGTATAGTCAGAACTGCATAGCAGGCAAGAAGAATATATCCCAGCACAGTATCCACACCTCCGGATTTTTTCAGATGCTCGTTCAGTTCGGTACGTGTTTTAAAGTTTTCTTTAGCTGAAACCACTTTTTCAACTACGTGCTTATAGTAACAGCGGTTTGCGATAATTCCGCTTATTATCATAACGATATACTGAGCTATTTTGAAAAGACTTGAAGCTGAGTACAGCAGGAGTTTGTCAAAGGGTAACGACATAAGGTACGAATACAACTCTGTTTCATTGTTTATACCCGAGCTGTATATTTCCGAGTATATGTTATAGTATGCAGGAAGAAAAATTATAGAGCCGCAGATACATATACCCATAATCAAGGTCAGTATTGTTCCGAGAAAATATTGTTTTCTGTAAAGAAACCAGCCTCCCGAAAAAAGGAAAGCGGCAAAATTGAAGCGGCTTCTGTTTTTGAGATATATTCTTCTGAATATAAGATTGTACAAAGTAGTATTTCGCTGTATATACTTGTCAGCGTCAAGTATGGTAACATTTTCGGCTATTTTGTCATCATCGTTTATGGTATCAAATAAGAAATTCAGGGGAATACCGTTTATATTGTCAGAACCAAATCCGAATTTACTGTCCTGATTATATACGCTGTTTTTAAATTCCGAATCCTTATCGTTGGAATCTTTCTGAGAAAGAGATGCAGAGCAGTGCTTGCAGAAAATGGCATCTGAATCATTTCTTGTTCCGCAGTTTCTGCATATGATGAAATCAGGTTTATCCTGAGAACTATCAGTTCCTGCAAAATGTTCGCTGTAATTTTCGCTGTTTTCGTCAGGATGATAATAATAGTGATTTTGCCAGGAAGAATGCTTTTCTTCCGTGGTACTGCTGTTATCCTCTTCAGGATTCCACACATAACCCTGCAAGTGCATATGAGCATTTACACATCTGTTTTCTTTTTCGTAGCATTCTCTGTGCTGGGGAGTTCCGCAGACAGGGCATACAACTATATCATCGTCTTTTGTAAATACTTTTTGGCAGTGCGGACATTTTTGATTATAGTAGTTCAATTAAAAAATCCTTTCAGTGGCTGATTTTAAAATTAAAATTTTTACATCTTCCATAACTGAATTTTAACAGATATTCTCCAAAACTGCAACACTTTATTTGTTTTTAAAAAACTATTTACATTTTTGGGTTGTAATATAATCGTTTTTGGTGTAAATTATGGAATAACGCTATTGATGTAAATTATATGTTGACAGGAATGCTTTATCGTGGTATTATATTAGCACGCTAAAGCGAAATACGAATTGATTTGACAGAGGTAAAATTGTTATGAGAAAGTACTATAAGCTTACACCCGAGGGAACAAGGGATTTACTTTTTGAAGATTCTGCGGCGATTAATACCGTAAGCGGAATACTAAGTGATATATTCAGGGAAAAGGGTTATCATCAGGTTATAACGCCTACTCTGGAATTTTACGATACATTCACATTGGAGGGGTTCGGCTATCTTTCGGAGGAGATGTTTATTTCGACCGATAAAAAAGGCAGACTTCTTGCCCTAAGACCTGACTCGACAATTCCTATAGCAAGAATTGTTGCTACAAGACTTAAGGACGAAGCACTTCCGTTGAAGCTCTGCTATAATCAGCCGATATACCGCAACAACAAATCCCTTTCGGGAAGAACAGACGAAATAAGACAGGCAGGTATGGAGCTGATAGGTGCAAGCGGAAAAAGAGCGGACATAGAGCTTATAGTATCTGCAGTAGAAATTCTGAAACGTGTAACACCGTTTTTCAGACTGGAGCTTGGACACGCAATTTTTCTTAAATCCATTCTGAACCGTCTTGATGTTGAAGAATATAAAAAGGATTTGATAAGGGATTACATAGAATCTAAAAATTATTCTGCACTTATTACTCTGCTTGACGAGATACCTCAGGACGAAACAACGAGAGCATTGAAAAAACTGCCTCGTCTTTTCGGCGGAGAAGAAATTTTCAAAAAAGCACTTCCGCTTTTCAAGGGTACAGAGGCGGAATCAGCATTGTTTTATCTGAAAGACTTGTACCGTGATTTATCTGCGATACTTCCCGAGGATAAACTTATGATTGACCTCGGAATGGTTCAGAAAAGTGATTACTACAGCGATATGATTTTCTGCGGATATGTGGAGGGAAGCGGAGATGCCGTTCTTAACGGAGGACGTTACGATAAGCTTCTCAGTCAGTTCAGAAAGTCGGTATCTGCCGCAGGCTTCGGAGTAAATGTAGACGAGCTGGCAAGGATATATATGAGCATAAACGGAGAGGAGAAACCCGAAGCAGCCGATATAATCGTACACGGTAATGACGGATATGAGATTGAGGCGATAAAGAAAAAGCAGGAGCTTGTATCACAGGGCTTCAGATGTGAATACAGCGTATTTTCGTCATCGGACAGTGCGAGGTTTTACGCAAGGAAAAAGGGAATAAAAAAGATTTGTATAGTAAATGCAAATTCAAGAATTGAAGAAATATAAGGGGAACAGATATATTATGAAACCACTTAGAATAGCACTTACAAAGGGCAGACTGGAAAAGGATACAGTCGCCTTGCTGGAGGAGCTTGGCTATGACTGTACGGCTTTGAGAAACAAGGGAAGAAAGCTTATACTTCCCATAGGAAACGGAGAAATAGAAGCTGTACTTGCAAAGGCAGCCGATGTTATTACATATGTCGAACATGGTGTATGCGATTTGGGAGTAGTGGGCAAGGATACAATACTTGAGAACGGAACAAAGTTTTTTGAGCTGCTTGATCTGGGCTTCGGAAAATGCAGGTTTGCACTTGCAGGAAAAAAGGGTATGGATTTCTACAGCGGTCATAACGTAAAGACGATAGCAACAAAATATCCGAATGTGGCACGTTCTTACTTTGAAAAAAAAGGAATAGACATACATTGTATAAAAATTGAGGGAAGCGTGGAGCTTGCACCGCTTCTGGAGCTTTCAGATGCGATTGTTGACATAGTAGAAACAGGCTCAACTTTGAAAGCAAACGGTCTTGAGGTGTACGAAGATATAGTACCTATTTCGGCAAGGCTTATAGCCAACACGGCTTCTTTGAAATTCAGAAAAAAAGAGATAGAGGAACTTGTGGATAAGATATATACCAAGGTAAATGAGGTTTGATTAAGATTACAGCTTTGTGCGTTACGCTTACTCAGGCGATTGCAGGGTCAAAATACAAAGTATTTTGACCGATAACAAGTGCTTGAAGCACTTGTTATCCCTCGCAGTGCGAGGCTGCAATCGCCGCAGTGCTGACGAAAGCAGAGGTCTGATATTAAAAAGGAGATAAAGAGATTATGATAAAAAAGGTAATGGCAGACGGAAAAGCCGAATATAAATTTATTTCGGAGCTTAAAGCGAGATGTGAGAACAACGACAGAGATGTAACTGACGTTGTTTCAAAAATTCTGGCAGACGTAAAGGAAAACGGAGATAAGGCAGTAGCGGCATATACTTTGAAATTTGACGGTTCAATGTTGGAAAAGGCAGAGATTTCGGCGGAGGAACTGAAAAAGTATGCAGCCGAATGTGACAGTGAAGTATTTGAAGCACTTGAAAGAGCAAGTGAAAATATAAAAGCGTTCCACAAAAGACAGCTTCAGCAGAGCTGGCTTACGACAAAGGAGAACGGAGTAATTTTAGGACAGAGAATAAGAGGACTGAAAAGGGTAGGAATATACGTACCCGGAGGAACTGCAGCATATCCCTCATCGGTGCTTATGAATGCGATACCTGCGAAGATAGCAGGAGTAGAAGAGATAGTTATGGTAACGCCGCCGGGAAAGAACGGCAGACCAAATCCCGATATTATGGCAGCGGCACTCATAGCAGGAGTAGACAGGGTATTTCTGATGGGAGGAGCACAGGCAGTAGCGGCACTGGCATACGGAACAGAGAGCGTACCAAAGGTTGATAAAATTGTAGGGCCGGGAAATATATTTGTAGCTACGGCAAAGAAACTTCTGTTCGGAACTGTTGATATTGATATGATAGCAGGGCCTTCGGAAATACTTGTAGTAGCAGATAAAACGGCAAGGGCAGATTATCTTGCGGCGGATTTGATGTCACAGGCAGAGCATGATATACTTGCGTCTGCGATACTTCTTACGGACAGTGACGAGCTTGCAGAGGGCGTAATCAGGGAAATAGAAAAGCAGAGTGCAAATCTCAGCCGAAAGGATATTATAGATAAATCGCTGAACGATTACGGAGCAATAATAGTGTGCAGGGATATAAGAGAAGCGGTAGACTTTGCAAACATACTTGCACCCGAACACTTAGAGGTATGCGTTGAAAATCCTATGGAATATATAGGCAGACTTGATAATGCAGGTTCGGTATTTCTGGGTAATTATTCACCCGAGCCTCTGGGGGATTATTATGCAGGGCCAAATCACGTATTGCCTACAAGCGGAACGGCAAGATTTTTCTCACCGCTTTCGGTAGACAGCTTTATAAAGAAGTCCAGCTTTATATATTACACAAAGAATGCACTTCTTGACGATGCAGACGACATTATAAGAATTGCAAACGCTGAGGGACTTACAGCACACGCAAATTCGATAATAGTACGAAAAGAAAACGAAACAAAGGACTGATACGTAATGTACAGATTAAATAAAAAAATATCGGGACTTGTTCCGTATGAACCGATAAAAGGAGATTACGGAATAAGGCTTGACGCAAACGAGTCATGTTATAATTTACCGCAGGAAATTCTTGACGAAATAAAAGAAGCTCTTGAAAAGACAGACTACAACAGATACCCCGACCCTCTGGCTGCTGAACTTTGCAAAGCTTTTGCGGACTATTACGGAATAAGTGCGGATAATGTAACCGCATTCAACGGTTCAGATGAGCTTATAATGATTATAATGACTTCGTTTATGATGTCAGGTGAAACATTGGTAACGGTAGAGCCTGATTTTTCGATGTACCGCTTTTATGCCTCACTTGGGGAGCTTAACTGTGTATCGGCAGAAAAGAATGCTGACCTTACGGTAAATATTGATACTGTTATAAGCAAGGTAAAGGAAAGCGGAGCAAGAGGAGTTATTTTTTCAAATCCTTGCAATCCCACGTCAAAGGGAATAATGAAGGACGATATTATAAAGCTTATAACGTCAGTTGACGCACTTGTCATACTTGACGAGGCATATATGGACTTCTGGGATAAATCGCTTCTTGAAAGTGTAAACAAGTACGATAATCTTATTATTATGCGTACAGCATCAAAGGCAGTGGGAGCTGCGGCAATTCGTTTAGGCTTTTCCGTTACAAATGAAATAAACACAAAGGCTTTAAGAGCTGTAAAATCGCCTTATAATGTAAACACAGTTTCACAAAAAATAGGAACAATAATATATAAAAATAAAGAGTTTTTACAAAACAGACGAAACTCTATTGTAAGTTTGAGAGAAAGTTTGTATAATAGCCTAAAAGAAATTGAGAACAATTATTCTGACAAGCTGAGAGTAATTGAGGGCTGCTCAAACTTTGTATTTATAAAAACGGAGCTGAGCAGGGAAATTTTCGATTTCTTTTTGAGCAGGGGAGTTGCGATAAGGTATATGAACGAATACCTTCGCATAACTGCGGGAACGCAGGAGGAGAACGATACGGTTTTGGAACTGCTGAGAGAATTTTTAGCCTGAGAGGTAGCTTTATTATGAGAACCGCAATCAAAACGAGAAAAACCAAAGAAACAGATATAACAGCAGAACTTTGTCTGGACGGCGGAGAGGTTGATATTGAAACAGGAATAGGATTTTTCGACCATATGCTTACCGCATTTGCAGTACACGGCGGTTTCGGATTAAAACTAAGGGCTGAGGGTGACACATATGTAGACTGTCATCATACAATAGAGGATACCGGAATAGTTCTCGGAAAAGCCTTTTACGAAGCCTTGGGTGATAAGAGCGGAATAGAAAGATACGGCTCTTTTTATATACCTATGGACGAAGCACTTGCATTTGCAAGTGCTGATGTAAGCGGCAGACCGTTTCTTGTGTTCAGTGCAGACTATCCGCAGGCAGTCATAGGAGAATATGATGCCTGTATGACGGAGGAATTTTTCAGAGCCTTTGCATTCAATTCAGGTATAACCCTGCATATAAAAAGCGAGTATGGTGCGAACAGTCACCATATTGTTGAAGCTATATTCAAGGCTGCGGCACATGCCCTGAGATGTGCTGTCAGGGAAAACGGTCAGGGAAAGGCTCTTTCGACAAAGGGCAGTATTGACTGAGTTTTCCGAAAGGAGAAAAATTTATGATTATTTTACCTGCTATAGATATAAAGAACGGTGAGTGTGTACGTCTGCAAAGAGGCGACTACAACACGGTAGAGAAAGTTGCCGAAAATCCTTACATTACGGCTGAAAGCTTTAAGAAAGCAGGAGCTGAGTGGATGCACATGGTAGACCTTGACGGAGCAAAAGATGCGTCTGTACAGAACAAGGATTTGATTATAGATGTTGCGAAAACTTCGGGATTAAAGGTAGAAGTCGGCGGAGGAATACGCAATATGGAACGTATCGAGATGTATCTCAATAACGGAATACAGCGTGTGATACTGGGTTCTGCCGCAATAAAAAATCCCGATTTTGTTAAGGAGGCAGTCAGGTTTTACGGTGACAGAATAGCTGTAGGAATAGATGCTATTGACGGAATGGTATGTGCCGAAGGCTGGACTGATAAGTCTGAGATAAATTACATAGACCTTGCCAAAAGAATGGAGAATATCGGTGTCAGATATATAATATTTACCGACATATCAAAGGACGGTATGCTGTCAGGACCTAATCTCGGTCAGCTCGATGAGCTTCAGAATTCGGTTTCGTGCCATATCATAGCCAGCGGGGGAATTTCGTGTCTTAAAGATATTCTGAATGTTTCGGCACTGAAGCTGTACGGAACAATTACAGGAAGAGCTATCTACACAGGAGATTTGAATCTCAAGGCGGCAATTCAGGCTTCATCGCTTTCTGATGAGATGATAAACAAGGAGAATAAAAACTGATGGACTTTGAAAGATTTTTTAAAAAAAGTGAGCTTATTCCCGCAATTATTCAGGAAGCCTCTACAGGAGAGGTTCTTATGCTTGCATATATGAACAGGGAGTCTATTCAGAAAACTTTTGAAACAGGCTATACGTGGTTTTACAGTCGTTCAAGACAGGAACTCTGGAATAAGGGAGCAACATCGGGACATCTTCAGAAAATAGTGGATATATACACAGACTGCGATGATGATACCCTGCTTATTACCGTCGAACAGACAGGAGCAGCCTGTCACACGGGAAACCACAGTTGTTTCTATACAAAAATAAAAAGCTTTGATACAGGAGAAAATACAAATGAGTAATGACGTACTTAATGCACTTTATGATACAGTAGTAAACAGAAAAGAAAATCCCAAAGAAGGTTCTTATACCTGTTATCTGCTTGACAAGGGACTTGACAAGATTTTGAAAAAGGTCGGAGAAGAATGCAGTGAAACGATAATCGCCGCAAAAAACAACGATAACGGAGAAACCGTATACGAAATAGCAGACCTTATCTATCATCTTACTGTTATGATGGTTAATCAGGGAATAACAATGGACGATGTTCTGACTGAGCTTGACAAGAGAAGCGAAAAAACAGGAAATCTGAAAAAGTTTCATCAGGTAGACAAAAACTCATAAACAAAAAACGGGAAAGTTTTGATTGAACTTTTTCAAAAGTTCACGGTTTCCAAAGGCAGAGCCTTTGGTGGGATTTTTTAAGGGCAAATCCCTTAAAAAAGAGCGTGGCAGCGATTGCAGACAGTCACAAGCAAAGCTTGTGATAAGCCAAAAGAGGAAATCTCTTTTGGCTTATCTGTCGAACAAAGTTCGACAGTGGTCTGCAATCGCTGCCACGCATTTATTTTCTGCTTAGCGGAAAAAAGGAATTATTCTTCTTAACTCATTGTATGTATGTCCGCCGTAGATATGCTTTCTTACATTTTTGTCCAGTTCATAAAGCAGTCTGAAAAATTCATCTTTTTCGCTTTTATTTTTTATATTCAATCCCATACGAACGGCATCAGAAATAACATCTCCTATCGTGTCGTCACCCAATGACAAAAAGCTTATAGCATCTTCTGCAATATCATCAGCTTTTTTCTTTGTAAGATATGACTGGTTACGCAGGAATGCTCTGAACTCTATAAATTCGAGAGTTTTTTCAAAATAGTATTCATCTTTGTACTTCAGTAATTTTTCCTTTGACGGTACATAATAAGGAATACCTGACTGTCTTTCTTTTATATTGATATAATCGTCCCAGTCGTCGAGTATGTAACAGTATTCCTCTGCCAAATCCTTATCAATGATTTCCAAAGCTTCAACATCTTCATACACTTCGTCTTCTCCTACTATGTCATAATGTTTGCTTTCAAAATCAAAATTTTCCACAAAGTCAATGAAATCTTTTTCAGATACAGCTTCATTCTGACTGTTATAAATTTTAAGAAAGGATTTCAGCGGAATTACTCCGTACAGATGAGCACATGCCTCAAAATAATCGGCTAATAAAGTTTTAACTTCTTCTGAAAGATTGTTTGCCATAATATTATGCTCCTTTATTAAGTTCAGTTCGATTTTTTATGCTTAATGTTTAATTTAATTTTCGGAATTATTATATACTCAGCCTTCTTCAATGGATTTTGTAGCACAAGCGTTAAGATTTTGTCCTGCCGTATTTCCTGCAAGAAACTCATAGTAACCCTGAGAGCCTACCATAGCGGCATTATCTCCACAAAGCTCCTTTGGCGGCATATAGAGCCTGATGTTTTTTTCATCGCACAATTTCTGTAATGAGTTTCTCAGCAGTGAATTGGCAGAAACCCCTCCTGCTATAACTATCGTATTGCTTTGTGTATCATCTGCGGCTTTCATAAGGTTTGTTGTAAGACAGTTTACTACAGCTTTTCTGAAAGATGCGGACAAATCCTCAACAGGCAGCTTGTCCCCTTTCTGAGAGGCGTTGTGTATAAGATTAATTACAGCCGTTTTCAAGCCTGAGAAGCTGAAATCGTAAGGAGAACCGCTGACTTTTGGAAACGGAAGCACAAAAGCATCAGGATTTCCGTTTTCTGCAATTTTATCCAGTGCAATACCTCCGGGATAGGGCATACCCATAGTACGGGCAGCCTTATCGAAAGCTTCACCTGCGGCATCGTCACGGGTTCTTCCGATAATTTTCATTTTTGTGTAATCCTCAACGAGAATAATATGGCTGTGTCCGCCGCTTACAACAAGGCAAAGAAACGGAGGTTTAAGGTCGGGGTGTGCTATATAATTTGAAGCTATATGGGAACGCAGATGATGAGTAGGAATTAAAGGTATATTTTTTGCAAGAGCCAGTCCCTTTGCAAAATTTACTCCGACGAGCAAAGCTCCTATAAGACCGGGTGCATATGTAACAGCTATAGCGTCAATATCATCAAGAGAGGTGTCTGCATTTTCGAGTGTCTGAGAAACAACTCCGCTGATAGCTTCTGCGTGTCGTCTTGAAGCTATTTCGGGAACTACTCCGCCGTATAGCTTATGTTCCTCCACCTGAGAGGCTACTACAGAGGAAAGAACTTTTCTTCCGTTCTCAACAACTGCTGCGGCAGTTTCGTCACAGGAGCTTTCTATAGATAAGATTTTCATAGGTTTTCAATCCTTTTTAAAATATAGTGTCATAATAAGAGCGTCTTCGGCAGGGGAGGAGTAGAAGTTTCTGCGTTTTCCGACAATTTCAAAGCCAAGCTTTTTGTACATATGAACTGCCGCTGTATTTGACGGACGAACTTCCAGCGAGATGAAAGCACAGTTCTTTTCTTCAGCGGTTTCTATAAGCTTAATTGTCAGAGCCTTACCCAAGCCGTTTTTTCTGTAATCGGGAAAAACGGCGATATTGTCAGTGTAACATTCGTCAGCCGCTATGTGACAGCCGCAATAGCCTATAATTTTATTATTACTTACTGCGGCGAAAAAATTTGCACAGTCATCGGTTAGCTGATACCTCAGAGTATTTTCCGACCACGGCTTACTGAAACATATTTTTTCAAGCTCTGCGATTTCGGAAATATGAGTCTCACTCATTTTTATAATATCAAATTCCATCGGGATACTTCCTTCTGATAAGCTCCGCAAGCTTCTGGAGCTTTTCGTATATCTGACGGCAGCATTGTCTGTAAATGCCGATGTTTCCGCCGTAGGGGTCGCTTACATCAAGCACATAGATTTTATTTTTATGTACGCCAAAGCCCATAAGAGCCTGAGCGTGTCCCATAGTCATACATACAAACAAATCGGTATTTTCTATAATGTCTTCTGTAAGCTGTCTTGACTTGTGGGACGATATATCAATTCCGTAGTCCTCCATACATACCTTTACGGAATTGACGGAAGCACCTGCCCCGATTTCAGCCATTAAGCCTGCACTTTCCGCTTTGATGTTTTTCAGCTTATCATCATCTTTAATAAGAAACTTAAAAATTCCCTCTGCCGCAGGACTTCTGCACGTATTTCCGGTGCAAACAAACAGTATGTTCAATTTGATTTATCCTTTCACTTGACTTTATCGTAATATGTATACAGCTTCTGAACACCGTTTTCAAGGTGATAATAGTGAACTATGTATGGGACAAAAAGTCCCATAAGTGCTACAAAAAGAAGTGCTATTCCTATACTGCCGAATGCGACAAACGCAAGCAGTGAAAGAAGCGTACATATAGCCACGAGAAACATAACAATAAGATGAACAATTCTTTCGTGCTGAAAATAACCGATTTTAATTTGCAGCTCCTCGTTAAGAGCCTTTTTTTCCTGTTCGGTAAGCTCACCGCTTGTTTTTTCGTCCATATATTCCATAAACTCCTTCATTTCCTTCCACATAAAAAATCCGTCCTTTCGTATATATTTTTATTTTTAAGCAGCGACCCTGGCGGCGATTGCAGCCCCTTGCGGAGTACTCCGCAAGGCGTTAAAGGGTAAAGCCCTTTAACAGGACAAAAGCTTCGCTTTTGTCGGCTGCAATCGCCACGAAGCGACTAGCCTTTAGCGTCGTACCATGTAGTTCCGTAGTTTGCGTCAGCAACAAGAGGAACTTTAAGCTTTGCAGCGTTTTCCATTTCGTACTGAAGAATTTGCTTTACAGTTTCCTTTTCGTTTTCGGGAGCTTCAACTATAAGTTCATCGTGAACCTGTAAAATAAGCTTTGCCTTGAGTTTCTCAGCTTTGAGCCTGTTATAAACCCTTATCATAGCTATTTTTATTATATCAGCGGCAGTTCCCTGAACAGGCATATTTCGGGCAACACGCTCACCGAATGCACGTATATTCTTATTGCTTGACGAAAGCTCAGGCAAATATCTGCGGCGGCTGAACATAGTTTCAACATAGCCTTTATCCTTTGCATCAGATATTACGTCATTCATATACTTATCCACACCGTTGTAATGTGTCAGATAGTCGGATATATACTTTTTAGCTTCTCTTACTGTAACGCCTATATCCTTTGAGAGAGAGAACGCACCTATTCCGTAAACTATTCCGAAATTTACAGCTTTGGCACGGCTTCTCATAACAGGAGTAACCATTTCAAGCGGAATACCCTTACCGAATACCTGAGCAGCCGTAATTGCGTGAATATCGTCATTATTTCTGAAAGCACGGCACATTTCCGTATCATCGGCAATATGAGCAAGTACACGGAGTTCAATCTGTGAGTAGTCCGCATCTTCCAGAACACAGCCTTTTTTCGCAATAAAGAACCTCCGCATTTCCTTTCCGAGTTCCGTTCTTACGGGAATATTCTGCAAATTGGGTTCGGTGGAGCTTATTCTTCCTGTACGTGTTTCAGTCTGATTGAAGCTTGAATGTATTCTTCCGTCCTCGCCTATTACTTTGAGCAGACCGTCACAATATGTTGATTTAAGCTTTGCAAGCTGTCTGTACTCCATAATAAGCTCAATGACAGGGTGTTCGTCTATAAGCTTTTCAAGAACCTCAGCATTTGTTGAGTATCCGCTTTTAGTTTTTTTCAGGGGCGGAAGCTGCAGCTTTTCAAACAATGCAGTTCCCAGTTGTTTGGGTGAATTTATGTTAAATTCCTCTCCAACGAGTGTATATATCCGCTGTTCAATATCCTTTATCCGTAAGCCAAGAGTATTTCCAAATTCGCTGATACCCTCTTTGTCAGCCATAAAGCCTGTATTTTCCATACTTGCAAGAACCTTAGCCAAAGGAATTTCAATGTTGAGCAAAAGATTTTCCTGATTATTTTCCTTTATTTTGTTTTCAAGTGTACGGCTGATTTCTTCAAGAGCCGCAGTTCTTATTACAAGCTCTTTTACAGCCTCGTCAGTTTCGGCAAATTCCGAAAAATCAACTTTTACAGCCTTATTTATACTTTTACCGCAGTATTCGCTCATAAGTCTTTCAGTATCATATGATGCTGCCGAGGGGTTAAGCAGATAAGCCATAAGTTCAGTATCGATTATACAGCCCTTATCATCAGAACCCAGCTTATCCATAACCGAAAAAACAGGCTTTACACAGTGAGTTACTTTTTTGCAGTCCGAACCGAATATTACGCACAGAGCCTTGTCTGTATCTTCTGAAATATAAACGCTGTCGTCCGCACAGAAGCATACAAATTCATCTGTCTTTATAACGTATACCGTATCAGAATTTTTTACGATGTTTCCTATACCATCGGCAGATACTTTTCCCCTGAAAATTTTTTCAGGTATGGTGACATCAGAATCCGAAATTTTTTCTGACGTATCAATAACGGCTTCATCAAGACCAAGCTTTTTGATAAGAGAAAAAAGTTCAAGCCTTGTCATAATACGCAAAGCCTTTTCTCTTTCCGATTTTTCGGGTATATAGCTGTTGATGTTTTTATCTATGGGTGCATTTTTTGAAATTTCTCCAAGAAATCTGCTCAGGTATGCACTTTCCCTACCTTCTGTAAGCTTTTTTCTCATAGCAGGTTTTAAGTCGAGCGAATCCAAATTCTGATATATATAATCTATGCTTCCGAATTTTATTATAAGGTCGGAAGCACCTTTCTGACCTATGCCCTTAACTCCCGGTATATTGTCTGATGTATCGCCCTGAAGAGCCTTTATATCAATAAGCTGTTTCGGAACAACTCCGTAATCCTCCATAATCTTGCTTTCGTTATAGGTGACAACATTTTTAGTAGTTATAAGTCTTACGCTTACATCTTTACTGACAAGCTGTAAGCTGTCCCTGTCGCCCGTAGCCAGTATGCAGGAATTTCCGCTTTTTTCGCATTCTCCCGCAAGAGTTCCGAGTATATCGTCTGCCTCGAAGCCCTCACATTCCACAAGCTTATATCCGAGTGCCATCAGAAGCTCCTTTACAATCGGAAGCTGTGAGGCAAGTTCTTCCGGCATACCGTGACGGTTTGCCTTATAGCCTTCATACTCTTTATGTCTGAATGTAGGAGCTTTCATATCGAATGCAACCGCAACCGCATCCGGAGATGTATCGGAAAGAATTTTCAGCATCATAGTCATAAATCCGTACACAGCGTTTGTATACTCTCCGTTTTTGGTGGTGAGCAGTTTTATTCCGTAGAATGCTCTGTTAAGAATGCTGTTTCCGTCAAGAACAAGAAGCTTCATATATTTTCACAACCTCTTTATCAATATTTTAACGAACCAAAACTAACCGTTAAGTATACGGTCAACCGTTTCTACTTCTCTGCCGTTTCTGAGGTAAACCCTTGCAACACGCTTGCTTATAAGACAGACAACCTCATAATTTATAGTATCGTTCCACTTTGCAATATCATCTGCCGAGGGAGTATTTTCAGAGCAGCCGAAAAGAGTTACCGTATCACCGATTTTTATATTTTCGATATTGTCAGCGTCAACAATAAACTGATCCATACAAATTCTGCCCAGAATTTTCGCTTTCCTGCCATTTATATTGACATATCCTTTTTCGGCGTTTTTTCTGATAAAGCCGTCCGCATAGCCTGCGGGTACTGTAGCGGTTTTCTGTACAGGCTTATGTACAGTATAGGTTCTTCCGTAGCTTACCGTAGAACCCTCAAAAACATTCTTTACAAGAGAAACCACGCTTTTAAGCTCCATAGCAGGTTTAAGGTCAATTCTTCCCTTTAATTTTTCCGAGGGATACAGTCCGTAAAGTATTATGCCTGCCCTCACCATATCAAGATGTGTCATAGGGTAATCTATAATAGCACCGCTGTTGGCACAGTGTCTTATATCAAACTTTATTCCACGTTTTTCAAGCTCATTTACCGCAAACATAAAGCATTCAAACTGCTGCATTGTAAAGCTTCTGCCCTCCTCAGCTTCATCGCTTACTGCAAAATGCGTAAAAACACCCTGAGGGTAAAGGTTAGGAAGTCTGCATATTTTTTCGGCAATATCTATACTTCCCATATCACGGTCAAAGCTCTGACACATAAGACCTATTCTCGACATTCCCGTATCAAGCTTCAGGTGAATGTTTACGTTGACATTCTGCTTTACAGAATAATCCGAAAGGGATTCAGCATACTCAATATTGTAGCATGCCTGAGAGATGTTGTTGCGGCTGAGAATTTCCGCACATTCGGCAGGAGTGTATCCCAGAATAAGTATCGGAAGTGAGATACCGTTATTTCTGAGTTCAAGAGCTTCCTCAATATTGGAAACACAGAACCAGTCAGCTCCGAGTTTTTCGTACAGCTTTGCAACCTGAACTGCACCGTGACCGTATCCGTCAGCCTTTATCACGCAGCACAGCATAGAGCCTTTGTCGGCTTTGCTGCGGATAACCCTGTAATTATGTTCAAGGTTATCAAGATTAATTTCAGCCCAGGTTCTTTTAATAAGACTATCCACAAAATCACTCCACACAATTTTAAATTGAAATTATACAGATATATTATATTATGTAACTGAGATAAAATCAATATTTTAAGTTTTTCAAAGATACAGAAAAAAGTAAAACATAAAGTTTAGGTCAAGCCTTTTCAAAGGCTTGCGGGTCGAGGGCAGAGCCCTCGTCAGGATTTTAAAGGGCGAAGCCCTTTAACTATTTTTTTTACAAAAAATCTTGTTGAGAGAGTACTATATTTGACCGATAATGATAAAAATGCTCTTTGGTCGAAATTTGGGTTATTCAAGTATTGAAAATAAAAAATAATCGTGATAAAATGCTTAGCGTGAGTAGGAATAAAATTTTTTGTTTTTATTTTACAGGTTATAGGAGTATTAAATTGGAAAAGGAATATTTGAAAAAAATAACAGCCGCAGCCATTGTGATTGCAGGAATAGGAATTTTTGCAACAGGGGTATCTGCGGATAATAAGCTCGGCTGCGTTGATTTTTTCGATGCGTACAGCCAGACAGAAAGTTCAGTAACACTGAAATGGGATAAGGGAATAAATGCTGACGGTTACAGCGTTTACCGCAAAGAAAGCAACTCAGAAAACGCCCTTAAGGAAATTGCCGATATAGACAATCCCGATACGCTTCAGTTCAAGGATAAGACCGTTTCATCGGGAAAAAAATATGACTATGCTATACGCACATATCAGGTGCAGAACGGCGAAAGAATTTACAGCAAATCCGAATCCCTGAAAACCGCATCAAGTCCTCTTGCGGTAAAAAAATTCGAGGTTGCAGCTCAGAATGAAAAATCAATCTCGCTTAAATGGAGCAAGGTCAAGGACGCAACAGGATATACCGTTTACCGTATGGACGAAAAAAGCGGAAAAACGTATAAAAAAATCTGTGACGTAAAAGGAACAGAAAAATATACAGACAAGGGACTTACTCCCTCAAAAGCCTACAGCTATTATATAAAGGCTTACATTGAGGTTGACGGAGAAAAATCCTACAGCGAAAAAAGTACCGTCATAGATACCGCAACAAGCCCCTCTCAGGTGAAAGCTCTGGTAAACGATAAAAAAGGCACGGATTACCTCAGAATAAAGTGGGAAAAGTCCGAAGGAGCAAGCGGTTACGTAATCTACAGAAAGACAGATAATGAGTACGATTACGAAACCGAAGTGACATATGACGAGTACGGCAACGCAGAGTATACAAGCAATGTCGGAAAATATATAAAGTACGCTGTTGTAAAGGGCGGAAACAAGACAACGTTCGAGGAAAAAGACCTCAATTCATGTCAGGGCTATTGCTACAGAGTAGTTCCCTACTTCAAATCAAAGGATAAGTATTACTACGGCGATTACCGTGAAGTAATATGCGGAACTGTAACCTCCACACCCGAGGTTACTGCATACAGCCGTCTTAAAAGACTTATGGCAAAGTGGTATCCCGTAAGCGGTGCGGAAGGCTATGAAATTTTCGTTTCCGATAAAAAGGACAGCGGCTTCAAGTCATACGGCACAACTGAAGATACCATTTTCCTCACCAAACAGCTTGAAGCAAACAAGACATACTATATGAAAGTATGTGCTTATTACACCGTAAACAAGAAGCAGAAGATATACAGCAACAGTACGGTAAAGAAGATAAAATGCACACAGTCCAACAAGGTAGATAAATACAATGTAGGAGATACCTATATAGAAATAGACCTTGATATGCAGCATATGTGGTATTTCAGAAAGGGCAAGCTTGAGATTTCAACGCCCGTAGTAACAGGACTGAGATATTACAGGGATACCCAAACAGGACTTCACGAAGTATACTTCAAGCAGTCACCGGCAAACCTTGTAGGCGAAACGTGGGATACCTATGTAAACTACTGGATGGCAGTAACCTATGACGGACAGGGAATACACGATGCCAACTGGAGATATGACTCCGAGTACGGCGGAAATACCTATATGTACAACGGCTCTCACGGCTGCATAAACACCCCTTATGACAAGGTGCAGAAAATGTACGAGCTTGTCGAGGTAGGAACACCTGTTGTAATATATCAGCCGTCCGATGAGGAAAACAAGGAATGATATTCTGCCTATGACAGAATAGTTTATGAAAATTCAGGAATTTATTTATAGTATGATAATTATAAATCGTATTATATAAATTTATAAAATCAGCGTATTATGATAATTTAACAATATTTGTAATACGTCATTACCTGTTGTTTGTAAAAAATTTGCTTTACAAGATAAAAAATATATGTTATAATACAGTCATTAAGCAAGATATACGATGGCTAATGCCGTCCTGTTTTGCTTAAAATATAAAAAGGAGAGGCGACGAAGGTTATGAGAAAGATTGCATCATTGTTGGTAGCTGCTGCTTTGGTAAGTACGGTATCAGTTTCAGCTATGGCTGCTGATATCAACGAAGCTGAGCAGGCTGTTCTTAACGAACTTAACGGTTCTGTAGTCATGAAGGGTCAGAAGCTGGTTATTTCTGAGGAATACAAGAATCAGGCAAAGAACTACTTCAACACAATCGATATGACACAGGAACAGTCAGACAACATCGTAGCTGAGCTTAAGAGAGCTGAACAGCTTATCACAGAGCAGGGCAAGGGTGACGCTGGAAACATTTCTGAAATGCTGTATGCAAAGAAGCGTGAGCTGCTTGCTATGGGTCAGAACATGGTTAGCCAGGTTGGTCTTACAATGAGCTGGAATGCAGCAACCAAGGAAATCGTAATTGCTGATGCAGACAGTACTGTATTGTTCCAGGGCAAGCCTATACTTGTTACAGTAGAGACACCTACAGAGACACCTACAGGTACACAGGGCGGCGGCAGCACAACACCTACAGGAACAAGCGGCGGTACAACAGGCGGCAATACAAGCGGCGGTACAACAAGCGGCGGTACAACAAGCGGCGGTACAACAGGCAAGATTGCTGACGGTAGTGCTGTTAAGACAACCGGTGCAGGTGTAGATACATCAGCTGTTGCAGGTGCTTCGGCTGTTGCTGTTCTTGCAGCTGCTGCAGGTGCTGTTTACGCAGTAAAATCCAGAAAAGAAAGAGCTTGATGATTAATGTCTGACGTAAAAAGCGGACACAGGCACAAGCAACGAAAAACTAGTGGGAAGAGTTTTTTAATTCTTCCCGTTATGTTTTTTGCGGCAATTTATTCAATTCTTTACTTCACAATCTCGCCTGTACTTTCTCCTGCAGTATCGGCGGTAGGTATGTTTTTTTCAGATGGCGTAAAAAGTCATAACAATACCGAATACAAGAATATATTTGTGCCTGTACCGGAAGATGATAAAAAAAGTACCAGAAAAGAAGTTTCAGCCAAGGAAATAGAATATCCCCGATACGGCGAGCTGTTCGGAGAGCTTATAATAGAGGACTGCGGAATAGACGCATCTTTATTTATGGGTGACGGGGATATTTCTCTGAGAAACGGTGTGGGTATTTATTACGGAAGCTTAGTGCCGGGTTATGGCGGAACTATTATGGTTGCAGGACACAACAATACGTATTTTAACGGACTGAAAAATGCCAAAAAGGGACAAACCGTTAAAATAAGAACCAGCTACGGAAACTATACCTATAAGATTATGGATATAGCCGTTAAAAACGCAACAGACCCTACAGCATATGATTTGACATCAAAAACAGAAAATCTGGTAATGTATACCTGCTATCCGTTTGATGAGCTGGGACTTACTCCGAAAAGATGCTTTGTATATGCGAAGTTTGTTTCGGGACCCGTAATAATAAACAAGGGAGGAAATGATAACTGATGAAAAGGAAATCACCCTCCAAAATAAAAAGAGTATTATACGTATTTCTGTCATTTGTACTGTCGTTTGTGCTTTTTCTTATGTCTTTTGCGGTTTTACTTGAGTTTACCGTTTTCAACAAGGATTTCATATTCGGAGAAATGAACAGGGTAAGTTATTTCGAGATACAAAGGGCAGAAATTTCAAGAAATCTGAAAGACTTAGGATATGCCAGCGGTCTTGATGAAAGCTTCTTTGATGACCTGATAGACGAATCGATGCTCCGTGATGATACTGCGGAATACCTTGACAGCTTTTATTCGGGAACGGGAAGCGTTATACGTTTAGATAATTTTAAACAGAAATTCAACAGTGCAATAGATGTTTATATTGAGAAAAAGGGAATAAATCCCGCAAGCGTTTCTGCCGAAAACAGACAGTACCTTGTAGACAGAGCCGCTTCAATATACAGAGAGTCGCTGCAAATTCCGTTTATTAAATATATCGCAGGATATTTTCTGGGAATAAAAAATGCCCTGCCTGCCGTTATAGGCGTTGCGGGACTTATGGTATTGTTTTTATGCGTTATCTTCATATTCTCGACCAGATGGAAGCACAGGGCGGTAAGATATATGTGCTATGCTACGCTTACAAACTTCCTTGGTATGCTTGCACCGTTTATAGCTATGATTTCAACGGGAACAATGAAGAAGCTCAACATATCATCGAAAGCATTCTATGATTTTTTCGTTGCTGTAAGTGATTCGGTTATGATGTACTTTCTGTACTTTGCGATATTCTTTGCACTGCTTTCGCTTGCCTTGTTTATACTTTTCAAGCGTCTTTATCCCAAGAGGGAAAGTCCTATGATGGCATAGTGATGGTTCTGACAATTGAAATATAAATAAAAATATGCTGTATTTTCCGCAGAAACAGTCAGGAGTATGCTTGATTTTTTCAGGAATATGACATATAATAAATTCAGGAAATGATGTTGGTTACTCATCTTAAGGAGTGCTTCGCTGCCGTCCGATTTCTGTATCGGGAAAATGCGACGAAAAAGTAACAGGAAATGAGTGGTTGCATAAGGTAACCACTCGTTTTTTTAGGGTAATAAATATGGAAATAAATTTTTATTATGTAAAAGAGGAGTATATCGCTTTTCTTAAAAAAGCAGAAAGGGATATACGTGGATTTACCTGTGTTCCCAATACGCAGTATCGGTCAAGAAATAAATTTCTTTTCGGAGCTTGTCTGAACGTCAACGGAATCAACTATTTCGTACCTGTTTCTCACCAGATAAAATACGGCGACAACAATATTGTAATGAAAACAAAGTCGGAAAAGGAAAATCACTTGAGTTGGGAACGCTGAGGTTTGCTTATATGATACCTGTTCCGAAGGAATGTCTGATTTTATTGGAAATAAGAAACATTCCTGAATATGAACAAAAAAGAAGAGTAAATGATGAACTGGCATTTTGCCGAAGAAAAATAGATGCAATAAAAAAACAGGCTGAAAAGTCTTTTGCAGCAATTACAAATACAAAGAATGAAAGAATTATAAAAAACAGCTGTGACTTCAGACTGTTACAAAATTCATACATACTCTATTGCAGGAAGAATAATCTGGAACTGCCTGAAAAACTAACCGATAAATAAACTGTATGTGTCTTTGACAGGGAAAACCTGAATTTAAGGTTTTCCCTGTCAAAATGATATATAATCAAAATAATATATAATCTGAAAGAGGGCAAAATAAGTAAAAAAATATAGTCAAAATCTTGCAACTGTATTTGTTTGATGTTATAATCTTAGGAGTATAAATATGTGTTTGAAAGGAATTGTGAAGATGATTAACCCGAATATATACCGTACACACTCGTGCGGAGAACTCAGAGAATCACATATAGGAAGCAAGGTAAGGATAGCAGGCTGGGTAGAGAATATACGTGACCACGGCGGAGTAATGTTTCTTGATATACGTGACCAGTACGGAGTAGTACAGGTTGTAGTACACGATGACAATATGCTTGCTGACGTAAACAAGGAATGTACTGTAACCGTAAGCGGCGAGGTAGTAAAAAGAGATGAGGAAACCATAAATCCCAAAATAGAAACAGGTATGGTAGAGGTTACTGCCGATACTCTTACCGTTCTCGGAAAGTGTCTGAATGTTCTTCCGTTTGAGGTTCAGAATTCGACAGATACAAAGGAAGATATAAGATTAAAGTACCGTTTTCTTGATTTGAGAAACAGAAAGGTTCATAATAATATACTTCTCAGAAGCAAGGTAATATCTTTCCTCAGAAGCAAGATGACGGAAATGGGCTTCAATGAAATAAATACTCCTATACTTTCGGCAAGCTCTCCCGAGGGAGCAAGGGACTATCTTATTCCCAGCCGTAAGCACAAGGGCAAGTTCTATGCACTTCCCCAAGCTCCGCAGATTTTCAAGCAGCTTCTTATGGTATCAGGATTTGACAGATATTTCCAGATAGCACCCTGTTTCAGAGATGAGGACGCAAGGGCAGACCGTTCCCCAGGAGAATTTTATCAGCTTGACTTTGAAATGGCTTTCGCAACACAGGAGGACGTTTTTGCAGTTGCCGAGAAGGTTCTGTACAGCGTATTCAGTGAGTTTTCAGACAAAGAAGTTTCAAAGCCGCCTTTTTCAAGAATATCATATGCGGACGCTATGCTGAAATACGGCACAGATAAGCCCGACCTGAGAAATCCCCTTATAATAAAGGATATAAGCGATATGTTTGAGGAAACGGACTTTGCACCTTTCAGAAAAAAGACAGTCCGTTCAATAAATGTACCGAATGCGGCTTCACAGTCCAAAAAGTGGTTCAAGAATATGGAAGCTTTTGCACTGTCAATAGGAATGAAAGGTCTTGGATATGTAAAGGTAAGAGATGACCTCACCTTTGACGGCCCTATAGATAAGTTCCTCAAAGACGGCGACAGGGAAAAGCTTATTGAGATAAACGGCTCAAAGGCAGGAGATGTAATATACTTCATAGCCGATACGGCACAGGAAGCACCCAAGCTTGCAGGACAGATAAGAACAGAGGTCGCAAAAAGACTTGACCTTATAGATACAGACAGATTTGATATGTGCTTTATAGTAGATTTCCCTATGTTTGAGAATGACGAGGAAACAGGAGCAACAATATTTACTCATAATCCTTTCTCAATGCCGCAGGGAGGAATGCAGGCTCTTAAGGAAAAAAATCCTACAGATATTCTTGCATACCAGTATGACATAGTATGCAACGGTGTAGAGCTTTCTTCAGGTGCGGTACGTAATCACGACCTTGACATTATGATTGAGGCGTTCAAGATTGCAGGCTATTCAGAAGATGACTTAAAGACAAAATTCAGGTCTTTGTACAATGCGTTCAAGTACGGAGCACCGCCCCATGCAGGTATGGCACCCGGAGTTGACCGTATGCTTATGCTGATTGCAGGTGAAGAAAACATAAGGGAAGTTATAGCATTCCCTATGAACAGCAACGCACAGGACGTTCTGATGGGAGCACCGAACGAGGTTTCGGAACAGCAGCTCAGAGAGGTTCACATAAAGTTAAGATAAACAATATATTTTTTGGAGGTAACTTGAATGGTTTCCCACGAAGATGTAATACAGATAGCACGTCTTGCAAAGCTTTCGGTGAGTGATGAAGAGCTTGACGGACTTACAAAGGAAATGCAAAGTATAATAGATTTTGCAGACGCTATAAACAACGCTCCCGTGGACGGCGAAGAATTTGATAATATAAACAATCTTTCAAATGCTTTCAGAGAGGATATAGTTGTACCCTCATATCCCACGGAGAAAATTCTGGAAAATGCCAATGACTCTGCCGAAGATTGCTTTTTAGTAAAGAAACGCAGTCTGTAAAATGGTTAAGTCAGACTCAGGAATTTCAGCCGCAGCTTAAAAAGCCTGAAAAAATTCAGTTCAGGTCTTTGTAAAGACCTGAACTGAATTTTGTGATATTTAAGGTTAAGGAATATGCTGTGGTTTATAAGAGCCTGTTGAGTATCTTGACATATGCAGCTTTTTGAGCAGCATTTTGTTGAGAACAAGGAAAAAAGCACAGGAATACTGTGATGTATTCCGAGCATTTTTGACACAGTTATCGGCAGAATATGCCAAAAAGATGCGTGTGGAATGATATTAAACAGGCTCTAAGCTATTGAAGAAGGGATTGATAACGGTGGCAGAGGTTAAAAGCAAAATAAAAGCTATTAACGAAATGCTTAAAAATAAAGAAATAACCTGTACGGAGCTTACGCAGCAGTATCTTAAATCTATTGAAGATATAAATGCAAGTCTTAACGCATATGTAAACGTTACAGGAGAAACGGCACTGGAAACTGCAAGGGCTGTTGACGAGAAAATCTCCAGAGGAGAGGAAATCTCACTGCTTGCGGGAGTTCCGATGACGCTCAAGGATAATATTTCCACAGACGGCATAGAAACAACCTGCTGTTCAAAGATTTTACAGGGTTATAAGCCTATTTACAACGCTACAGTATGGAATATACTGAAAAACAAGGACGCTGTGCTTCTCGGCAAAACTAATATGGACGAGTTTGCTATGGGTTCTTCCTGTGAAACATCTGTGTTCGGCGGAGCAAAGAACCCTCATAATATAAATCACGTTGCCGGAGGTTCTTCGGGCGGAGTAGCATCGGCTGTAGGCGGAAACATAGCTGTCTACGGTTTAGGCTCGGATACGGGCGGTTCAATACGTCAGCCTGCAAGCTTCTGCGGAATAGTAGGTCTTAAACCTACATACGGAAGTGTTTCGAGATACGGTCTTATAGCATACGCTTCAAGCTTTGACCAGATAGGGCCTATAACGACTACAGTTGAAGATACAGCTATAGTATATGATGCAATTTCCGAATATGATGTGATGGATTCCACATCTCAGGGCAACAAGGGAGTAAAAACCTGCGATACTCTGAAAAATGACATAAAGGGAATGAAGATAGGCATAGCAAAGGAATATCTTGAGGGCATACGTGACGATGTAAGAGAAGCTGTCCTGAATGCCTGCAAGGTTTACGAAAGTCTTGGAGCTGAGATAGTACACTTTGAGCTTTCAGCACTTAAATATGCACTTCCTGTTTACTATATACTTGCCTGTGCAGAAGCATCTTCAAATCTGGGAAGATATGACGGAATAAGGTACGGCTATAAAACCCCCGTATACAAAGATGTAAACGATATGGTATGCAGAACAAGAAGCGAGGGTTTCGGCAGCGAGGTAAAGAGAAGAATTATGCTGGGAACATATGTTCTTAGTGCGGGCTATTATGACGCATATTATAAAAAAGCTCAGAACCTGCGTGGAACTATAGTAAGAGAGTTTAAAAACGCTTTTGAAAAGGCAGATGTAATTCTTGCACCTACAGTTCCGATGACGGCTTTTGAGGTCGGCAAGGCTGTAAGCGACCCGATAGAAACATATCTGACAGATATATGCACTGTTCCTATGAATATAGCAGGACTTCCGGCTGTATCCGTACCCTGCGGATTTAACGCAAAGGGTATGCCTATAGGTATGCAGCTCATAGGAAATACCTTTGACGAGGCAACTATTTTAAATGCGGCATGGCAGTTTGAAAATGCAACGCACGATACAATGTTCAGAAGTGCAGAAATGGGGGTTAGGTTATGAAATACGAGCTTGTTTCAGGACTTGAAACTCACGTTGAGTTAAGTACAAATACAAAGATATTCTGTAGCTGCACGACAGCATTCGGCGGTGAGCCTAATACTCACTGCTGCCCTGTATGTATAGGTCTGCCAGGTACTTTGCCCAAGCTCAACAGAGAGGTTGTAAAATATGCTATAAGGGCAGGACTTGCTACCAACTGCGAAATATCGAGAATTTCCAAAATGGACAGAAAAAATTACTGCTATCCCGATTTGCCCAAGGCATATCAGATTTCGCAGTATGATATGCCGCTGTGCAAAAACGGCTATATAGAACTCAGCAACGGCAGAAAAATAAGAATTAACCGTATTCATATAGAGGAAGATGCAGGAAAGCTTATACATCAGCGTGGAGATACCTACGTTGACTATAACCGAGGCGGAGTTCCGCTTATAGAGATTGTTACCGAACCTGATATACGTTCAATAGACGAAGCCAAGGAGTATGTAGAGAAGCTTCAGCTTATTATGAGATATATAGGTGTTTCCGACTGTAAAATGCAGGAAGGCTCTATGAGATGTGACGTAAATATATCGGTAAGACCGAAAGGTTCATCTGAATTTGGAACAAGAACAGAAATCAAAAATATGAACTCAATTACCTTTATGACCAAGGCTATGGAATACGAGTTTGACAGACAGGTTGATTTGATTGAAAGCGGCGGCGAGGTAGTACAGGAAACTCTCAGATATGACGATGTAACCAATACGACCTCAAGTATGCGTGGCAAGGAAGATGCCAATGACTACAGATATTTCCGTGACCCCGACCTTGTAACAATCAGCGTAACCGACAGCGAGGTTGAAGAACTGGAAAAGACCATACCTGAGCTTCCAGATGAAAAGCTTGAAAGATATGTTGAAGAACTTGGTATTCCCGAAAATGATGCGGCTTTGCTTGTCAAATACAGAAAGGTTGCAGAATTTTTTGAAAAGGCTTCGGAAGGTACGGCAAATCCGAGAACTGCCGCAAACTTTATAATAGGACAGATTTTCCGCACAATAGAGAATGAATCCGCAAAGGAGGAATTCAATATTTCTGTTTCTGCTGAGGATTTGAGAGAGCTTATACTTATGCTTGACAGCAAAAAAATAAGAATGAATTTAGCAAAATCCACTCTTGATAAAATGCTGGAAACAGGTAAAAAGGTAAGCGAGCTTATATCCGAAAAGGATATGGGAGGACTTGACGAAGCAGCTACAAGAAAGCTTTGTCAGGAGGCAGTAGAGAAAAATCCGAATGCCGTAGCCGACTATAAGAACGGCAAGGAAAAGGCAATAAAAGCTATGGTAGGATATGTTATGAAGAACAGCCGTGGCAAAGCGGACGCAGTAGCCGCAGAAAACATCATAAAAGAGATTATAAAATAAATAATAATTTTAAAAACGAACATACCGCCGTCAAAGCTTAACTGACGGCGGTATGTTTATATGAAATCCCCAAAAAGCGTAGGGCGATTGCCGCTCCCGTGAAAACTTTCACGGGCGTTCACCTTGCTGTGCAAGGTGAACAAACAAAATACTTTGTATTTTGTTTGCGTCAATCGCCTGCCTTGGCTGAGTACGGAGTTTTCTCCGTCATCGCTGAAATTATATTTTTATATTTCTTACTTATGCTTGTAAAGACACATAGAATCCTTTTGCTTTACAAGCTCGTAATCATTACCCATAAAAGTTGCAAGATTATCTGAGTTGTTCGCAACATCATACTGATTTACAAGCAGATACTCACTTTTACGGTTTTCGCTGCCGTAAACATTGGGATACTGATAGAGATTTTTAAAATTGTACATATGAGGAATATAGCAGCCGTTTGCAGAAATTTCAACATCTTTAGGAATTTCGGAAATAAGGCTGTTATACTGAGCAGTTCTTATTTTTGCATTCTTATCGCTTTCTAGATATGAAGCTGCTCTGGGGAAGAAGAGAGAGAAGCACATTATTATGCACATAGCCGCACTGTAAAGAACAATCTGATTTTTACGAATGCTGTCAGCCTGAGAAATAACCAGAATTGTCATAAACACGATAAGTCCCGCAACGCCGAATGTATACTGGAATTTAACGTCATACTGATACTGCCAGTTGGACATAAGGTCGATAACGAGCATAGGTATCAGAAGTACGAGCAAGGATTTTCTGCCGCTCATAAACGGAGCAAAGCCTACAGGGAGGAGCATCCATACCATAAACATTATCTTATCCGCCGTGAATACCTGCGAAAGAAGATAGCCGAAATCGGAAATACAGGTTTCGATAACAGTACCGAAGCCGTCCTTACCCTCAGGCATATAGTTTGAAAGTCTGTCCGTCATAATTCCGCTGCCAAGACTGTTTACTATACTTGTAGCGACAACAAAGTAAATTATTGAAAGAGCAAATATTATACAGCCGTCAATATATTTCTTTTCGTGAGCGAAAACATAAAGAGCAATTGCCATAACATATATGGCAGCGTCCTCTTTTACGCTCATAACCAGAAGGCAGAATATTATAATTCCTATACGTTTTTTGCTTACTATAAAGTAAAGCGTCCACATTATAAGTACGGTAAGGAACTTATTTTCGTGAAAGTCATACAGGCAGCCGTTTGAAAGGGTAGGGAAGAAGATATAGATACAGCAGCAAAGTATGGTAACATTGGCATTGAAATCAAGCTTTTTGCATATGAGAACCACAGGTATAATTCCTGCACCTACAAAAAGTGCCTGAATTACGAGTATTGTTTCAGGTCGTGGATACAGAGCATAAAGCGGAAGAAGAACGTAGTAGAAAGGGCTGAAATGTACGCCGAAGTGTGACATAGATATATTTCTTTCGACTGTTGTATCTGCCAGACCTGTTGTACGCATATTTTCAAACATCTGAGTAAAAATACCCAAATCGAAGTTATGTGCTATATATGCACTGTATCTTGCAATACTTGCCTGTGATACCAGAACCGTAAACAGAAGTAAAAGTATACCTGCTGCAATCCACTCTGTTTTTTGGGGAAGCTTAATGTCAAGAAAATTCAGTTTGTCGTCTTTGGTTATCCACGCTACGACAAAGAACATAACAAAGCCGACAGCTATATTCATATAGATATTTTCCGCACTTTCGTTATTCAGAACGCTTCCGCAAAAGGTAAGGGAACAGCCGAACAAAAGAGCCGATACAAAAAGCGAAAGAGGTATAACCGTATTGTTTTTCATTATTATACCGCCAAAAATAAGTGTCAGACCTATTGTAAGTGTAGTAATAATCAAAGTACCGCAGTTTATCTGTGCCAGAAATGAAAGCTCCTTATATTTTGTGTCACTGCAGGTAATAAGCATAAGAAAGCTGCTAAGACAAAATCCCGAACAAAATGCGGCAAAGATATAGTCAAGCGGCATAATTCCGAGAAAGGCGTTTACTGTCTGTACAAAGCCTTTAAAACCGCTTGCTTTTTTATCTGTTTTACCTGATTTTTCAGGCGGAGATGTATTTTTCTTTTTCTCCATATTATCACTCCTTAGAAAAAATTTCTTGAAAGACATCAAAGTAAATGATACATTAAAAATGTGTATTTTTCAAGAATTTTATTTATTTTTGCTCAGATTGGCAATAAATCTATTGAAAGTAAAGACTTAACGTGATAAAATCAAATTGGTATTTGGGTAAAATATTACTGTTTAAGGAGGTATTCAGAAAATGATTTACTCAAAAAAAGTACTTTCACTGATACTTACAGCACTTATGGTGCAAAGTATCTTTGTGACAGGCGGCACTGTTACAGCCTCGTCATACGAAACAACGCAGGAAAGCTCGTATGCACAGGTTCAGACTGCCGAAAGCAAATCCGCAGGTAACTTCACGTATTCTGTTGAGAACAACGGTGTAAAAATCCTGAAGTATACGGGTACGGATACAGAAGTTACAATTCCGAATAAAATTGAAAATCTGCCTGTAACCGCAATCGGTGACTATGCTTTTTCGGATTGCCATGATATTATAGGAGTTGAAGTTCCCAATACGGTAACTGATATGGGAAGCTGGACATTCTGTAACTGCGAAAATTTGCAGGTTGTCAACATCCCGAACGGCGTAACAAGGCTTAGAGAAAGACTGTTCCTGAATTGTTACAGTTTAGTTCAGGTCAATATTCCCGAAACCGTAACAGTTCTTGAAGGCTGGTGCTTTGAAAGATGTGACAGCATTACAAGTATTACAATTCCGTACAGCGTAACGGAAATTTGTGAAAGTGCATTTTTAAACGCAAAAGGTTTAAAAACAGTCAATATACCACACAGTGTTACAAAAATTTGGAATTATGCGTTTTGTGGTACTGCTTTGGAAAATATAACTATTCCCAACAGTATCACAGAAATTGGAATAATGTTATTTGAAAACTGTACTTCGCTTAAAACCGTAACACTGGAAAACGGTATTACAAATATCGGTCAGATGTTAAGAAAATCTTCTATCAAAACCATAACACTTCCCGAAAGTATGACGTATCTTTCCAACAGTGCTTTTGAGGACTGCTTATATCTGAGTGAAGTTAATCTGCCGAGTAAATTAGAAACGATTGATAACTATGCGTTCTGGAACTGTGACGCTCTTACTACTATAAACATTCCCGAAACTGTTACAAAAATAGGTTATCAGGTCTTTGGAAGATGTGACAATCTTTCGTCTGTCACCATTCCGAAGAATGTTACAGATATAGGTGGAATGTGGTTTGTAGAAACACCTAACCTGAAAACCGTCACTTTTGAAGAAGGTACTACCAAGATAGGAAATGCTTTGCAGCATTCCTGTATTGAAAGTTTTGATTTTCCTGCAAGTCTGGAAACATTAAGTCAATATGCTTTTGCCAACTGCAACAATCTTACTTCAATGACAATTCCCGACACTGTAAAACAGATTGATGGCTGGACTTTCAGCGAATGTGAAAATCTTGAAACGGTTGTTCTTCCGAATACAATTCAGAATATTCCTGAAAGAATGTTCCTGAGATGTCACAGCCTGACAAGCGTCAATATTCCCGCAAGTGTAAAGTCTTTGGACGGCTGGTGCTTTGAAGAATGTACAAGCTTTACTTCGTTTACTATCCCCGATACTGTCAATACAATACATAATCAGGTATTCCAGTATTGCAGCGGTCTGAAAACTGTTACAATTCCGAATAGTGTTACTGAACTGGAAAATGAGTTGTTCAAGGGCTGTACATCTCTTGAACAGATTACTATTCCACACAGTGTCACAAAATTAGGCGACAGGCTTTTCGGTGACTGCACCTCTTTAGAAAGTGTTACCATTCCTGACAGCGTTACTGAATTTGGAGAATTTCTGTTTGAAGGTTGTACCGCTTTTAAAACTGCCACTTTTGAAAACGGTATTACAAATATCGGTCAGATGTTCAGAAACTCTTATATTGAAACTATAACACTTCCTGAAAGTATGACGTATCTTTCCAACAGTGCTTTTGAGGACTGCGTATATCTGAGTGAAGTTAATCTGCCGAGTAAATTAGAAACGATTGATAACTATGCGTTCTGGAACTGTGACGCTCTTACTACTATAAATATTCCCGAAAGTGTTACAAAAATAGGTTATCAGGTTTTTGGAAGGTGTGATAATCTTTCGTCTGTCACCATTCCGAAGAATGTTACTGATATAGGCGGAATGTGGTTTGTAGAAACACCTAATCTGAAAACCGTAACTTTTGAAGAGGGTACTACCAAGATAGGAAATGCTTTGCAGAATTCCTGTATTGAAAGTTTTGATTTTCCTGCAAGTCTGGAAACATTAAATCAGTTTGCTTTTGCCAACTGTAACAATCTTACTTCCATTACAATTCCCGACACTGTAAAACAGATTGACGGCTGGACTTTCAGCGAATGTGAAAATCTTGAAACGGTTGTTCTTCCGAATACAATTCAGAATATTCCTGAAAGAATGTTCCTGAGATGTCACAGCCTTACAAACGTCAATATTCCTGCAAGTGTAAAGTCTTTGGACGGCTGGTGCTTTGAAGAATGTACAAGCTTTACTTCGTTTACTATCCCCGATACTGTCAATACAATACATAATCAGGTATTCCAGTATTGCAGTGGTCTGAAAACTGTTACAATTCCGAATAGTGTTACTGAACTGGAAAATGAGTTGTTCAAGGGCTGTACATCTCTTGAACAGATTACTATTCCACACAGTGTCACAAAATTAGGCGACAGGCTTTTCGGTGACTGCACCTCTTTAGAAAATATTACCATTCCTGACAGCGTTACCAAATTTGGAAGCTGTATGTTTGAAGGTTGTACTGCTTTTAAAACTGCCACTCTTGAAAACGGTATTACTGATATAGGTCAGATGTTCAGAAACTCTTATATTGAAACTATAACACTTCCCGAAAGTATGACATATATTTCTGCTAGTGCTTTTGAAGACTGTAAAAGCCTTAAATCGGTAACATTACCTGATACTTTGGAAACCATTGACAGATATGCTTTTTATAAGTGCGAAAGTCTTGAGGATATAACAATTCCCGACAAAGTTCAGAAGATTGATTATCAGACGTTCTTAAACGCAGGACTTAAAACCGTAACACTTCCTGCAAACCTTAATCTGATAGATACAGATGCGTTTGCAGGCTGTACGGGACTTGAAAAAGTCTATTACAGAAATACAGTTGCCAACTGGGGAAATAACGTAACGGTTAATGACGGTAACGAATGTCTTGGCGGAATTTCATCAAATGCGGAGATGTATTTCTTCCCTGATACGCTGACACTTAACAAAACATCTTACAGAATGGATTTTGAAGATACATACAATCTGAAATATACATTTGCACCTCAGAATTCATTCGGAAAATACACATGGAAGAGCAGTAATTCTTCCGTAGTAAAGGTAACGCAGAGCGGTAAAATAACGGCTGTCAATGAGGGTACTGCCAATATAACCGTTACACATGAGAGCGGTCTGAAAGCTGTCTGCAAGGTTACGGTAAATCCCGTACCAAAGACACTGGAACTCGATAAGGATACGCTGACACTGTTTACAGATGATACCTATACACTTCAGAAATCGTTTACCCCCTCAGATGCAAAGGCAAAATATACGTGGTCAAGTTCGGATACTCAGGTTGCAGCCGTAGACAGTGACGGAAAGGTTACGGCAATAAGTGCAGGAACGGCTACAATAACGCTCAGGTCAAACAACGGACTTACAGCAACCTGTGATGTTACCGTATGGAGATACCCCGACAGCGTTTCACTGGACAAGACTTCAATAGAAACAGGAGAGGGGCTTACAGAACAGCTTACACCACAGCTCAGCCCCGATGATTCACACACAAAGTCATTCACGTGGACTTCATCTGACGAAAATATCGCAACAGTTTCTCAGGACGGTCTTGTAACGGCAGTCAGAAAGGGTACGGCAACAATTAAAGTGACAACATCAAACGGAAAATCCGCACAGTGCGTTGTTACAGTCAAGGAACTTCCTCAGAGTGTCAAGCTCAGCAAGAGTTCAACGCTTATCAAGGTAGGTTCTACCGAAAGAATAAAGGCAACAATAACACCCTCTGACGCATACAACGAGGGTTATACATGGAAGAGCAGCGACAAGACAATTGCAGCAGTTTCATCAACGGGACTTATAACAGCCAAAAAAGCAGGTATTGCAACCATAACCTACAGAACAGCCAACGGCAAGACAGCAAAATGTACGGTAACTGTTGTAAATGTTCCCGAAAGCGTAGTAATCAGCAAAACATCTCTTACACTTGCAAAGGGCGGCACAGAGCAGCTCAGCAAAGCAGTAACTCCCGAGGACGCTGACGCTTACACATCATACACATGGACAAGCAGCAACGAAAGTGTTGCAAGCGTATCCGAAAACGGATTTATCACAGCTAAAGAGGTAGGTACTGCAACTGTTACAGTAACAACCGATAATGGAAAATCAGCAAGCTGTACTGTTGAGGTAAGACCTGCCGCACAGAGCATAAGCCTTGACAAGACAGAAACTGTAATAAAGGTTGGCACAACACAGCAGCTTACACAGACAGTAACACCTTCAACGGCATATACATCTTACAAATGGTCAAGCAGCAACCCCGATGTTGTAAGCGTATCCGAAAGCGGAGTTATCACCGCAAACAGCACAGGTACTGCCGTTATTACGGTTGAAACCGATAACGGAAAGTCGGCAAGCTGTACGGTTACATCTAAAGAGGTTGAAAGCGTAGACCTTAACAAACATTCAATGACACTTGGTGTAGGTCAGGCGTATACGTTAAGACCTTCCACAACTCCCGATGATATAGAATCCACATTTACTTGGAAATCAAGCAATAAAGATGTAGCTACCGTAACCTCAAAGGGTAAGGTAACAGGACGTGCAGTCGGAAAAGCTACAATAACAGTAAGAACGGATAACGGTAAGATATGCACCTGTACGGTAGTTGTAAAACAGGCACCGAAGGATATTTCACTCAACAAAACGGAAATGACACTCGGTACAGGTCAGATGTATACATTACAGTCAACGCTTACTCCGTCCAATTCGGCTACATATCAGCAGTGGACATCAAGCGATACATCTGTAGCAGTTGTAAACGCAAACGGCAGAGTTACCGCTAAAAAGGTAGGTACAGCCGTTATCACAGTAAAGACTACAAACAACCATACAGCAACCTGTACTGTAACAGTCAAGAAAGCTCCCACAAGTGTGGCTCTGAACAAAACCGCAATAAATGTGGGCGTAGGACAGAAGTATACACTTACAGCAGAGCTTACTCCGACGGATTCGGCAACATATTGTATGTGGTCGAGTGATGATACGGAAATTGCAGAGGTTAATTCAAACGGAGTAGTAACAGGTAAAGCAGCAGGTACAGCCAATATAACGGTCAAGACGACAAACGGCAAGACAGCAACCTGTAAAGTAACCGTAAAGAAAGCACCTACAGCGATAGAGCTTGACAAGACCTCTCTCAGTATGAAGGTAAAAGAAACTTATACGCTTGTAAAGACACTGACACCGACAAATTCAGCGGCTTCCTATATATGGAGCAGCAGTGATACAACTGTAGCGACAGTAAGCTCAGTCGGAAAAGTAACTGCAAAGAAAGCAGGAACAGCGATAATAACAGTAACCACACACAACGGCAAAACTGCAAGCTGTACTGTTGAAGTAAGATAAAAGGTATTTGTAAGTAATTCAGGAAAACCGAAAAAATGAAAAAAGCAAGCAATAGTTTTGAACTGTTGCTTGCTTTTGTTTAGGAAAGTTTCTTATTTGAAATCAAACGGCATAAAATTCACTCCATATAGTGTTTTTATTTATGAATAAGCTTCAGACCAATTCTGAAAAGATTTAGTCTGAAGCTTATGAATATAAAATATATGATTTACATTGTTCCGAAAATTCTGTCGCCTGCATCGCCCAGACCCGGTATTATATAGGAACGTTCATTAAGTCCCTTATCCTTAGCCGCACAGAATACCTGAACATCGGGGTGTTCTTCGGTCAGAGTTCTTATTCCCTGAGGAGCTGCAACGATACACAAAAACTTTATGCTTTTGGGATTGCTCTGCTTTATTATGGAAATAGCGTCAACTGCAGAACCGCCTGTTGCAAGCATAGGGTCAAGTACAAAAACGTCCCTTTCGTTTATATCCGAGGGTAATTTTTTGTAGTATTCAACGGGCTTGAAGGTTTTTTCGTCACGGTACAATCCTATGTGACCGACCTTTGCCGCAGGTACCATTTTGAGCATAGCGTCAAGCATACCGTTTCCGGCACGAAGAATAGGTACAAAAGCAAGCTTTCTTCCTGCAAGTACGTTGGTTTTTGTTTTTGCCACAGGAGTTTCTATTTCTATTTCCTCAAGCGGCAAATCTCTCATAGCTTCGTAGCACATAAGCATGGAAACCTCCGAAACAAGCTCTCTGAACAGCTTGCTGCCTGTGTTTTTATCTCTCAAAAAAGACAGCTTGTGCTGTATAAGAGGGTGGTCTAAAACTGTTACCTGATTATTCATTGTAAAAAAGCACTTCCTTTCTGATTTTTTATATTATGAAAAATTTATTGCAAATATGCGGTTAAATATTCTGTTCAAGTTCTTTTATCATATCAACTCTTTTGCTGTGTCTGCCGCCGTCAAAAGGGGTATTGAGGAAAATATCGGCAAGCTTGACAGCGGTATTTTCATCTATAACCCTGCCGCCCATACAAAGAATATTTGCATCGTTATGCCGTCTTGTCATTTCCGCACAGAACTCATTAGTAACTACCGCAGCCCTGATACCCTTTATTTTGTTTGCGGTCATAGAAACACCTATACCTGTTCCGCAGCATATAATGCCAAATCTGCATTCTCCGCCGGCAACCGCACGAGCCGCCTTTTCAGCATAGACGGGATAGTCTACAGATGAAGTATCATAAGTTCCGAAGTCCTTAAATTCAATACCTTTAAGTTCAAGATGTTTTTTAATTGCTTCTTTTAAGTAGTAGCCGCCGTGGTCTGCTGCCAATGCTATCATTCCTAAACACTCCTCTGAAAAAATTCTTTTATCCTGAAAGGTTATTTGTTGCCCTGTTTTTTCTGAAGCTCACGCTGTGCCTGTGGCAAGCTGAGATATATAGGTACAAGCTGCTGAGAACTTACAGCTTTGCCGAGCTTTATATATTTTTCCGCTGCCATCGCAACTCCGACGCTTTGCTGAAAACAGATATGCAGGGGAGCAACATCAACATTATCGGTAATATCTTTCATCAGGCTGTAAGCTGCTTCCGCACCGTCACCAGCGAATATCACCTTTTCACCGGAATAATCCCTGTTTATAATATCGGCAATTTCCTCATAGCCCAGAGCCTTGTCATCAGTAAGTCTTTTCACATCTCCGTCAGCCGTACATCTGAAAAACGCACAGAAAAATCTTTTGCACCTTGCGTCAATAAGGGAACATATAAGCCTGTCCGTTTTTACAAATCCGTAAGCTATTGCTTCAAGCGTTGAAACTGCCACACACGGCTTGTTTTCCGCAAGAGCCATTCCCTTTACCGCAGCTATTCCTATACGCAGACCCGTAAAAGACCCGGGGCCGCAGGATACGGCAAAAAAATCAATATCATCTAAGCTTAGTCCTGCTATATTCAGAAGATTTTCTGTCATAGGCATAAGCGTAGTACTGTGCGTAAGTCCCGAATTTATATAGAACTGACCTGCAAGCATACCGTCTTTCAAATATGCAGCTGAAGCTGATTTTGCGGAAGAATCCATTGCAAGTATATTCAAATCAGGCACACTCCTCAACTGTAAAAATTCTTTCGTTTTCGCTGTTTCCCTTTTCTATGGAAATTTTTATGTATTCATCGGGAAGAGCGTTTTCGATATTTTCGCTCCATTCGATAATTATCACACCGTTTCCGAGATAGTCGAAAAATCCTGTGGAATAGAGGTCGTCCCATGTATTGACCCTGTACATATCGAAATGATATATGTTTACTTTTCCGTGATATTCATTTACTATAGCGAATGTCGGACTGGAAACACAGTTTTCCGCTCCAAGTCCCTTTGCGATACCTGTAGTAAGAGCGGTTTTTCCCATTCCCAGACCTCCGAACAAAGCTATTACTTCGTTTCCTTTGAGATTTGAAGCAAGTCTTACGCCTATATCCAAAGTTTCATCATAGGAAAAGCTGTTATAAACTTTACTCAAAAACTATCACCCTTTTATCAGAACAAGCCTGAGATTACACCGTGTTCGTCAACGTCTATTTTTTCTGCCGAAGGTACTTTTGGAAGTCCGGGCATAGTCATAATGCTGCCTGTATAAATTACAACAAAGCCTGCACCGTTTGAAAGCTTTGCGTCCCTTACGGTAATCTCATATTCTTTCGGAACACCCAGAAGCAGGGGATTATCCGAAAGGGAATACTGAGTTTTTGCTATGCAGACAGGAAGTTTATCTCCGCCAAGCTCAGCAATTTTTTTCAGTGATTTCTTTGCCTGAGGGGTAAATACAACTCCGTCTGCACGGTAAATTTCCTTTGCGATTTTTCTTACCTTTTCCTTTATTGTAAGTTCATCGCCGTACATAAACCTGAAATTATTTTCCTTTTCACAGGCTTCAACTACTTTGAGGGCAAGTTCTTTTCCACCGTTTCCGCCTTTTTCAAACATTTCGGCAACGGTAAAATCAGCTTCCTTTTTGTTACAGTAGCTTCGTACATATTCAATTTCGCATTCGGAATCGGAAGCAAACTTATTCAAAGCTACCACAACGGGAATACCGTACTTTTTCATATTGTCTATATGTACTCCCAAATTCTCCGTTCCTTTTTGGAGAGCCTCCATATTTTCCGCTGAAATATCGGTTTTAGGAACACCGCCGTTATACTTCAATGCCCTGCACGTTGCTACAAGAACTACGGCATCAGGTTTTAAACCTGCATACCTGCATTTTATATCAATGAACTTTTCCGCTCCCAAATCAGAGCCGAAGCCTGCCTCGGTTATACAATAATCGCCTAATTTGAGTGCAAGCTTAGTTGCCCTGACTGAGTTGCAGCCGTGAGCTATGTTTGCAAAAGGGCCTCCGTGCATTATAGCAGGCGTACCTTCAAGTGTCTGTACAAGATTTGGCATAACAGCGTCTTTCAGAAGAGCCGTCATAGCTCCTTCGGCTTTCAAATCCTTAGCGTATACGGGATTTCCGTCATAGCTGTAAGCAATGATTATTCTGCTCAGACGCTTTTTCAAATCAACAATATCAGCCGCAAGACACAGCACAGCCATTACCTCGCTGGCTACGGTAATCTGAAAGGAATCTTCTCTGGGTACTCCGTTGGTTTTTCCTCCCAGCCCTGTAACAATAAATCTCAGTTCCCTGTCATTCATATCAAGACAACGCTTGAATAAAATCTGACGAGGGTCTATATTCAGTTCATTTCCCTGATGAATATGGTTGTCAATCATAGCACACAAAAGATTGTTTGCAGCCGTAATTGCGTGAATATCACCTGTAAAATGAAGATTTATATCTTCCATAGGCAAAACCTGAGCATAACCTCCGCCTGCTGCTCCGCCCTTCATTCCGAAAACAGGGCCGAGTGACGGTTCTCTCAGTGCCACGACAGCTTTTTTTCCTATTTTTGTCATAGCCTCTCCCAAGCCTACAGTGACCGTTGTCTTTCCCTCTCCTGCAGGAGTAGGATTTATCGCCGTAACAAGAACAAGCCTGCCGTCCTTATTTGAATTTACTCTGCTGAACAACTTTTCGTTCAGCTTTGCCTTATATTTTCCGTAATGCTCCAGTTCTTCATACTGTATACCAAGATCTCCGGCAACATCATCGATTTCTCTCAGATTTGCCTGATGAGCTATCTCAATATCTGAAAGCATCAACTGCACCTCCATATAAATTTCTCTATTCTTATATTATATCACATTACAGAGTTCTTAACAAGCGGATTATCAAAGATACCTTAAAATTTTACATATAAAAACAAAAAAAGACCTGAGGCTCAGCGGTGCGATTGCAGACCCCCGTGAAAAATTTCACGGGGAGTTCAAAGTGCGTAAGCACCTTGAACATAAAAAGACTTTGTCTTTTTATGTCTGCAATCGCCGTTCCGACTAAGCCGCAGGCTTTGAAAAAATAATCCGTATACCTGAAAATTACTTCAGAACTCTTACTCTGATAACTCCCTCAACGTCCTGTATCTTGCTTGTGAGGTCGGAGGTAGCACCTGTAACATCGATTATTGTATAAGCGTAGTCTTTTCTTGACTTATTCTCCATATTTTCAATATTTGCACCCTGCTCGCTTACAAAAGAGAGAATTGTCTGCAAAATTGAAGGTACGTTCTTATGGAGAACGCAGTAACGAACATCACCTGTTCTTGCCATTTTAGCTGCGGGGAAATTAACCGAGTTTGTGATATTTCCGTTTTCGAGATAATCCTTGATTTCCTTTGCAGCCATTTCAGCACAGTTATCTTCACTTTCGGGAGTTGAAGCACCGAGGTGGGGCATAGCAATAACGCCGTCAACGCCGAGCAAATCATCGGTTGCGAAGTCTGTAACATAAGAGCTGATTTTTCCGCTCTGGATACCTGCAACAACATCGGCAGAGTTACAGAGGTCAGCTCTTGAGTAGTTGAGAATTCTTACACCGTCCTTCATCTTTGCGATATTGTCTGCACAGATGATATTCTTTGTATCGGGAGTGAGCGGAACGTGAACAGTAATATAGTCACTGTTTGCGAATATTTCATCAAGGTTTGTAACGTGTGTGATATGTCTTGAAAGCTGGAGAGCACCGTCAACCGAAAGGAACGGGTCATATCCGATAACGTCCATACCGAGGGCGATAGCTGCATTTGCAACCAAAGCTCCGATAGCACCAAGACCGATAACGCCGAGTGTCTTACCCTTGATTTCAGGGCCTGCAAACTTGCTTTTTCCCTTTTCAACCATTTTGCCTACAGCGTCGCCGTTGCCCTTGAGAGTTTTAGCCCACTCAATACCTGCAACAATCTTTCTTGAGCTTAACAGAAGTCCTGCAAGAACAAGCTCCTTAACAGCGTTAGCGTTTGCACCGGGAGTATTGAATACTACGATACCCTGTTCGCTGCACTTGTCAAGCGGAATATTGTTTACACCTGCACCTGCTCTGGCGATAGCGAGCAGTGATGCGGGCATTTCCATATCGTGCATTGAAGCACTTCTTACCAGAATGGCATCGGGATTTTCCACATTGTCACCGTATGTATATCCTTCGCCGAGCTTGCCAAGACCTACTGCGGAAATTTTGTTCAATGTCTGTACATTATACATTGTAAATCAACCTCTTACATTCAATTATAGTTAAATATAGTAAAAAATACGTTACGAAGAAATCCGAAAAATACTGTTATCAGCCGTTATTCTTCTCAAACTCTGCCATAAAGTCAACAAGAGCCTTTACACCCTCATAAGGCATAGCATTGTAGATAGATGCTCTCATACCGCCTACTGTACGGTGTCCCTTTATATTTACGAAGCCTGCTGCTGTAGCCTCTTTTACGAACTTAGCATCAAGGTCGCTGTCGCCTGTTACGAAAGGTACATTCATAAGTGAACGGTCTTCAGGAACAACAGTACCCTTGAACATCTTAGAATTATCAAGGAAGCCGTAAAGCAAATCAGCCTTTTTCTTGTTAAGCTCATACATCTTGTCAAGACCGCCGACCTCGTTCTTTATCCACTCAAGAACAAGCTTTGCCATATAAATTGTATAGCAGGGAGGAGTGTTATACATAGAACCGTTATCAGCCTGAATCTGCCAGTTGAGCATTGTAGGTGTTATATCCATCTGATTTCCGAGCAAGTCCTCACGAACGATAACAACAGTAAGACCTGCGGGAGCCATATTCTTCTGAGCACCGGCATAGAGAACGCCAAACTTGGAAACATCTATGGGTCTTGAAAGAATACATGAAGAAATATCAGCAACCAGAGGAACATCGCCTGTTTCGGGAAGCTCATTGTAAACAGTACCGTAAATAGTATTGTTCATACAGATGTAGAAATAATCTGCGTCCTTAGAGAAGGTTGCAGGGTCAAGCTTGGGAATATATGAAAAAGTCTTGTCAGCCGAAGAAGCAACCACATTAGCCTCACCGTACTTTGAAGCTTCAGCACAAGCCTTCTTAGCCCACTGTCCCGTTATAACATAATCAGCCTTGCCGCTTTTTGTCATAAGGTTCATAGGGATAGCCGCAAACTGAGTTGAAGCACCGCCCTGTAAAAACAGAACCTTGTAATTATCAGGAATATTCATAACCTCTCTTAAAAGAGCCTCTGCACCCTGTATAATAGTACCGTAAATCTTTGAACGGTGTGACATCTCCATTACTGACTGACCGCTGCCCTCGTAATCAAGCATCTCTGCTGCTGCTTTTTTCAGAACTGACTCCGGCAACATAGACGGACCGGCTGAGAAATTGTAAACTCTGCTCATTAAAATACAATCCTTTCCAATACAGAAATAAAAAAATTAATTAATCCGTCATTTTAAACATTATACATCATCTGAACGTATAATGATTCAATACAACGAAACATATTAATTATAAACTTATATTTTTTTCAAGTCAACAATATTTTCAATATTTATTATTATATACCAAATATATCGGAACAGACAAATTTCTTTTTCCGTTAAAATTTCAGATTAACGAAAATATCCGATGTTTTGTAAGCAAGATAATTCAGAATTTGCTTTTACTTTTACGACAAAAAATTTTACAAAATCATTTTAATGTGATATAATCACCAACGTAAAGTATTATATACAGAATATTCAATGAAAAGGGGAATTGCCTTGACAGGAAAAACTCATGCAGCGGCAGGACTTGCAGTAGCTTTGGCTCTCGGAGCAAATATACCACAGCTTGCACTTGCGACAGCAGGTGCGGTACTTCCCGATATAGACCACTCAGGTTCTACTCTGGGAAAGCATATAAAGCTTTTAAGCAGACATTTAAAGCACAGGGGACTTACTCACAGTCTTATTTTTCTTATAGTAACATCTTTGCTGTCGCCTTATCTCGGACTTGGCGTGCTGACCCATATATTTCTCGATATGCTGAATCCGCAGGGGGTAAAGCTGTTTTATCCGAATAAAACAAAATTCAGGCTGCCGCTGTTTCACTCATTTGCGAAAACAGGCGGAACTTTTGAACAAATTCTCTTTGGTATGCTCGTAATAGCCATAATTTTTATACTTATATTTTATCAGAATATATGGGGTTATATGAATCTGATTGAATTTACCACTCTCTGGTATAACATAGAACTTCCCGAATGGCTCAATTTCATAATTAAAGCGGTGACGATATGAACAATAACAGACTTATCTGTCCTGTATGCGGAAATAAGCTGGAGGTGAGAGGAAAATCTCTTGTCTGCCGAAAAAATCACAGCTTTGATATAGCAAGACAGGGTTATGTAAATCTTCTTCCCGTACAGAATAAAAAATCGCTTCACCCTGGTGACACAAAGGAAATGCTTTCTGCAAGAAGAAGCTTTCTTGAAAGCGGCATTTACTCAGAAATAAGAGATACTGCCGTATCCGAAGTAAGCAGACTAATCGGAAATATCAGTAATCCTTTCATAGTGGATATGGGCTGCGGTGAAGGATACTATACCTGCTCAATAAAAAATGCCGCAGAAAACTGTATCTGTACAGGCATAGACATATCCAAGGACGCTGTAAAAATGGCTTGCAGCCGTGATAAATCCATAAGCTGGATTGCGGCAACGGCAGGCTGCATACCTATAGAGCGTGAAAGCACAGATGTAATCACAGCAATTTTTTCTCTTATCTCCAGAAAAGAATATCTCCGTATTCTGAAAAAAGGCGGCTTTATAGTTGAGATAACCGCAGGCAACGACCATCTTAAAGAACTCAAGCAGATAATATACGATGAAGTATATATTCAGAATAAAAAGCCGTCTTTTGTCGGCGAAGAATTTGAAGAAATCAAAAGGGAAGAACACAAATTCTCTTTTTATCTGAAAAACAAGGAGCTTCAGACACTGCTTGTTATGACACCGCATTTGTGGAGAATAAAGAAAGAAAACAGAGAAAAACTCGAACAAATATCGGAGCTTACACTGACCGCTCACTTCTGGCTGAGAGTTCTCAAAAAGCTCTGATATAACCAAGCCTGATAAATCATAAAGTTTAGGTCAAGCCTTTTCAAAGGCTTGCGGTTTCCAAAGGCGGAGCCTTTGGTGGGATTTTCAAGGGCAAAGCCCTTGAAGCGTAGAAAATGCCGTTTTCACGGCATTTTCAGTGGTCATTCATTTTTGATTCCGAAAGCTTTGGAAAGCATAAGAGTTTTCAAAGCCCAGTTTGAGTGAGTTTTAAACTCGTCCATACGTTCGCCTGAGATGCTGCCCGAAACAAGCGAATGGGAATCCTTATCCCAGTTAAGTATTGAAACTGCATCGTCAAGGTCTTTCTGATACACGGCATACTCCTCATTTACTATACCTATCTGTCTGGGGTGTATAACAGTCTTTCCGATAAAGCCGCAAAGACGATCCTCACGTATTTCATTTCTCAGACCTGTATCCCAGCCGCTGCCGCCGTAATACTCCCATACAGGAGCAGAAACAATATAATCCTCTCCGAAAGTGGTCGCTATGTCTGAAAAAATTGAAGATACAGGCTTAATGCTGTGTATGGATTCTGATGAGCTTCTTCTGAATCCAAACCTATGACACAGGTCATTCCCTCCGACACGTATATTGAGAACAAGAGCTTCCGTTTCTCCGAGCTTGTCCTTTACAGCCTGAAGTATATCGTATCTCTGACTTAGATTGATTATGGAAAAATGCTCAAGAATAGGCATCATATAAACAGGCGAACTTCTTTTGCTGTTTACGCTTATAAGCTCATCAATATAGCGGTCGGCATTGTAGGGAGTGAATTTTGGAAAAATAAATCCTGAAATAAGCTCGTTTGCCGCACCAAGCCGTCTGTAAAGCGACTTTATCTGAGATGAATGACGTATTCTTATAAAAATTTTCGGAATAAAGAACTCTTTTTTTAGTCTTGTATCATATATTTTCTGCATTGAATCAATGAGTATATCCTCAGCTTCTGCAACGCAGTTATCCTGTATTGTATCTTCAAGACAGAGTGCAAGCGAAAATTTGTTTCCAAATTTCTGATTTATAACAGAATTTGATATTCCCTTGTTATTTGCAGGACAGTATAATAACGCACCTACGCTGTAGTAAATAACAGAGTTTTTCATAGAAGCCTCCTGAAAAAATAAAAGACGTGTTCAAAGTCATATTTTGTACACTAAAAATATTCAGTGTATAAAATATAGCATAAAATTAGAAAAAATGGTAGATATTTTTTTTGATTTATGTTAAAATTAAATAGGTTGGATATTTTTTTTGCTTTTTTAGTTAAATTGCACAAAATTAAAGATAAAAGACACATAGAGTTAAGTCGATTTCAGAGTTACTCAGACCTGTGCCTGTTGTTGGAGAAAGAGAGTATGGCATTTACGGATTTTAAAGTGGTATATAATTCTTCAGAAATGAAAGGATTGAACGGCTTTGCTGATATAAATGACAGAGTATCCTGCGGAAGTGTGAGAAATGTATGCTTTGCCAGAGCCGTGGGAGTAAACAGAAGCTTTTTGTCTGATTTGAAAACGTTTGAAGATATTTTGACGGAGAAAAGCAGAAAAGGACTTGCCGTATATGCAAGGATAGGAAAGCTGACAAGCGGTATACCGTATGATAAAACGGAGTATTACTCAGACAGCTATGATATGTGGGTAGCAAGCGGCAGAACCTACCTGAGAATAAAAACATCAGGACTGAACGAAAAAACAGTTGTATTACTGAACAGAGCCTGTAAAGCCGCATTGGGCAGACTTGTTTCGGTAAAGGAAATAAATGGAAATTCAGGTTTTTCCTCTATAGAGAAAAACTTTTTTGTAAAGGTGATGTTCTGGTTTGACGGGCTGCCCGATGATATAAAAAAAGCAACAGGCGGAGATTTACCCGTAAAGCTTGCTGCTGATAATGTTTTAAAAAAGCATGAATATTTATTTTTTTATATGCTCACGCAGGCAGGTGTAAATGTCCTTCTTATACAAAGCAGAGCGGATATTTCTGCGTATGAAGAAGGAATGGAGCTTTCTCATAAAACAGTGCTTGGCGGTTTCGACAACAGTATGAAAATACCTGTATACGGTTCAGATGTCAGTGGTGTATCGTCAGCAAAACAGAGTTCTGAACAGGCAGTTCCTACGCTGAAACTTCCTGAGCGTAACAGGGTAAAGAAACATTCTGTACCTGAGATTTCTCAGAAATATGCCGTGAATACAGGCAGAGAAAATAAAGCTGTAAATTCGGCAGACAGAAAAGAAAAAACATATGAGGAACTTGCTGCTCTGGCGAGGTCTGTTGTAATGATTTCCCTGCACAACAGGAACGGCGATGTTATAGGCGTAGGTTCAGGTATAATGATAGCACGCAGCGGATATATTTTAACAAACAATCACGTTGCAAAGGGTGCGGCATACTATTCCGTAAAGATAGAAAATGACGACCGTATATACTACACCGATGACATAGTGAAAAACAATTATATGCTTGATTTAGCGTTGATAAGAATAGAAAGAATGCTTGACCCGATACCCGTATATAACGGAAGAAAAGAGCTTGTCAGGGGACAAAGGGTCATAGCTATAGGAAGTCCGCTGGGACTGTTCAATTCAGTTTCGGACGGAATAATATCGGGCTTCCGCATAAAGTCTGACGAGGTGCGTATGATACAGTTTACAGCACCTATTTCAAACGGAAGCTCGGGAGGAGCTGTACTCAATATGTACGGTGAGATAATAGGAATAAGCACCGCAGGAATTGATGAGGGACAGAATATCAATCTTGCCATAGACTATATTTATATAAACGAATTTATACGTGGCTTTGTATAAAGTCCGAATTTACATTGTTTGTTTCAAGATGAAAGGCTTCGGCTAAGCTTGTACGAGGCGATTGCAGTCTGCAAAATACTGCGTATTTTGCACGTAAACGTGCAAGGCACGTTTACGCCTTGCAGGCAAAGCCTGCAAGGGGCTGCAATCGCCGCAGCGAAGCCGCAGATTACTGATTGTATATTTTAGTACGCTTTAAGGGTGGATTAAGAGTGTTTAACAGGATAAAGACGACCAATCTTAATGATTATTTTACTCAGCTTGACAAGAGAAAAGAAAAGGGTGTCTACTTTTACAGGATTAACGGCTATAATCAGAATGTAGCTGAATTTTTACAGAAGTATTATGAAGAAGCAAGAGTGAACGGAGTAATAGTAGAGGGTGGGATACCCAATCCTGACGGAAAAAGTCTGGCATATTACGGAGAAATAATGGGAATGAGCTTTGTTATGAACAAGGGATTTATTTCTCAGAGCTTACAGAAATGGCTTCCTAGAATGAATATGTTTCAGAGGGAGAACGTCAGCACAGCGATATACGATGCACTGGAAAATATGCGTAAAAAGGGAAAAAATGACAATATACTGAAAAATTCGTATATAAAGCTGATGTGCGGATTATACTATAAATTTGAGAGGATAGTAAACAAGCTGGGAACAGGAAAGCCCCCCAAGATACTGTATGAAGGCTATGTAAACAGCTATGAGATAATGCTTTTGTCAGTATTGTCTAAGTCTGGAAGTGACATAGTTATATTGCAGTACGCAGGGGACGCAGGTTATCTTAAAGTTGACCCTAATTCAGAATTTTCCGATAAATTTGAAGCAGACGGAGCATTTCCGCAGGGGTTTTCATTGAAAAGCGTAAGGCAGCTTATACAGGACAAGTTAAATCAGGAGCGTCTTTACGGAGTACTGCCAGATGTGGAAAACTGTACTAATGCGTGGATAGAGGGAAAAGGACTACCCGACATAATGACGGCAGTTTCAAAGAGAGGAAATGACACAAGATTTTTCTACAACTGTTTTATAAGAATAAACGGTGTAGAGGACAAGACATATTATATAAACGAGCTTTTCAAGTTCTACAGCGACCTGAAGCAGTCGGGACGAAAAATAGTAGTAACAGACGGAGCAATTCCAAGACCTACCCCTGAAGAAATATCCAAGGTAAACAGGGGGGAGTACAATAACCGTGACGTTATGCTTATGGATTTGTCAAAGGCTTTCAGCGGAACAAGCGATACTCAGCTCAAAAGGATACTGAACAAGGCTTTCATAGATATAATGCTTGAAACAGAGCGTGAGCAGGGTTCGGGAGGAAATCTGAACAAGCTTAAAAACAAGGCTGTATATATACTGAGCTGGATAAACAGATATTTAAGCCGGTTATTTTCTGTTGGAAAAGGAATTTCGGAAACAGGCTGTTTCATACATATGGGAGGCTGCAAAGACGAAAACGAAGCACTGTTTTTAAGATTTTTGTCAAGACTTCCGGTAGATGTTCTGATATTGAAGCCCGATTTGAACGATGTATGCTGCGTAAAAGACAAACTTCTGTATGAGATAAACCATGACGCATCGCTGACAGTTGACAAATTCCCTACAGACAGTACGGAAATACGAGTAGGAACGGCGGCATATCACGCAGAGAGAGAGCTTGACAATCTGATGTACCGTGATTCGGGAATGTACCGTGACAGACAGTACTCAAAAGCAGCAGTCATAACCCTGCAGACTATGTACGAGGAAATAGAAATACTCTGGAACGAGGAGCTTAAATACCGTCCGAACTTTACAATAGCAAACGATACGGTAAATATGCCCGTAATATTCGCAAAGGTAAGCGGAGTAAAGAACGGTGACGTAAATCACTACTGGTCAGGAATAAAGAAGCTTATGACCAGCGATACATATTTTATAAGCAACGTTCCTTTTATAAATGCAGGCGGAGCAAATCCGATAAAGGCTTCTGCGGCGGAGTTTTTCAGAAACGGAAGACTACAGAAAGAGAAAATAAAAACACACAGAGCATATCAGTACGGATTTCTGAAAAGTGAAATACAGGATTATATACTCGACAAGCTCCAGATACTTATAGACCAGCGACTGATACAGGGAACATTCCAGAACGGAATGGAGTACAACATAATAGCAGTGGTTCTGAATATGAAGAAGGAAATTGTAAGAATGATACAGAACTTTGACTTCACCAAGAAGAACCCCAAGCTTATATATCTCTACACAAACGAAGCTCCCGTAACAGTGGAGGACGCAATACTTACAGCTTTTCTTAACCTGATAGGTTTTGACGTTGTATTTTTCGTACCGACAGGTTATCAGTGTGTGGAGAAATATTTCAATAAGGATATACTCATAGAGCATCAGTGCGGAGAGTATATATATGATTTAAGAGTACCGGACTTTAGGAAAGTGTCAGTAAATGACCACGTTCCTTGGCATAAAAAATTATTTAAGAGAGGTAATTGACAATGGGATTGGATTTCAGTAAAACACCTAAGGCACAGCCTGAGCAGACAATAATAAATACGCAAGCTGCAGCAGCAACTGTAACAAACGAGATACAGCCTGTAGAGCAGTATGACATTGTAGCAGACAGACAGCAGATGAATGCAGAGCTTGTAAACTCACAGGAAGTAGACGCACTCGTAAGCACTATAGCAATAGATGACCTTGAAACGATAGTAACCTTCGGTTCGGAGGCAGCAGACGAAATATCAAAGGCATCGGATATAGTACTCAACAGCGTAAACCTTTCCCAGCTTGACGAGTCCAGCGAGATGTTAAAGACACTTGCAAAGATTATGGATAAGTTCGACATTGAGGAAATCAAGGAAAAGCCGGGACTTCTCAACAAATGGTTCAGCAACGCAAAGAAGCAGCTTGAAAAGATACTCAGCAAGTATCATACAATGGGAGAGGACATAGACAAGATATATGTTCAGCTCAGACAGTATGAAACAGAGATAAAGCAGTCGAACAGAACACTTGCACAGATGTTTGATGCAAACGTAGGTTATTATCACGAGCTTGTAAAGTACATTCTCGCAGGAGAGCAGGGCTGTAAGGAAATTGCCGAGTACATAGATGCAAAGCAGAAGGAAATGGACGAAACAGGCGACAGATCAATCCAGTTTGAAATTCAGACCTTGCAGCAGGCACAGACAATGCTTGAGCAGAGAACTCAGGATCTGAGAATGGCAGAAAATGTTGCTATGCAGTCTATTCCTATGATAAAGACTATGGAATTCAGCAACATGAATCTTGTAAGAAAGATAAATTCAGCCTTTATCATCACACTTCCTATATTCAAGCAGACACTTGCACAGGCTATTATGCTTAAGCGTCAGAGAATACAGGCAGAGTCAATGGCAGCACTCGATGAGAAAACAAACGAAATGCTCATCAAGAATGCAAGAAATTCGGCAGAACAGGCAAAGCTTACTGCACAGCTTGCTTCGGGCAGCTCAGTAAAGATTGAAACACTCGAAACAACGTGGAGAACCATAGTAAACGGTATCGAGGAAACAAGACAGATTGAGGAAAATGCAAGAAAGCAGCGTGTTGAAGATCAGGCAAGACTTGCTACTATTAAATCAGAATTTAACAGTAAGTACAGTATGCCCAATAAAAAATAATTAATTTGGAGGTAAAGAAATGCCTATTAATCTTTCAAAAGGACAAAAGGTAGACCTGACAAAAGGAAATCCCGGTCTTACAAAAATAATGGTAGGACTTGGTTGGGACGTAAACGCATTTGATTCGGGAGCAGATTTCGACCTTGACGCATCAGCGTTTCTTGTAGGAGAAAACGGAAGATGTCTTACAGAAAAAGATTTTATCTTCTACGGAAATCTTGAGCATACAAGCGGAGCTGTAAAGCATATGGGAGATAACCTTACAGGTGAGGGCGAAGGCGATGATGAGGAAATATCTGTAGACCTTAAAGCAGTACCCTCTCATGTATCTAAAATTGCCTTTACGGTAACAATATATGATGCAGATGTAAGACGTCAGAATTTCGGACAGATTTCCAATGCCTATATAAGAATTGTAAACGAGGCAAACGGTCAGGAAATTATAAGATATGACCTCAGCGAAGATTTCTCAATAGAAACCGCCATAGTTGTAGGAGAGCTTTACAGATATAACGGCGAGTGGAAGTTCAATGCAATAGGAAGCGGCTTCCAGGGCGGACTTGCGGCTCTGTGCGGTCATTACGGAATAGAGGTAGCCTGATTATTTGTGTTTCTGAAATAAACGGCTTTGCACAAAGCTTATGCGATTGCAGAAATTTAAAATTATAACATCATTTTGCTTGATTTTTATTAATAATTTAAGGAGGAAAATTATATGCCTATAAGTCTTTCAAAGGGTCAGAAGGTAAGTCTGACAAAAGGAAATCCCGGACTGACAAATGTAGTTGTAGGTCTGGGCTGGGACGTAAATATGTTTGATACAGGCGGAAGCTTTGACCTTGACGCAGCAGCTTTTCTGCTTGGAGATAACGGAAAGGTAACAAAGCCTGAAGATTTTGTATTTTACGGAAATCTTACTCACCCCTCGGGAAGTGTTCAGCATATGGGAGATAACCTTACAGGTGAAGGTGACGGCGATGACGAGCAGATAAAGGTAAATCTCAGTACAGTGCCGCCCGAAATAAGCAAAATTGCATTCACCGTAACTATATATGATGCAGAGAACAGAAGACAGAACTTCGGACAGGTAAACAACGCATTCATAAGAATTTACAACGAGGCAAACGGGGAGGAGCTTCTCAGATATGACCTCGGAGAAGATTTCTCAATAGAAACAGCAGTAGTTTTTGCAGAGCTGTATAAAAACGGTTCAGAGTGGAAATTCAATGCAATAGGAAGCGGCTACGGCGGAGGTCTTGCAGCACTTTGCGGCGGCTACGGCGTAGATGTAGAGTAAAGTAAAATTACAGACTTTATTTATTTAAATAACAGGTTTTCGGCTTAGATGTGGCAGGCGATTGCAGACATCAAAAACAAGGTTTTTGATAGTCTGAAGAGCATAGCTCTTCAGACTGCCTGCGGCGGAAAATCCGCCGCAGGGGTCTGCAATCGCCGCAGCGAAGCCGAAAATTCTGTTTTTAATATTGAAGCTTATAAAAAAATTTAAAATTTCCGAGGGAGGGAAATTACAGTATGGCAATAAGCTTGCAAAAGGGACAGAAGGTAAACCTTACAAAGGACAATTCAGGACTTTCAAGAGTAGTTGTTGCCCTTGGCTGGGACGAAGCACCCAGAGGGAAGGGCGGCTTCGGCGGTTTGTTCCAGAAAAAACCACAGGCGATAGACTGTGATGCGTCAGCAATTATGCTTAAAAACGGAAGATGGTCAGACAGAGCCGATTTGATATATTTTGGAAATCTGCGTCACAAAAGCGGAACAGTAACCCATATGGGAGATAATCTCACAGGAGCAGGCGACGGAGATGACGAGCAGATTATAGTAGAGCTTGCAAGAGTACCTGCTGAATATGACAAAATAGTCATAGTAGTAAACATATATCAGGCATACAAGAGAAATCAGGAATTCGGAATGATACAGAATGCGTATATAAGACTTCTTGACGGAAGAAACAACTCTGAGATGTGCAGATACAACCTTACCGACAATTATCAGGGAATGACAGCGATGATTTTCGGAGAGCTGTACAGACACGGCGGAGAGTGGAAATTCACTGCAATAGGACAAGGCACGACAGACGATGGTCTTGCAGCTCTTGCACAGAGGTTTGCGTGAATTAAGGATTCAGCACTTACGGAGGCGAAAGCTTCCTGTAAGAATATAGATGCAGGGCATATATAATACTGTATATGCCTGAAAAAACAGGAGGAAATTTATGAAATTAAAAGGACTTTCGGATAAAGAAGTTGAGCTGTCCAGACAACAGCACGGCTCAAATGCGATACCCGATTCGGAACCTACCACATTCTGGCAGGAATTTCTGGAAACCTTCAGCGACCCGATGATAAGGATACTGCTTGCGATAGCCGCACTTATGATAGTAATGTGCATATTCGGCTATGCAGAGATTTACGAGCCTATGGGAACAATCATAGCAGTAATCATAGTAGCGGTAGTATCAGCAAAGACCGGAGTTGCAAGTGATACCAAGTACAGGGAGCTTAAAAACAGCACCAAGAAAGATCAGTGCAAGGTACACCGTAACGGAGTCGTAACGGTTATCGATGTTGACGATGTAGTAGTAGGCGACAAGGTTCTGCTACAGTCAGGTGACAAGATACCTGCCGACGGCATACTTGTCAACGGTTCACTGAGGGTAGACAACTCAGCACTCAACGGAGAGGCAGAGGAATGCAAGAAGTCTGCGGCAGAGGAAGATATTGAGTTTTCCGAGAACATTACGGGAGATACTTTTGTGGACAAGCACTCACTGTTCAGAGGAGCGGTAGTGTTTGACGGAGAGGGTATACTTGACGTAAGAAAAGTAGGACTTAAAACTATGATGGGCAAAATGGCGGAGGAAATGCAGGAGGACGACCCCGATTCACCGCTCAAAGTAAAGCTTTCAAAGCTTGCAGGACAGATTTCCACATTCGGATATATAGGAGCTACCGTAATAGCACTGTTATATCTCGTTTACTTCATATTCTTCCAGACGGCAGGAGGCCCTCAGGCATTCTTTTCTTCGGGAATAGAAGTAATAGTAAAAAAGATAGTAGAAGCCGTATCGCTTGCAGTAGTTATCATAGTATGTGCAGTACCCGAAGGACTTCCGCTTATGATTTCGCTTGTACTTATGCAGAACACAAGCAAAATGCTTGACCACAACGTTCTTGTAAGAAAGGCAGAGGGTATAGAAACAGCAGGTTCTTTAAATATTCTCTTCAGCGATAAGACAGGTACAATAACAAAGGGTCGCCTTGAGGTTGTAGATTTCTTCACGGCTGACGGAAAATCCATACCTATATCAGACCTCAGCAAGCACAGCAAGGTAAAGGGTCTTGTAGACCTTGCGATAGGAAAGAATACCCAGTCAATGTTTGACGATTCGCACAGAGTAATAGGCGGAAATGCTACCGACCAGGCTCTTATGAAGTTTATCGGAGAAGAAACCTTCAACACTCTTCAGGAAAACAAGGAATGTATTGTTACAGACAGTCAGGGCTTCAATTCTACAAACAAATTCAGTCAGGCAAGAATAGAAAGTCTTGGAAAAACATTCTACAAGGGTGCTCCCGAAAGACTTCTTGCAAAAGCAACACACTATCTCGATAAAAACGGCAACGTAAAGCCCATTGATATGGACGTTCTCAATGAGAAAATAGACGGTCTTGCGGAGAAAGCTATGCGTGTGCTTTCGTTCGGATACTCAGAGAAGCCTCTCACAGAGAACAGCATAAATGACGATGTTGTTATAATCGGTCTTGTAGGAATAAGAGATGATGTACGTCCCGAAGCTAAAGAAGCTATTGAGGAAGTACAGAACGCAGGCATTCAGGTTGTAATGATTACAGGCGACCGTCTTGAAACGGCAGTTGCAATAGCAAAGGACGCAGGTCTGCTCAAAAACAAAGAGGATATGGCATTGTCGTCGGCAGATTTGAATAAAATGTCCGATGAAGAAGTAAAGAATATCATTCCCCGAATAAGAGTAATAGCAAGAGCGTTGCCTACAGATAAATCAAGAATGGTACGTCTTTGTCAGGAAATGAACCTCGTTGTAGGTATGACAGGTGACGGCGTTAATGACTCACCTGCACTTAAAAGAGCAGATGTCGGCTTTGCAATGGGAAGCGGTACGGAAGCTGCCAAGGAAGCAGGTAAAATCGTTATTCTTGATGATAACTTCAAGTCAATCAAGGACGCTATATGGTACGGAAGAACTATTTATCACAACATACTTAAATTCTGTAAATTCCAGCTTGTTATCAACGTAGCAGCAGTTGTAGTAAGTGCGATAGCTCCTTTCTTCGGAGTAGAAGAACCGCTTAAAGTTACTCACTTGTTGTTCGTAAACCTCGTAATGGACGGTCTGGGAGCTATAATGCTCGGTAATGAGCCTGCACTCAAGCAGTATATGAAAGAAATGCCCCGCCGCAGAGATGAAAGCATTATAAGCAAGAGTATGGCTATACAGATTGGAGTTATGGGACTTTGGCTTACACTTATAAGCTTCCTTTATTTCAAACTGCCTTTGATTATATCAATGTTCCCTGCTCCGGGAGAGGGCGAATCACAGTCCCCTCAGCATCTTACAGGATATTTTGTACTGTTCATACTTGCCGCACTTTGCAACGGATTTAATGTCAGAGATGAAAAATTCGGAATATTCAAGGGTCTTAATGAAAATACAGGTTTCCTTAAAGTATTCTTCATAATAATAGCTGTACAGTTCTGTATAGTAAATGCAGCAGTTATTCCCCTGCCCGTATTCCAGTTCATAGGCAATATGTTCAACTGTCAGCCTTTTGATGCAGTAGGCTGGGGAGTAGTAATCCTTATGGCAATTACTATGATACCCGTGGATATGCTGAGAAAAGCAATAACTATCGCAGTAACCAAAGATAAGGACTGAAAAAATTAAAAATTTTTTCAGTGCAGCGGACGCCGTTTACGGTGTCCGCTGCTTATGTTTGCAGAGTAAACATAAGCTAAGGCTGCGGCACAGGGCGGCGATTTCAGTGCGTTTCGGACATATGTCCGAAACGAAATTTCAAGCAAAGCTTGAAATTTGTAAAAAGCGTATGCTTTTTACCACTGAAATCGCCGCCCTGTGCCGCAGCCGACAGCCGTCAGCAATACAAAGAAGGAAATAAGACAAAAAATGCACTCGTTTTTTTATTGAATATATGCTAAAATAGAAAAAGAAACATCGCATACTCACGGAGTGAAATTTTATGATAATATTCAATACAGATATTGACAATACGATGATATACTCATACAGACACGACATAGGCAAGGAAAAGATATGTGCCGAGATATATCAGGGAAGACAAATATCCTTTATGACTCCCAAAACCGCAAGGCTGTTAAAGGAGATAAGCGAAAAAATACTGATAGTTCCGACAACAACACGAACAACCGAGCAGTACGAAAGAGTAAATCTTGGTATAGGCAGAGTAAAATATGCTTTAACCTGCAACGGAGGAATTTTGCTCAGGGACGGAAAAGAGGATACAGACTGGTACAGACAATCGCTGAATCTCATAGAAAATTCATATACCGAGCTTAAAAAATCCCAGAAAATTCTTGAAAAAGATATTAACAGAAGCTTTGAGGTAAGAAACATAAGGGAGCTTTTCATTTTCACCAAAAGCAGCGAGCCCCAAAAAACAGTTGAAATGCTGAAAGAAAGCACGGACGAAAATCTTGTAGATATATTTTCCAACGGAGCAAAGGTTTACGCAGTACCTAAAACGCTGAATAAAGGTGCTGCGGTAAAGCGTTTCAAAAAGTTTATCGGAGCGGACAGTGTTATAGCCGCAGGTGACAGCGAATTTGACATATCTATGCTTAATGCTGCCGATACAGCTATAGCACCCGAAAGATTGTCGAAATTTTCCGTTCTTACAGACAACGCCATACTTGTCAGCGATGACAGAATTTTTTCAGAAGAAATTCTGAAGCACATATTAAATATAATTTCATAGCCGTAAGCCATAAAGTTTAGGTCAAGCCTTTTCAAAGGCTTGCGGGTCAAGGGCAGAGCCCTTGCGGTTTCCAAAGGCAGAGCCTTTGGTCGGGATTTTTAAGGGTGAAAACCCTTAAACTATAAATTTGACATTTATGATAAATTGTTATATATTATAAGACAGACTAATTTTTCGAGAGAGGTAATTTATATGAACTATAACAGTACTACAGACAACAGCATAGTTGTATCTGCTGCACAGGCTATATCTCAGGGAATATCCGCAGACGGCGGACTTTTCGTACCGATGGAAATACCAAAGTACAGCGAAGCCGATTTCAGGGAAATGCTGAAAATGGACTACAGGGGAAGAGCAAAAAAAATAATCGGTGACTATCTCAGCGATTTCAGCAAAGAGGAAGTAGCCGACTGCGTGGACAATGCCTATACCGCAAAGAAATTCGGCGGAGAAAATCCTGCCCCGATAGTAAAAGCAGATTTCAACGGAAACGAAATAAACATACTTGAACTCTGGCACGGCCCGACATCAGCATTCAAGGATATGGCATTACAGATACTGCCCTACTTTCTTACAAAATCCCTTGCTAAGAAATATAAAGGAAAAGAAGCGGTAATACTCGTAGCAACATCAGGCGATACAGGCAAAGCGGCACTCGAAGGCTTTAAGGACGTAGACGGAACACGCATAATAGTATTCTATCCGCAGAACGGAGTAAGTCCGATGCAGAAACGTCAGATGACAACTCAGGAAGGAAAGAACGTTGACGTTTGTGCAATAGAGGGAAACTTTGACGATGCACAGACAGGTGTAAAGAAAATATTCACAACTCAGGAAATATCCGAGAAACTCAGAGAAAACGACAAGCTTTTTTCAAGTGCAAACTCCATAAACTGGGGACGACTGCTGCCTCAGATAGTATATTATGTATCGGCATACTGCGAGCTTGTGAACAACGGAACAATAAATTTCGGCGATGAAGTAAACGTAGCAGTTCCTACAGGAAACTTCGGAAACATACTTGCATCATACTATGCAATGCTTATGGGACTTCCGATAAAGAAATTCGTCTGTGCCTCCAACTCCAACAACGTCCTTACAGACTTCATAAACACAGGCGTATACAATAAGGAAAGAAAATTCTATACCACAATATCGCCCTCAATGGATATACTTGTATCCAGCAATCTTGAAAGACTTCTCTATATTTTGTCGGAGGGCGACGACAAAAAGGTAAAATCATATATGACTGCCCTTAAAACAGACGGAAGCTATACGGCAGACAGCTCCATAATGGAAAAGCTTACCGAAAAATTCTTCGGAGGCTTCTGCGATGAAGCTGCCACAAGAAAAACAATAAAGGATATTTACTCACAGTCATCATATCTTTCAGATACACACACAGCCGTAGCAATAAACGTTTACGGACAGTACGTTGAGAAAACAGGCGACAAAACACCCGTAATACTTGCATCAACGGCAAGTCCGTATAAATTTTCCAAAAGTGTGTTAAGCTCACTAATACCCGAGGAGAAAATCTGCGAAAGTGAGTTCGATATGGTTGCACAGCTCAATGAGCTTACAGGAACAGCCGTACCCGAACCTCTTGCACAGCTTAAAAACAAAGAAGTCCGTTTCAGCAGCGTAATAAATTCGGACGATATGTCAAAGTACGTTCTTGAAAGACTGGGTATTGAATAATGTCAGTTTTTGTGATAGCTGATTTGCATTTATCACTTGGAACGGACAAGCCGATGGATATATTCAGAGGCTGGGACGGATACGAGAAAAGACTTGAAGAAAACTGGAGAAAGCTCATAACCGATAATGACACGGTAGTAATCCCCGGAGATATTTCGTGGGCGATGAAGCTTTCCGATACCTTTGAGGACTTCCGATTTATAAACGGACTTCCGGGCAGAAAGCTTTTTCTGAAAGGCAATCACGACTACTGGTGGGATACACGCCGCAAAATGGAGATGTATCTTAAAGAAAACGGCTTTGATACCATAGAAATAGTATTCAATTCCGCATACGCAGCCGAAGGCTATGCGATATGCGGAACAAGAGGCTGGTTTTACGATGCCGAAACGGACAGCGATAAAAAAGTACTCAGCAGAGAGGTAGGCAGACTGAGAACCTCCCTGAACGAAGCACTGAAAACAGGTCTTGAACCTGTGGTATTTCTGCACTATCCGCCTGTTTTCGGAAACCAGAGGTGTGACGATATACTCAATGTTCTTAAAGAGTACGAAATAAAAAAATGCTACTACGGACATCTTCACGGAATAAATGCAGCAAGAAAAGCCGTGACAGGCGACTTTGAAGGAATAAAATTCAGACTTATATCAAGCGACTATCTGAAATTTATGCCCGAACTTGTAAGATAGGTATAAAATAAAGATAAAGTTTACCATAATTTTACAAATTTTTATATTTTGCTATAGAAAAAGCAAATGTAATATGATATAATAAAAAATACAAGCAAAATTCAGGAGGAAAACAGATATGAATTTAAAATCTGCAAATAAAATTGATACAAACAAATATGAAGTAATCGTTGAAGTTGAAGCTGATGTATTCAACACAGAGGTAAACAAGGTTTACCGCAGAGAGGTAAAGAAGATAAACATACCCGGCTTCAGAAAGGGAAAAGCTCCCAGAGCAATAATCGAGAAGATGTACGGAGAGGGCGTATTTTACGATGACGCAATCCAGAACCTTTATCCCGGAGCATTGGCTGACGCTGCAGAGGAAGAAAAGCTTGATGTTGTAGGAGTAGATGACATATCTGTAGAAGAAGCAGGAAAGCAGGGCTTTACATTCAAGGCAGTAGTATTCGTATCACCCGAAGAGGTTGACATAAACGGATACGAAGGAATCAAAATAGTTGCAAAGCCGACAGAAGTAACAGAAGAACTTGTCAATGAGGAAATCGAAAAGGTAAGGGACAGAAACAGCAGACTTGTAACAGTAGAGGACAGACCCGTAAAGGACGGCGATATAACAGTAATCGACTTTGAGGGATTTGTTGACGGAGAAGCTTTTGAGGGCGGCAAGGCTGAGAATTTCAACCTTACAATCGGAAGCGGACAGTTTATTCCCGGCTTTGAGGAGCAGATTATCGGCAAGAGTACAGGCGATGAATTTACAATAGACGTAACATTCCCCGAAGAATATCAGGCAGAGGAGCTTGCAGGAAAAGCAAGTCAGTTCAAGATAAAGCTGCATGAAATCAAGGAGAAGGAGCTTCCCGAGGTTGACGACGAGTTCGTAAAGGACGTAAGCGACAGCGAAACAGTAGATGAATACAAGGAAGAAATCAGAAAAGATATTGCTGAAAGACTTCAGGACGAGGCAGACAGCGATGCAGAAAGACAGATAGTAGAAAAGCTCTGCGAACTTCTTGAAGCAGAAATTCCTGAAGTAATGTACGAGAACAAGCAGAACGATATGCTGAGAGATTTTGATATGCAGCTTCGTCAGCAGGGACTTGACCTCAAGACATATATTCAGTATTCAGGTATGAGTGCAGATGATATAAAGGAAAATTACAGAGAAGTTGCCGAGCAGAGAGTAAAGCTCAGACTTGCACTTGAAAAGATAGCAGAAAAGGAAGGCTTCACAGAAGTAACAGATGAAGATGTTGAGGCAGAGTACAACAAGCTTGCTGAAGCATACAAGATGGAAGCAGACAAGGTTAAGGAGCTTATTCCTGCAGAAGCACTTAAGAAGGATATAGCAGTGGAAAAGGCTATGGACTTTGTAAAAGAAAGTGCTATTAAGGAGTAAGAAGTCAGTTGTGAATAATTGTGGCATAATATGCCTATTATTATAGAAGGTGCGGCGGATAAAGACTTAATCCTGCTTTTGTAAATGCAGTTGGAAAGGAATGTTTGCTATGGAAATTATTAAGGATAATCTTGTACCCTATGTAGTGGAGCAGACCAGCAGAGGAGAGCGTTCATACGATATATTCTCACGTTTGCTGAGTGAGCGTATAGTTATGCTTACCGGAGAGGTAAACGATGCTTCCGCAAGTCTTGTGGTGGCACAGCTTTTGTACCTCGAAAGTCAGGATCCGACAAAGGACATATCACTGTATATCAACAGTCCTGGCGGTTCTGTAACTGCGGGAATGTCAATATACGATACAATACAGTATATAAAATGTGACGTATCCACAATCTGTATGGGAATGGCAGCAAGTATGGGAGCATTTCTGCTTTCATCGGGAACAAAGGGAAAGAGATATGCTCTTCCGAATGCCGATATAATGATACATCAGCCGCTGGGAGGATTTCAGGGTCAGGCATCGGATATAATGATACACGCAAATTATATAGACAGGATAAAGGGCAGACTTAATAAAATTCTGTCAGAAAATACAGGTCAGCCTCTTGAGATTATCGAAAAGGATACAGACAGGGATAACTTTATGTCTGCACAGGAGGCGTGCGACTACGGTCTTATAGATAAGGTAATGAAGAGATAAAATTCATTATTTTAACCTAACGGGCAAGAAGTCTCCCGTCTCTATAGGCGGTGAGATGAATTGCCTTTCAGCCGTAGGCTGAATTATTGTTGACTATGACTTCATATTATGGTATCTTTGAAATAAAGAGGTGAACAGAGATGAACAAAGCCTACAAATTCAGAATATATCC
>Ga0256407_10000406_pt1 | contig 104463 bp, 109 predicted proteins | sample RumenRJG_04DNA_FD_193489 | JGI IMG/M metagenome (GOLD analysis project Ga0256407, IMG submission 193489) | Bovine rumen microbial communities from Lethbridge, Alberta, Canada - RJG_04 | ecosystem: Host-associated > Mammals > Digestive system > Stomach > Rumen | place: Canada: Alberta... | reverse complement strand
CCAGCAGGCCTGCATCACGCCTTGGCTCACACCCGAGCGCAGGGCTGCCTCCTTGATGACCTTCTTCTGCGTCAGGCTCGAATACTGTTCGGGCTGCATCACGTAGCGGTAAACGCCGGGGTCGTTAGGGTCTTTCGTAAACTTCAGCTTCTTCTCAATTGCTTTCACTTTCATTGTCATAGTTTAAATCTCCTCTAAGATCGAAAATTAATAAAAATCGTTTTGTCAGCACTCTGACATTCTGTAATAAAAAATCGTAAATTAATAATTTATGGTTGATTAACTCTCACTGTCGCTTTCCGGATGAAATTTTTGCGCGCTGGGCAGGCCGTAAAATTTGGTGCACCTGAAAAATCTTTCTGGCTGACCGAGGCGCCTTATTACCATCTTTATTTCGACACTGCAAAGGTACGAAATTTTCAGCAATTCTCCAAACGTTTTCCGAATTATTTTTGTTAAACACTGTTAAGACAGCTCTCGGAATACAGAATACAGAATACAGTTATTTTTCTGCCACCCCCTCTCACGACCCTATATAGAGTTTATATATATAATATATTATAATATATTATATATATAAAAAATTATTAGATAAAAATACTATTCTTCTCGCATCCACTACCCCCTAGCAATACAAAAACTGTATTCTGTATTCTGTATCCAAAGAATCAGAAATTTGCCGAAACATTTGGTGTTTCCAAATTAATTTAGTAACTTTGCATCAATTAGAAAAGCTCCAAACTCTCCGAACTTCAATCCCTCTTATCAGACAAGATGGGAAATCTGAAACAATAGGATATGGCAGAAGACAAGAATATAAAGCAACAGTATCTGAACTTTGACGAGTATATCCGTCAAGGAGAACCAGAGAAGAAAGAAAGAGCCGAAGCTTGGCGCGTGGCTATTGGCTTGCAGGCTGTAGATGGGCTGAAAACCTCAGAATATCTGCAAGAGACAGCACGTCGTAATATTGAAGGTGAAATCACCATTGACGAAGCACGCCAACTGGTCAAGGAATACTACATCAAAGAGATGGAGAAATCTCTTCAGTAACTCGAAAACGAAGGAAGTAAAGGACTTGCAGCTCAACAAGGCTGCAAGTTTTTTTGTTTTTCTTTGGCTGTTCGCCCGATTATTCGTAACTTTGCAAGCTCAAAATGGAAATGATATGGTAAAAAGGAGATGGCGCTGCAAGCCTGGGCAACAGCCTACGGAACTGGACAAGCGCATCATGTATTTGGAGAATAAAGGGGCGCTGGTTCCTACGCCAGACTTGATAAAGACCCCTGAACAGATAGAAGGCATCCGTCGTTCGGGTGTCGTTAATACGGGTGTACTGGACGCTGTTGGCGAGGCTATTCATGCTGGTATGTCGACGTTGGAGATTGATCAAATTTGTCGCGACTATTGTGCTAAACACAACGCAATACCCGCCTGTCTGAACTATGGTGGTGACGAGGAGACGCCTCCGTTCCCCATGAGTGTGTGTACGAGTATTAACGAGGTGGTGTGCCATGGTGTGCCTAAGGCTGATGACATCCTGGAAGAAGGTGACATCATCAACGTCGATTTCACCACGATTCTGGACGGTTACTATGCTGATGCCTCGCGTATGTATATAATAGGTAAGACATCGCCCGAGAAAGAACAGCTGGTACGTGTCGCCAAGGAATGTCTGGAAATCGGTATGGAAGCTGCCAAGCCTTGGGGGTTTGTGAACGACATTGGCAAAGCTATTCAGAAACATGCCAACAAGTATCACTACGGTGTGGTTCGCGACCTGTGTGGTCATGGGGTAGGTAATGCCTTCCATGAAGAACCCGAAGTGTGCCACTTTGCACAGAAAGGAAACGGTATGCTGTTGGTGCCAGGCATGGTGTTCACTATCGAGCCGATGATTAACATGGGTACCTGGAAGGTGTTTATCGATGCTGACGACCCATGGGGGTGGGAGGTTATCTCTGAGGACGAGAAGCCCAGTGCACAATGGGAACACACGTTGCTGATGACGGAGCACGGCGTGGAAATATTGACGTATTAACATGGATAAGAAGGATATATATATAATAGGTATAGAGTCGAGTTGCGACGATACGAGTGCTGCCGTGCTGAAGAATGGCGTGCTGTTGTCGAACGTGACGGCGTCGCAGGCCGTACATGAGTCGTATGGCGGTGTGGTGCCTGAACTGGCGTCGCGTGCCCATCAGCAGAACGTAGTGCCTGTGGTACATGAGGCCATCAAGCGTGCAGGCATTGAGAAGGAACAACTCTCGGCAGTCGCCTTTACGCGTGGCCCGGGGTTGATGGGTTCGCTGTTGGTAGGTGTTAACTTTGCCAAGGGTTTTGCCCGTTCACTGGGTATTCCCCTGATTGATGTCAACCACTTACAGGGACATGTGATGGCACACTTTATTAAGGAAAGTGATGACGACCAAAGCCAGCCCCCATTGCCTTTCCTTTGTCTGTTGGTCAGTGGCGGTAACTCGCAGATTGTCAAGGTGAACGCCTACAACGATATGGAAGTGCTGGGGCAGACTATCGACGATGCAGCTGGCGAGGCTATAGACAAGTGTTCGAAGGTAATGGGACTGGGCTATCCTGGTGGTCCTATCATCGACAAGCTGGCACGTCAGGGCAATCCGAAGGCCTACCAGTTTGCTGAGCCACATATTCCTGGACTTGACTACAGTTTCTCGGGGTTGAAGACGTCGTTCCTCTATAATATGCGTAAGTGGGTGGAGGACGATCCTGATTTCATTGAGCACCATAAAGAAGATATCGCAGCCTCATTAGAATGGACGATTGTTGATATCCTGATGAAGAAGCTGAAACTAGCTGTAAAACAGACGGGTATCAAACATGTGGCTGTGGCTGGTGGCGTGAGTGCTAACAACGGACTGCGCAATGCTTTCCACGATCATGCCAAACGTTATGGCTGGACTATCTACATCCCCAAGTTCAGCTATACGACAGATAATGCTGCCATGATTGGCATCGTGGGCTATTATAAATATCTGGATGGTGAATTCTGTGGCATTGATGCTCCAGCGTTCTCTAAGGTTACCTTTAAATAGTCAAATTGTACAATTGTTAAATAGTTAAATAGTTAAATCGTAAAATAGTCAAATATCAAGATGGATTTTGAAAATAAGATTATCAGTAGGGAAGTAAGTCAGATGCTGTGGGAAATGGAAAAAACCGTTAGCACAGCAGAGAGTTGTACAGGCGGACGCATTGCTGAAGCCATTATTGCTGTACCTGGTTCTTCGAAATATTTCAAGGGTGGTATCATTTCGTATGTCAATGAAATCAAAGAGTCGTTGCTGGGTGTCAGTGCTGAAGTGCTGGAAGAGAAAACGGCTGTTTGTGAGGAAGTTGCCATTCAGATGGTAAAAGGTGCCTGTAAAGCATTGAACACTGACTATGCCATTTCTGCTACAGGTTTTGCTGGTCCTACAGGTGGTACAAAAGAGATTCCTGTTGGTACTATTTGGCTGGCTTGTGGCTCGCCTGAAAAGCAGATGACGATGAAGGTTGAAGAGGACCATGGACGCGACATTAATTTGGCTATTGCAACCAATAAAGCCATGCAAATGTTCCTTGAATTCCTTAAAACTGAGGATAAAAAGGAGATAGATGGTTAAAAAATATTAAGAATAATATAATTGTCTTTTCTCTATTTTTTAATCTCAATAAAAATGTGTACCTTTGCACCCTGTTTGGAGTAAGTTACAATTAAGGAACAAGAAAAAGTAGATAGAAATGTCGAAAATTTGTCAGATTACGGGAAAGAAGGCACAGATTGGTAATAATGTGTCTCACTCAAAGCATCGCACAAAGCGCAGCTTTGATGTAAACCTGTTCAGCAAGAAGTTTTACTATGTTGAGGAGGCTTGCTGGATTCAGTTGAAGATCAGCGCTGCTGGTCTGCGTATGATTAATAAGGTAGGTCTGGACGCTGCCCTGAAGCAGGCTGTTGCTAAAGGTTTTGTAGATTGGAAAGACATTAAAGTAATAGGAGACTAATAGCATGGCAGGAAAGAAAGCAAAGGGTAACCGCGTTCAGGTGATTCTGGAGTGCACTGAGATGAAGGAAAGTGGACTGCCCGGAACAAGCCGCTATATTACGACCAAGAATCGTAAGAACACCCCTGAGAGAATGGAACTCAAGAAGTATAACCCCATCCTGAAGCGCATGACTGTGCATAAGGAAATTAAATAATCCGAACTGAAGTATGGCAAAGAAAACCGTTGCTACCCTCCACGAAGGCTCAAAGGATGGTCGCGCTTACACAAAGGTTATCAAGATGGTAAAGAGCCCCAAGACTGGTGCTTACGTCTTCGATGAGCAGATGGTTCCTAACGAGGCCGTTAAGGACTTCTTCAAGAACTAATATTCATTCAATACATAAAAAGAGAGGCTGCAATAGAAATTGCAGCTTCTTTTTTTTGCTATGTCATCATTTTTTTGTACTTTTGCACAGAATTATAATGCATTATGGGTATTTTTGGATTTTTCAATAAGGAAAAAAAAGAGACGCTGGATAAAGGTTTGGAGAAAACTAAGACCAGCGTATTCGACAAACTGGCACGTGCTGTAGCCGGCAAGTCGAAGGTGGATGACGATGTGCTCGACAATCTGGAAGAGGTGCTGATAACCTCTGATGTAGGTGTTGACACGACGCTCAAGATTATTGAACGTATTGAGGAACGTGTGGCTCGTGATAAATACGTGTCGACATCAGAACTGAATGCTATCCTGCGTGAGGAAATTGCAGCCCTGTTGGCTGAAAACAATAGCGAAGATAATGATAATTGGGACTTGCCCAGCGACCACAAGCCTTACGTCATTCTGGTTGTAGGCGTTAATGGTGTTGGCAAGACGACCACCATTGGTAAATTGGCCTACCAGTTTAAGCAGGCAGGCAAGAAAGTTTACTTAGGTGCTGCCGATACCTTCCGTGCTGCTGCCGTTGAGCAGTTGTGCATCTGGGGCGAGCGTGTTGGTGTGCCTGTGGTGAAACAGCAAATGGGTTCCGACCCGGCTTCTGTAGCTTTCGATACATTGCAGAGTGCCAAAGCCAATGGTGCCGATGTGGTGCTGATAGATACGGCTGGTCGTCTGCACAACAAGGTAGGCCTGATGAACGAGTTGAAGAAAGTGAAGGAGGTCATGAAGAAAGTCATGCCTGAGGCTCCTGACGAGGTGATGCTCGTGCTTGATGGCTCTACAGGACAGAATGCCTTCGAGCAGGCCAAGCAGTTCTCGGCTGTCACGCAGATTACGTCGTTGGCTATCACCAAACTCGATGGTACTGCCAAGGGTGGTGTGGTGATTGGTATCTCTGACCAGCTGAAGGTGCCTGTGAAGTATATCGGACTTGGCGAAGGCATGTACGACCTGCAGTTGTTTAACAAGAAGCAGTTCGTTGACTCGCTGTTTAAGAATTGAAGAATTGAAGGATTGAAGACGATAGATTTCATATCACTCGGATGCTCGAAGAATCTCGTGGATAGCGAGACGCTGATGGGACTCATGGAGGCTCACGGCTATCAGTGTACGCACGATAGCGATGATCCCCAGGGTGACATTGTAGTAATCAATACCTGTGGCTTCATTGCCGATGCCAAAGAAGAAAGCATCAATACCATTTTAGAGTTTGCACAAGCAAAAACTGAAGGCAGGATAGAAAAACTCTTCGTGATGGGCTGTCTGTCTGAGCGCTATTTGGCAGACTTGGAAGAGGAAATTCCTGAAGTGGATGGGTGGTATGGGAAATTCAATTATAAGCAGTTACTGAAAGACTTAGATCATCTGGATAGAATAGAGAATGCTCCGCGTCATATTACGACACCTTCGCATTATGCTTACCTGAAGATATCGGAAGGTTGCGACCGCCATTGCGCCTATTGTGCCATTCCGCTGATTACTGGTAAGCATCAGAGTCGTCCGATGCAAGAGATTCTGGACGAGGTGCGCTATCTGGTGCGACAGGGCATCAAGGAGTTCAATGTCATAGCTCAGGAACTAACCTACTACGGTATTGATATTGACGGCCAACAGCATATTGCAGAGTTGATAGAGCAGATGGCAGATATCGAGGGCGTTGAATGGATTCGTCTGCATTATGCCTATCCCACACATTTCCCATGGGACCTGTTACGGGTGATGCGCGAGAAACCAAACGTCTGCAAATATCTTGACATAGCCCTCCAGCATATTTCCGACAATATGCTGTCGCGCATGAAGCGCAATGTCAGCAAACAAGAGACTTACGAGTTGGTAGAGAAGTTGCGCAAAGAGGTTCCAGGCATCTGCCTGCGTACGACGCTGATGGTGGGATTCCCAGGTGAAACAGACGAAGACTTTGCTGAACTGATAGCATTTACCAAGTGGGCTCGCTTCGAACGCATGGGTGCTTTTGCCTATTCGGAAGAGGAAGGTACCTACTCGGCTGAACATTATCAGGACGATGTGCCAGAGGAGGTGAAGCAGCGCAGGCTCGATAAGCTAATGCGCGTGCAGCAGAATATCAGTGCTGAGATAGAAGCCCAGCAGGTTGGTACGACACAACGAGTGATAATCGATAGACAGGAGGGTGACTGGTATATCGGACGCACAGAATACGCTTCGCCAGAGGTTGATCCAGAAGTGCTGATTCCTGCCTCTGAGCAACTGACAATAGGCCATTTCTATATGGTTCGCATCACGGATTCAGAAGAATTCGACTTATATGCAACGACAAAGTTTTGACATACAAAATCCAAATACGACGATATGAATAACAAAGAGTTTATCGCAGAACTGGCATCACGTACGGGGTTTAGCGCGAAAGACACGCAAACCTTGGTAAACAACATTGTCAATGCTATGGGCGATGCCTTTCAAGAAGACAATGCTGTACTTGTGCCAAACTTTGGAGTCTTCGAAACGAAGAAAAAGATGGAACGTATCATGGTTAATCCGGCTTCTGGACAACGTATGTTGGTGCCACCCAAATTGGTGCTTAACTTCAAGCCCAACCAGACGTTAAAGGAAAAATTGAAAGGAGGAGAGTAGGGTATGGGAAGACTGACAATACAAGAGATAGCCAAAGTCTTGGTTGCTAAGAACGGACTGGATCAGGGCCAGGCCAATCGCTTTGCTACAGAGTTGTTTGCGATTATTCAGGAACGCCTGGAGAGTAACGATTTGGTCAAGGTGAAGGGCTTGGGCACGTTTAAAGTGATTACTGTCGATGCTCGTGAAAGTGTTAGCGTACGTACGGGTGGCAGGGTGATGATTGAAGAGCATTCGAAAATCACTTTCACACCTGATGCGACGATGAAGGAATTGGTTAACAAGCCTTTCTCGCAGTTCGAGACGGTTGTTCTTAACGATAATGTCGAGTTTGACGACTTGAAAGAACAGCCTGCTGATTCGGACATTGAAGAAGAGACTCTTGTCACGCAAGAGGAGCCAGTTATTTCCCAAGAAGAGCCACTTGTTACACCACCAATAGCGCCTTTGATTGAGGTCCCTGAGGAGTCTCCTAAGGAAGAACCTGAACTAGCAATTAACAAGGAACCAGTACATATAACCGAGAAGGCACCCGAAGGAACCGTTGTGCAACAGTCAAAACCAATCATTTACGACGACGATGACGACATCATAGGGACTGACGTTGATGACGACGATGATTATGAAGAAGAAAAAATCTTCTCTATATTCAAATGGGTTTGGATCATTTTTGGTGTACTTTGTGCCTTAGGCCTTGCTGCTGCTGGCGGTTACTATTATGGTTGTCAGCAAACAGCTTTGGCAGCCTTGAGTGATACAGTAGTGATAAGAGATACTGTTTATATTTCTGAAAGTCAGGATACTATAACGGTTAAAGCTGTCGAAGAACCAGCTGCTGTCGAAGAAGCTACTAAAGTAGAAACGCCAAAGGTTGAAGAAGCCAAGGCGGAAGCTCCGAAGGTTGAGAAACCCAAGACCGAACCGACTCCAGAGGTAGATAAGTATGCTGAAAAAGATGAACGCGTACGCTTAGGTGCCTATCGTATCGTAGGACTTGACCACGAGGTGAAAGTGTTGCCTGGCCAGACTTTCTACAGTATTTGCCGTGCTCATTTAGGTCCTGATATGGAGTGCTATATCGAGGTTTACAACAATCTGCCGAGAAATCCGCAGATAAAAGCCGGACAAGTGATTAAAATCCCCAAGTTGCAACTGAAAAAACGCAAGAAGCAATAGCAATTTGGTGTTGTAATATGAAAAGTTTCTTAAAATGTAAGTTTTAGGAAACTTTTTTAATATAATTTAGGTATGCGGGCGTGCGTAATAAGAGTGGAAATGCGTACTTTTGCACTTTGAAATCATATAATGGATAAACAATAAAAAAATTATAATTATGGCAGAAGCTATTGACATCCGTGAACTGAACATTCGAATTGAACAACAGAGTGGATTCGTGCAGAACTTGGTAACAGGCATGGATCAGGTAATCGTAGGACAGAAGCACTTGGTAGATTCTTTGTTAATTGGTCTGTTAAGTGACGGTAATATTTTGTTGGAAGGTGTTCCTGGTTTGGCTAAGACGTTAGCTATCAAGACATTGGCTCAACTTATCGATGCAACGTATAGCCGCATTCAGTTTACCCCAGACCTGTTGCCTGCCGATGTAACAGGTACGATGATTTATTCACAGAAGGAAGAGAAGTTCCAGGTCAAACAGGGTCCTGTATTTGCTAACTTCGTTCTGGCCGATGAAATCAACCGTGCGCCAGCCAAGGTCCAGAGTGCATTGTTGGAGGCTATGCAGGAAAAGCAGGTGACTATTGGCAGTGAGACGTTCAGTCTGCCCAATCCCTTCCTTGTCATGGCAACCCAGAACCCCATTGAGCAGGAAGGTACTTATCCGTTGCCAGAGGCACAGATGGACCGTTTCATGCTGAAGGTGGTGATTGACTATCCTACCATCGATGAGGAGAAGCGTATCATCCGCGAGAACATCCAGGAGTCGCTGCCTAAGGTATCTCCTGTTACCACATCAGAAGAAATTCTGAAGGCCCGTCAGGTTGTTCGCGAGGTATATATCGACGAGAAGATTGAGCAGTATATTGCTGATATCGTGTTTGCTACCCGTTTCCCCGACCGTTATGGCCTGAAGGATATGAAGGATATGATTTCGTTTGGTGGCTCACCACGTGCTTCTATCAATCTGGCTAAGGCCGCTCGTGCTTATGCCTTCATCAAGCGTCGTGGCTATGTAGTTCCTGAGGATGTACGTGCTGTGGCTCATGATGTGCTGCGTCATCGTATTGGTCTGACTTACGAAGCCGAAGCCTCCAATATCACCAGCGAGGAAATCGTTTCGAAGATTATCAATAAGGTCGAAGTGCCCTAAGAAACGAAAAGTGAAGAGTGAAAATTTTGCTTCCGCATAATGGAGACTAGCGAAATCTTAAAGAAAGTACGGAAGATAGAGATCAAGGCACGTGGCCTGAGTTCTAACGTCTTCGCAGGGCAATACCATTCAGCCTTCAAGGGTAGGGGTATGGCCTTTAGCGAGGTGCGCGAATATCAGTATGGCGATGACGTGCGAGATATCGATTGGAATGTGACGGCACGCTTCCATCGTCCTTATATCAAGGTATTCGAGGAGGAACGTGAGCTGACCGTCATGCTGATGATTGACGTCAGTGGCTCGCTCGATTTCGGCACTCAGCGTCAGATGAAGCGTGATATGGTCGCTGAGATAGCTGCTACGATAGCTTTCAGTGCTATTCAGAACAACGATAAGATTGGTGTGGTATTCTTCTCTGACCGTATCGAGAAATACATTCCTCCCAAGAAAGGCCGTAAGCATATCCTCTATATCATCCGTGAACTGCTTGACTTCAAACCTGAGTCTCATCGTACCAACGTGAAGCAGGCACTGGAATTCCTAACCAGTGTTGCCAAACGTCGTTGTACCGCTTTTGTACTTAGCGACTTCTACGACACACAGGATTTCCTCCAAACACTACAGATTGCCAATCGTAAGCACGACGTGGTGGCTTTGCAGGTTTACGATATCCGTGCTAAGGAGTTGCCTGATGTGGGTCTGATGCGTGTGGTGGATGCCGAGACGGGCTACGAACAGTACATCGATACATCGAGTCGTCAGTTGCGTCAGGCTCATGAACGCTATTGGCGTAATACTCAGGAGAAACTGAAAGATACCATGTCGAAGAGTAATGTTGACTTGGTGTCTATAGCTACCAATGATGATTATGTGAAGTCGTTGCTGATGCTGTTTAAACGTAGAAGTTAATGAAAAGAATAGTAATATCTACATATTTCATACTCAGCGCTTTGCTGTCGTTTGCTCAATCAAGCGTTCAGGCAAAGATTGACCCTATCGAGATGCTGATTGGCGAGCAGGCGCAAGTCACGCTGACCGTTCAGGCTAACGATAATGCCAACATAGATTGGCCTAAACTTCAGCCCCGTCAGATGCTTGTTCCTGGTGTTGAGGTTATCAGTACACAACATCCTGATGCCCATACCATGTTGATTACGTTGACCTCGTTTGATGGCTCGTTATATCATCTGCCAGCTTTTACGGTCAAGGTGGATGGCAAGGAAGTGAAGAGCTCCGATTTGGCACTCAAAGTCGTTGAGATGGAAGTCGACACCACCCAGTTGAACAAGATGTTCCCGCCTAAAGATGTTCAGGACAATCCCTTTGAATGGCAAGACTGGAGTCTGTCGTTCTGGCTCAGCATCCTATTGCTGCTTTTGGTTGCTTTGACGTATTATCTCTATGTTCGTCTGCGTGCTGGCAAGCCTATCATTACGCATATCAAGATTGTGAAGCGTTTGTTGCCCCACCAGAAGGCTATGAAAGAAATTGAGCAGATTAAGGCTGAAAAGATGGTGACATCTGAGAATCAGAAAGAATACTACACCAAGCTCACTGATACCTTGCGTCGCTATATCGAGGAACGTTACGGCTTCTCGGCTATGGAGATGACGAGCTCTGAGATTATCGGACGCTTGATGGCTTCTGGTGACCAACAGAGTCTGACGGAGTTGACCCAGTTGTTTATGACTGCCGACTTGGTGAAGTTTGCCAAATATTCGACGATGATTAACGAGAACGACCAGAACCTGGTGAATGCTATCGATTTCATCAATCAGACCAAGCTTGAGAACCAGCCAACTGAAGAGACCATTAAGCCCCAGCTGTCTGTTGAGGATCAGCGTTCGCAGAAGGAGCGTCGCCTGCTGAAGCTTTTCATTGCAGGATTGGCTGTTGCTGGTGTTGCTTTGTTCTGTTACATTATTTATAATGTTTATATGCTATTAGTTTAGAGAAATGGAATTTGCCAATAAAGAATATTTGTTTCTGCTGTTGCTGATGATACCGTACCTGATATGGTATCTGATGTACAGGAAAAAGAGTGAGCCAACCATGCGGATGAGCGACACTCGGGCTTATCGTTATGCGCCCCGTTCATGGCGTGTGACGCTGATGCCCATCCAGTTGTTACTCCGTTTGGCTGTCTTTGTGCTGCTGGTATTGGTGTTGGCACGTCCGCAGACACAGAACTCTTGGAAGAACGAGACCATGGAGGGTATCGATATCATGCTGGCTATGGACGTTTCTACCTCTATGTTGGCAGAAGACTTGAAGCCCAACCGTATCGAAGCTGCCAAACAGGTTGCTGCTGATTTCGTCATTGGTCGTCCCAACGATAATATAGGTCTTACCATCTTTGCTGGCGAGGCTTTTACGCAGTGTCCTATGACTACCGATCATGCCTCGCTGCTCAACCTGCTGCATAATGTCCGCACGGATATTGCCCAGCGTCTGATTGAAGACGGTACTGCCATTGGTATGGGACTGGCTAATGCTGTCAGTCGTCTGAAGGATTCCAAGGCCAAGTCTAAAGTCGTTATCCTGCTGACGGATGGTTCCAACAATCGTGGCGACCTGTCGCCTATGACTGCTGCCGAGATTGCCAAGAGCTTTGGCATTCGCGTCTATACCATTGGTGTGGGTACCAATAAGGTGGCACCTTATCCGATGCCAGTTGCTGGTGGTGTTCAGTACGTCAATATCCCTGTTGAGATTGACACCAAGATGCTGAGCGACATTGCTGCAGCGACTGACGGTGACTTCTATCGCGCCACGAATAACAAGGAGTTGCAACAGATATACAAGGAGATTGACAAATTGGAGAAGTCCAAACTTAATGTCAAGAAATATAGCAAGCGTTATGAGGCTTATCAGCCATACGCTATTGCTGCTATCATCCTGTTGCTGTTAGAGATACTGCTAAGAATTACTGTATTCAGAAAATTGCCCTAAAAATGTTTAGATTCGAAGACCCTATATACCTCTATCTGTTGGCAGTGATACCCGTTTTGGTTATCATTCGGCTCTTGATGGTTCATCAGCAAAAGAAACGCTTGCGTCGTTTTGGCGACCTTGAGTTGGTGCGCCAGCTGATGCCTGATGTATCACGCTTCCGTCCTGCTGTCAAGTTCTATCTGTTGTTGGCTGCTCTTGCACTGCTCATCGTGTTGGTGGCCCGTCCCCAGTTTGGCACTAAGATATCCCACGAGAAGCGTACAGGCATCGAGACCATTATTGCTATGGATGTCAGTAACTCGATGTTGGCAGAAGATGTAGCCCCCAGTCGTCTGGACCGTTCAAAGATGATGGTTGAGAATCTTGTCGACCATTTTACTAACGATAAGATAGGTCTGATTGTCTTTGCTGGCGACGCCTTTATCCAGTTGCCTATTACCAGCGACTATGTCAGTGCGAAGATGTTCCTCAGTAGCATCTCGCCTTCGATGATAGCCACACAAGGTACCGATATTGCTGCCGCTATCAATATGGCTGTCAATAGTTTTACCCAACAGCAAGGTGTCGGCAAGGCCGTCATCGTGATTACAGATGGTGAAGATCATGAGGGTCGTGCCATCGAGGCGGCTGAGGAGGCCAAGGCCAAGGGCATGCGTGTCTATGTACTGGGTGTCGGTTCACCCAATGGTGCTCCCATTCCCATTGGCGATGGTGAGTACTTGAAGGATAATACTGGTCAGACAGTCATGACTGGTTTAAATGAGCAGATGTGTCGTGAACTGGCTCAGGCTGGTGGTGGCGCCTATATCCATGTCGACAACAACAGCAATGCCCAGCAGCAACTTGATACTGAGCTCGACAAATTAGCCAAGAAGGAGATAGAGTCAACGATATATAGTGACTACGACGAACAGTTCCAGGCAGTAGGCATACTTGTGCTGTTGCTGCTGATTCTTGAGATATGCATCCTCGATGTCAAGAATCCGCTCTTACGTCGTATCTCGCTTTTCAAGCGTACACCTAAACCTGTAACCGTAATCCTCCTGTTGATGATAAGCATGATGGCTCAGGCGCAGACTGATCGTCAGTTGGTTCGTCAGGGTAATAAGCAATACCGTTTGGGTAATAGTGCAGAGGCTGAAGTGCTCTATCGCAAGGCTGTCGAGAAGAATGCCCGTAATGCACAGGCCAACTATAATCTGGGTAATGCCCTGATGCTGCAGCGTAAGGATTCGCTGTCCATCAGTCAGTTGGAGAAGTCTGCCAAGCTTGAAACCAATCCTATCCGTCGTGCGCAGGCTTACCATAATATGGGTGTCATCTGCCAACAGCATCAGATGTTCGGTGAAGCCATCGAGGCCTACAAGGAATCGTTGCGCAATAATCCTACCGATCACGAGACACGCTATAATCTGGAATTGTGTAAGCGTCAGCAGAAACAACAGAACCAGCAGGATCAGAACAAGGATAAGAAGGACAATAAGGACAACAAAGACAATAAAGATAAGCAGCAACAAGAGCAGCAGAAGCAGGATGAGCAGAAAAAGAAAGACGATCAGAAGCAACAGCAGAAACAGCAAGAGCCCAAGATGAGTCGTGAGAATGCAGAGCAAATGCTGAATGCTGCCATTCAGGAAGAGAAACAGACTCAGGAGCGTATGAAGAAGGCTCAGCAACAAGCTGGCAAACGAGTGTTACAGAAAAATTGGTGATTTTTGATATTGAGAAATTGAGAAAATGAGATAATGAGAAATTGTAAGAAGAATCATAAAGAAATATGGAAAATGTGCATTGAGAAGCGTTGGGGGATGAGATGCGTAGCTTTTCTCATTTTCTCATTATCTCAATTTCTCATTTCCCAAATTTGGGCGCAGACCCTCACTGGTCGCGCACCATCACAGGTGGCTGTAGGCGAACAGTTCCGTTTGTCGTACACCATCAACACACAGGATGTACGTGGGTTCCGTGCAGGTCGTATACCTGATGGCTTCGAAGTGTTGATGGGTCCCAGCACCAGCACGCAGTCTAGTTTCCAGATGGTGAACGGACATACCTCCAGCACTTCGTCTGTTACCTATACTTATATATTAGTAGCCAACAAGAATGGTACGTTCACCATTCCTGCCGCTCATGTGACGGCTGACGGCAAGTCGATATCGTCTAACGAGATTCAAATCCGCGTCACAGGCCAGTCGCAACAGTCGAGTGGGGGAGCATCCAGTTCCCAGTCGGGCTACAGCCAGCGTCGGCAGCAGCAGAATGATGCTGAAGAGGTGCGTCCTGCTGGTTCGACTATTACTGGTGGTGACTTGTTCATTAAGGTCAGCGCCTCTAAGCGTCGCGTCATCGAGCAGGAACCCATCTTGTTGACATATAAGGTGTATACCCTTGTCGGACTGACCGACCTGAGTGGTAAGATGCCCGACCTGAAGAACTTCTATACCCGCGAGATTCCTTTGCCTACCCAGAAGAGTTTCTCTGTCGAGATGCTTAACGGACGTCCGTATAAGACGGTTACTTGGAGCCAATATGTCATGTTCCCACAGCAGTCTGGTAAGTTAGAGATTCCCAGCATTACGTTCAATGGCATCGTCGTACAGCAGAACCGTAACATCGACCCCTTCGAGGCTTTCTTCAATGGCGGTTCAGGCTATATTGAGGTCAAGAAACAAATCAAGGCTCCTGGCATTACGATAGATGTTGATCCGTTGCCTGCCCGTCCAGCCAATTTCTCAGGCGGTGTTGGTTCGTTTAATATCTCTGCCCAGATCGACCAGACTGAGGTCAAGGCCAATGACCCCGTTAAGTTGCGTGTCATTGTCAGCGGTTTGGGCAATATGAAGTTGCTGAAACAGCCTGAGGTCAAGTTCCCCAAGGACTTTGACAAGTACGATGCCAAGGTGACCGATAAGAGCAAGCTGACTACAAATGGTTTGGAGGGCTCTATCATCTACGACTTCCTTGCTGTGCCCCGTCATGCTGGCAAGTTCGAGATTCCCCCCATCGAGTATGTCTACTACGACCTCCACGAACGTAAGTATAAGACTGTTACTACCGAGGGCTTTACGCTCAATGTGGCTAAAGGCAGCGGTTCTGGCAGTGTCAGCGCCTATACGGCTCAGGAGGATGTGCAGTTGTTGAACAGCGACATCCACTATATCCATACGGGTGATACGCGTCAGCATGCAGCAGGCGAGTTCTTCTTCGGTTCTGCTGAGTACTGGATTATCCTCTCGTCGTTCTTTGCCGTTTTCGTGGCGTTGCTCGTTATCTTCCGTCATCGTGCCATCGAGAATGCCAACATCGTGAAGCAGCGTGCGGGACGTGCCAACAAGGTAGCTGTCAAGCGTCTGAAACAGGCTCATAAATTGATGAAGGCCGGACAGTCGGGTGCTTTCTATGATGAAGTGATGCGTGCGCTTTGGGGTTATGTGGGCGACAAGCTTAACATGCCTGTCGAACAGCTTTCACGTGAAAACATCAGTCAGCAACTTACCAGTCATCAGGTGAGCGATGAGGTGGTCAATCAGTTCATCTCCGCCCTCGATGAGTGCGAGTTTGCCCGCTATGCCCCAGGCGATGCTACAGGTAATATGAATAAGGTATACGATACGGCTCTGAGTGCGCTCACCCAGATTGCATCAACCATGAAAAAGGTAAAAGGGTAAAAAAGTAAAAAGGTAAATAATATATTGAACGTAATGACAAATAAATTCTATTATAATAAGGTCTCAGGGTGGGTAAAAGTCTTTTTACTCTTTTACCTTTTTACCTTTTTACCTTTTATGGCAGTTGCCGTAACTAAGGCTCAGGCTGACAGCGCCTACCAGCAGGAACATTACCAGCAGGCTGCCCAGATTTACGAACAGCTGCTGAAACGTGGCGAGAGTGCCGACCTCTATTATAATCTGGGCAATGCCTACTACCGTATGGACGACATCACCCATGCTGTACTGGCATACGAACGTGCCCTGTTGCTGTCGCCTGGCGATGCTGATGTGCGCTTCAACCTGCAGATGGCACGCTCGAAGACTGTCGACAAGATTGTGCCTGAGTCCGAGATGTTCTTCGTGACGTGGTACCGCTCATTGGTCCGACTGATGAGTGTCGATGCCTGGGGACGCACAGCCATCGTATCGCTGCTCTGTGCCATGCTCCTGGTATTAATCTATCTCTTTGCCCAGCGCATCTGGCTGCGTAAGATAGGTTTCTTTGGTGGTGTACTGTTCTTCGTGGTGTTTCTGGCTGCCAACGTGTTTGGCTTCCAGCAACAAAGTTCGTTGCTTCATCGTACGGGAGCCATCATCATGCATTCTGCTGTGCCTGTCAAGAGTACGCCCTCTGCAAATGGTACCGACCTCTTTATCCTCCACGAAGGCACACGTGTCAACATCATCGACGATACAATGCGAGGCTGGCGTGAAATCCGTGTGGCTGATGGCAAGTCTGGCTGGGTTGAATTAAAGGAAATCGAAGTCATTTAGCTGTAATAACGAAAAACAATGGAGACAATCATACAGTTCGATAAACACCTGTTGCTGATGCTGAACGGCAGCGACTCCACATTCCTTGACTGGGTGGTGATGACACTCACCAATGCCAAGACGTGGATACCCCTTTATCTCTCGCTGCTCTACGTCGTCATCAAGACCAATCGCAACCTTCGTGAGGTATTGTTGATATTAGCTGCTGCTGGACTTTGTGTGTTATTGGCTGGTACTATTGACGACGAAATCGTAAAACCCCTTGTTGCACGATGGCGACCTGGTCACGATCCCGAGATTGGTCATCTGGTTGATACCGTCGACGACTATCGCGGTGGCAACTACGGTTTCTTCTCCGCCCATGCCTCCAACACCTTCTCGCTGGCTCTCTTCTTCTCGTTGTTGATGCGCCAGCGCCTGCTCACCATCGGACTGGTATCGTGGTCGCTCATCAACTGTTGGACACGCCTGTATCTGGGTGTTCACTATCCTGGCGACATTACCGTCGGACTGATCTGGGGTGCACTCATGGGCTATCTTGTTTACAGACTTTACTGTCGTCTGACAGTACCGGCTCAGTACGAGCGGCGCTTGACCTATATTCCCATTGCAGTGCTCTTGCTTTCAGTGGTTTACGCCATGCTTCGCTCGTGGATAGTATATTGTTGACGATACACCCCTTGGCGGACCGAATGCTAAAAAATCGAAAAATAATACCTTTGTTGTATTACTTTTCGTTTTTTTTTCGTATTTTTGTCATCAGGAAAATTTTATTAGAACGTTTAAATCTAAAACATCAAAACGAAGATTATGGAAAATAAGGAACTCATTGCTCAGTGCGAGGCACGTGCGAAGGAATGGCTCTCTCCCGCCTTTGATGAGGAGACACGTAAGGAAGTTCAGGCTATGTTGGACAATCCCGACAAGACTGATTTGGTCGATGCTTTCTATCGCGACTTGGAGTTTGGTACGGGTGGTTTGCGTGGCATTATGGGTGCCGGTACCAACCGTATGAACAAGTACATCGTCGGTATGGCAACCCAGGGTTTTGCCAATTATATCAATAAGGCATTCCCTGGCAAGCAGAGCTCAGTAGTGGTTGGTCACGACTGCCGCAACAACGGACGTATGTTCGCTGAGTCTGTTGCCGACATCTTCTCGGCTAACGGCATCAAGGTGTATCTGTTCGAGAGCCTGCGTCCTACACCAGAGATTTCGTTCGCCATCCGTCAGCTCGGTTGTCAGGCTGGTGTTAACGTCACAGCTTCTCACAATCCCCGTGAGTACAATGGCTACAAGGCTTATTGGGATGATGGTGCTCAGGTGCTGTTCCCCCACGACAAGGGTATCATTGACGAGGTAAACAAGGTAAAAATTAGCGACGTGAAGTTCGAGGGCAACAAGGACCTCATCATTCCTATTGGTGGTGAGATGGATTGGGACTACATCCAGGCTGTCAAGGAGGCTATGGTCGACCAGGACGTTATTCTGCGCCAGAAGGACCTCAACATCGTTTATTCCCCCATGCACGGTACAGGTCGCGTAATCGTCCCGATGGCTCTGCGTTCTTGGGGCTTCCAGAACATCCACGTTGTGCCCGAGCAGATGGTTATTGATGGCAACTTCCCAACCGTTGTCAGCCCGAACCCAGAGAATGCCGAGGCTATGACACTGGGTATGAAGCTCGGTACCAAGCTGAATGCCGACCTGGTCATCGCTTCAGACCCCGATGCCGACCGCTTGGCTATCGTTTGCCGCAACAGCAAGGGTGAGTGGGAAATCCTGAATGGTAACCAGACCTGTATGATGTTCTCTTGGTACATCATCGCCAACAAGAAGAAGCTCGGTCAGCTGAAGGGCAACGAGTTCTTGGTAAAGACCATCGTGACTACCGAGGTCATTGCCGAGATTGCCAAGAAGAACGAGGTAGAGTACAAGGACTGCTACACAGGCTTCAAGTGGATTGCCAACGAGATTCGCGTCAACGAGGGCAAGAAGAAGTATATCGGTGGTGGTGAGGAATCATTCGGCTTCCTGCCATACGACAAGGTTCGCGATAAGGACTCCCCCGCAGCTATCTGTCTGATTTGTGAGATTGCAGCTTGGGCTCGCGACAATGGCATGACCCTCTACGACCTGCTAATGAACATCTACAAGGAGTACGGCTTCTCTAAGGAAATCACCATCAACGTGGTTCGTCCGGGTAAGACTGGTGCCGACGAGATTAAGCAGATGATGGTCGACTACCGCAACAATCCTCCTAAGGATCTGGGTGGCTCGAAGATTGTGCTTTCGAAGGACTTCCAGGCTCTCGAGGCTAAGAAGGCTGACGGCACTGTTGAGAAGCTCGACATGCCCGACAAGTCGAACGTGCTGCAGTGGTTCTGCGACGATGGCACGAAGGTCAGTGTCCGTCCTTCTGGTACTGAGCCTAAGATTAAGTTCTACACCGAGGTTAAGGATGCCAGCTTCGCAGGTGCTGCCGACTACGAGCGTTGCTCTAAGGCCGCTGAGCAGAAGATTGAGGCTATCAAGAAGAGTTTGAACCTCTAATAAACCATCAATCCAAACGAGGGTGTGTCAAAATAGGCACATCCTCTTTTTCTGTCTCTGAATTATCAGATTGTACGCCCCGACAATTCTTTACTGCTGATATTCTTTTTTCAGCTCTCAATCCACTTATATTGGGATGAATGACCTCATACAGCCCCGTATATAGTGAAAAACAGCACTTCAAGAGGGCTTATGCTGCCCTTTTCATCGTGGCAATCATTTTCTTGATGTTGAATGCGGTGGCGAAGAAGGCAAAGTCCATAGTGACCTTGTCCTTGCCGAAGTGTCGAAAGCGTTTGTAGTGCATGTCGTATTTCATCTGCCCGAATACGGCCTCTGGCTCTACAGGGCGCTTGGAGCGGTGTTCGAGTCCCTTCTCTGAGGTGAGCCTGTCCCTTGCCTGCTGCTTGTACTCCATCAGCCAGTGGTTGACCTCGATTTCCCTGTTGCCCTGCCGCTTCTTGTAGCATCCCCACCTGAGCGGACATCCCTTGCAGTTCCCTGCCTTGTAGACAGCAATCAGCGTCCTGTATCCTCTTTCTGTCTTATTATGCCTGGTACCGACTCTTTCCATGTGCTGGCCCATCGGGCAGACGTAGTAGTCACCGTCAGCGTTATAGTAGAGATTCCCAATACGGAAGATGTCATCCTTGAAAGCCCGCTTCTGTTCCTTGTGGAAGTAGTTGTACTTGACGAATGCCTCCGTGTCATGGGCTTCCATGAAAGAGTAGTTCTCCTCGCTGCCATAGCCTGAGTCTGCACAGCATTCCTTGGGCATGTGTCCGTACCTGTCGGAGAAGGATGAGAGAAAGGGGATCATGGTACTCGTATCGTTGGGATTGTGGAAGAATCCAAAGTCGGTGATGAACTGGTTCTCGGTGCCTATCTGCAGGTTGTAGCACGGTACGGTCTGGCCGTTGTTCATCGCATCCTCCTTCCTGCGCATGAAAGTAGCGTCTGGATCTGTCTTGCTGTACGAGTTGCGCCCGTCCAGCGTTTCCAGATGCTGGTCATACTCTGCAAGCTTCTCAGTCTTCTCTTTCAGTTCCTTCACCTGCTTCTCCTTTACCTTGCGCTCCTTCTTCTCCTCTTTAGTTGCAGGCTCCGGTTCCTCTGCCAGTGCTGCGTTTAGCTCGCGTGCCATCGAGTACAGCATGTCGGGCGTGAACTCCACCTTCTCCTGCTCAGAGGCATTGTCCTGCGCTATCACGTCGTCTATCTGCAAGAGCAGCACCCTTATCTTCTCCAGCAGTTTCGCGCGGTTCTTCTCAACCGTCTTGCGCCAGACGAAGGTGTATTTGTTGGCCTTCGACTCTATCTTAGTGCCGTCGATGTACTCCACGTCCAGACTTACGAAGCCGCGTTCGGCAAGAAGCAGCACCACCTGGGTGAACACCGCGTTGATTTCCTTCTTAACACGGTTGCGGAAGCGGTTGATGGTGATGTAGTCGGGATGCTCGTAGCCTGCCAGCCAGATGAAGTGCACGTCGCGAACGAGACGCTCCTCTATCTTGCGGCACGAATAGACGTTGTTCATATAACCGTAGATGACAGCCTTGAGCATCATCTGGGGATGGAAAGGGCTGCGGCCATACTCCTTATATAATTTACGGAAACTTGTCAGGTCCAACTGGTCAATCAGGCCATTGACGAGACGTACAGGGTCATCTTCCGCAATATTTTCATCGATTCGCTGCGGAAAAAGCAGAATTTGCTTGGTAATGTAAGGACGAAAGTGTATCTTTGCCATGTTTTTAAGAACTTGGTCCAAAGGTACAAAATATCTTGGACATAACAAAGCCCTGGCTTGAGAAAGTCGGGGCTTTGCGATAAAAAAAGAGAATGTGCCTATTTTGACACACCCTCCTTTTTTATGTTAATTCGGAATTTGGAATTCGGAATTACTTCAGCGCTTTGTTCAGCATGTAGTACACCTCGTTGTTGCGCAGGGTCTGCTTGAAGTCGTAGGTGTTGGTCTGCTTGTTAATCTTGACATACTCGATGCCCAGCATCTCGGCGAAGTCCTCCCAGTACTCCTCGGTAATGTCGTAGGAGAAGGCTGAGTGGTGGGTACCACCGGCCAGAATCCAGGCGCCGGCACCAATCTCGAACGAGGGCTGCGGAACCCAGAGAGCGCTGGCAACAGGCAGGTTGGGCATGGGCTTGGGCTCGATGCACTCAACTTCCTGACTGATCAGGCGGAAGCGGTTGCCCAGGTCGACAACGGTGGCCTTGATACCGCGACCGGTCTTCGAAGTGAACACGAGGCGGGCGGTCTGCTGCTTGCGGATGCCGATGCCAAGGAAGTGGACCTCCAAAGTGGGTTTGTCGACAGCGATGAGCGGGCATACTTCGAGCATGTGGCTCTGCAGGCAAGACGACTGCGAACCAGCGAAATTCAGGGTGTAGTCCTCGAGGAACGAACAACCGGTAGGCATGCCCTGCTGAATGACGTACAACGTGCGATAGAGGCAGGCCGTCTTCCAGTCGCCCTCGGCACCGAAGCCGATACCCTCGGCCATCAAGCGCTGCGAGGCCAGACCGGGAATCTGGTCGAAACCGCAGAAGTCGGGCTGGTCAATGTCGGCATCGCCCAGGTCGTCGAAGTTGGTAGTGAAGGCGGTAGCGCCCTCGTCTTTCAACACGCGGCGCAGGGCAATCTCGGCTTTGGCGGCATTCCAAACTTTCTGCCAGTAAACCTCCTCGCCACTCTCGTCAATCTTGATGGTGTACTGCTGCTTATACTCCTCGACCAGCGCGTCAACCTCGGCGTCAGTCACCTTGCGCCAGTACTCCATAAGGCTGGAGACGGGATAGTAGTCGACGTGGTAGCCCAGACGCTGCTCGAACTCCACGCGGTCGCCATCGGTCACAGCAACGTTGTTCATGTTCATACCGAACATCAGGCAGCGCACCTGTTTGGCATCAGCCACACCGGCAGCCACGCGGGCCCATACGGCAATCTGCTCCTGAACTTTCTGGTCTTTCCAGTAGCCGCAGACCACCTTGCGGGGCACACGCATGCGGGTGCAGATGTGTCCGAACTCGATGTCGCCGTGGGCCGACTGGTTCAGGTTCATGAAGTCCATGTCCATCGTGTCCCAGGGAATCTCGGCGTTATACTGCGTGTGGAAGTGGAGTAGGGGCTTCTGCAGGTCCTGCAGTCCCTTGATCCACATCTTGGCGGGCGAGAAGGTGTGCATCCAAGTAATGATGCCCACGCACTTCGCGTCGTTGTTAGCAGCTTTCATGACGGCCTCGACTTCCTTCGAGCTGTTGGCCGTACCTTTATATACTACCTTGATGGGAATGATACCGCTATTGTTTAGGCCATCGACCATCTCCTTCGAGTGACCGTCGACAGCCACCACAGCGTCGCCACCGTACAGCAGCTGCGCACCGGTAACCCACCAAACTTCTAAATTATCAAATGCTTTCATTTTCTGTTCTGTTTTTTGCAACGGACTACAGGACTTTAGGACTTTTTTTGCTATGAATGAGTCCTGTTAGTCCTGTAGTCCGCTGCTAATAATTATTTCTTTTTTTGTCCGTAGTAAGCGTTGGGGCCGTGTTTACGACTAAAATGTTTTTCCACCAAGAGCGGATTCATCGTAGTCTCGGGATTCAGCGTGAACGAGATGTAAGCCATCTTGGCCACCTGCTCAGTGACCACGGCATGATAGACAGCCTGGTCGGCATTCTTACCCCAAGCGAAGGGACCGTGGTTCTTGACCAGCACGGCAGGCGTGTGGACAGGATTGATGTCGTCCTTCAGGAAGCGGTTCACGATGACAACACCCGTGTTGTGCTCGTACTCCGCCATCTGGTCGGCAGTCATAGCCTCGGTGCAGGGAATGCAGTCGTGGAAGTAGTCGGCGTGCGTCGTACCGATGTTGGGAATGTCCTTACCGGTCTGTGCCCAAGCCGTAGCGTAGGTAGAGTGCGTGTGCACCACGCCGCCAATCTCGGGGAACGCCTTGTACAGCACGAGGTGTGTCGGCGTGTCGCTGGAAGGATTCAGGTCACCCTCGACCACCTTGCCGGTCTCGAGGTCGACAACCACCATGTCCGATGCCTTCATCACGTCGTATTCTACGCCCGATGGCTTGATAACTACGAGGCCCTTTTCGCGGTCGATGGCCGACACGTTGCCCCATGTGAATATCACTAAGTTGTGCTTGACCAAATCAAGATTGGCCTTAAACACTTTCTCTTTCAGTTCTTCTAACATTTCTTTAATTACGAATTACGAATTATGAATTACGAATTACGAATTGTTCTTTGTTGACAAGATTATTGAAGTAAGCAATTTAAGCAACTCTTTAATCATCATTTAAAGGAATTCGTAATTCGGAATTATTTAGAGTTTGAAGGTTGGATCTTCGTCGTACGCCTTCTTGTTGAAACGATAGAGGGCAGCACCACGCTTGGAATGGGTCTTGTCAATTAACTCAGTCTTCTCGATGTAGTCCATCTCCTTGATGCGCTTGCGGAAGTTGCGCTTGTCGACGTCCTCACCGATAACAGCCTCGTACAGACGCTGCAACTGGGTGAGCGTGAAGAGCGGTGGCAGAAGCTGGAAACTGATGGGGCGCGTCTTGATTTTCTCGCGCATCAGTTTGAGGGCTCGCTTCACCATCTCGTTATGGTCGGAATACATGGTGGGAACCTTGTCGACTTCCACCCATTCCACACCGTGCTCCATACGCAGCTTATCAGTATAGTCGTCTACGTTGATAAGTGCGTAGTAGGCCACGGAGACCACACGCTCGCCTGGGTCACGGTCGATGCTGCCAAAAGCACCAACCTGACGCATATACACTTTTTTCAGCCCCGTCAGCTCGTAGAGTGTACGGTTGGCTGCATCGTCGAGACTCTCGTCACCGCGAACGAAGCCCCCGTAGAGGCTCCACTCGCCGCGACCAGGATCCAGCTGTCGGCGACCGATGAGGATCTTCAGTTTGTTGTTGTCGAAACCGAAGATGATACAGTCCACAGACAGCAGGACTTTCTGGAATTCTTTATAGTACGTTGTCATCTCCTTATTATATTACCATAGTGCAATGTAGAGAATGGTAAGGATGGCGATGACACCAAACGCACCGATATTGAAAATCTTGTCGGTATGGAACACATTCAGGTCGATAGCTACCAGCTTGGGATCCTGAACCTTGTCCAGAGCGTTCGAACGCAGGTAGATACCGATGGTGGCCGTGATGGCTGCGAAGAAAATCCAAGCGCCCTCGAAGCCGAGCATGTGCATAGACTCGTTGAAGAAACCAGCAATGCAAAGTGCAAGCGAAACAGCAGCAATGATGAACATGATGCGGCTCCAGAACAACTGGGTCTTGATGGTGTGCTCGTCAAGTTCGTCGGCAGGAACAGACTTGTTGCTCTTCAGCGAAATCCATACGAACAGGATAACCAGCGTGATGAACACAACGCCTGAACGTACCAGGAACGGCATCTCGGGGAATGCGAACTTGTAGATGATAGAGAACGCGAAGGTACCGATAGCGCAGACAACGGCAGCAGTACCGCTGGCACGCTTCCACAGCAGACCAAGACCGAAGATGACTACAACACCGGGATATACGAAGGCTGAGTACTCCTGAATGAACTGGAAGGCCTGGTCGATACCGCCCATCAATGGATAAACGGCAATCAGGGCGATGATCAGAGCGGTGACAGAAGTCATACGACCAACGTTCACAAGTTTCTTCTCAGAGGCGTTCTTGTTGATGAACTGCTTGTAGATATCCATTGTGAAGAGGGTAGAGGTAGAGTTGAACATGGAAGCCAGCGAAGAAATAACAGCAGCAGCCAGGGCAGCAAAGCTCAGACCCTTGACAACGGTAGGAGTGAAGTTACGGATCAGGAAAGGATAAGCATCGTCAGAACGGGCAATTGAGCCAGCCAGCGTCTCGCGCAGACCGTCGCACTCAGGAGCGTTCATGATGTAGAAGGCACAAACACCGGGGATACATACGATGAAGGGAATCAAAATCTTCAGGAAGGCAGCGAATACCATACCCTTCTTAGCCTCGTCGAGTGACTTGGCAGCCAGACCCTTCTGGATGATGTACTGGTTGAAGCCCCAGTAACCCAGGTTAGTCAGCCACAGGGCACCGAAAATCAGAACGATACCAGGATTGGTGAAGAATGGGTCTTCCTTCTGTACAATGTTTCCTGCATTGTCAACGACACCGTTAATGACAGGATAGAGCTCTTCGTTTCGTGTAACTACCAGGTTGAAGTGCTTGTCACCGTCAATGGATGCCAGATAGTCCTTGATGTGGGCCAATGCGTCCCATGCTCCTCCTAAGCCCATTTCGTCGCCAATGACAGAAAGTGCAGCGTAAGCAGTAATCAGACCGCCGCCAACGAGGAAAGTCACCTGCATCACGTCAGTCCAAGCCACAGAAGCCAGACCGCCATAGATAGAGTAGATACCGGCGATGACGAACAGCGACAGGATGATGCACATACGAACCTGGTCGATCTCGATGCCAGCTACGTTGACAACCATGTCGGTGGGCAGACCCAGAATCTGCTGGATAGCCAGAGCACCCAGCCAAGCGACTGATGTCAGATTAACGAACACATAGAGGAACAGCCACAGCAGTGAGAAAGCAAAGCCCACGCCCCAGTTGTAACGCTCGCGCAGGAACTGAGGAATGGTAAAGATCTTCTTCTCAATCATCAGAGGCAACAGGAACTTACCTACTACCAGCAGCGTAGCAGCAGCCATCAACTCGTAGGCAGCCTGGGCAATACCAGAGGCGAATGCCGAGCCAGACATACCGATAAACTGTTCTGCCGAAATGTTAGCGGCAATCAGCGAGGCACCGACAGCCCACCAAGTCAGGGTGTTACCAGCCAGGAAGTAGTCGGTTGACGATTTCTCTTCTCCCTTCTTGGTACGCGACAGGAACAGTCCCATACCAACAAGGATAATAATGTACACTATAAAGACCAAATAGTCGGCCGTAGCAAAACCATTGTTGCTTAGTGCTTCAAAAATTTTGTCCATTTGTTAACTGTTTTATTATTCTTGATTATTGATGATTATTTGTCGAACTCATTACTTAACCGAGAACTTGTAAGCTGCGTGGCTAAAGTACTTCTCGCCAGGATTCAGTACGGGGCTGGCCCACTCGGGATGGTTGGGGCTGTCGGGATACTTCTGACTCTCTAGGCATACGCTGACGTGCTTCGGATACTTCAAACCGTGCTTGCGGATGATGTCGGCATCCTTGCCAACGCCCTGGAAATTACCGCTGTAAACCTGAACGCCAGGCTCGTTGGTGAACATCTCCATGAAGATACCGGTCTTGGGACTGTACAGCGAGGCGCAAACCTGAGTGTCGTCGCCCTTACCGTCCTTATAGGTATTCAGACAGTAGTTGTGGTCGTAACCGGTAGCGTTCTGAATCTGGTCGAACTGACTGTTGATAGAGTCGCCGACAGCATGAGGTGTGCGGAAATCCATAGCGGTACCCTCTACAGACTTAATCTCGCCTGTGGGGATGTAGAGCTTGTCAGAAGGCGTAAAGTTGTCGGCATTCACGTAGAGCACCTGATCGTAGGCTGCCTGGGTGAAGTCGCCGCTCAGATTGTAGTAGTTGTGATTGGTCTGATTGATGATAGTCGGCTTGTCGGTCTCTGCCTCCCAAGTCATATCCAGCACGTTGTCGGCAGTCAACTTGTAGGTCGTCACGGCTGTCACCTTGCCGGGGAATCCGTTCTCGCCATCCTCAGCAACGATGGTCAGCTTCAGGATTGAGTCGCCAATCTGCTCTGCCTCGTACACCTGATTCATCCAACCCGATGTGCCGCCGCCGTGCAGACAGTTTGGACCGTCGTTCTGCTTCAGCTGATAAGCTGTGTCGCCCAGCTTGAAAGCACCATTCTTGATACGGTTGGCATAGCGGCCTACGCTTGAACCATAGTCAGAGGGAGAATTCAGAGTGTCAGCATACTGCGCAATATTGTCAAAGCCCAGTACGACGTCAGTGGGTTTGCCATCCTTGTCCGGAACAACAAGCGAGACGATGCGCCCACCATAGTTGGTGATGCATACCTCCATGCCGTTCGCGTTCTTCAACGTGTAGAGCTTGACGGGCTTCTCGTTGATGATGGTGTCAAACTTGGCAGGGTCAAGACCCGAAACCGTCAGCGCCTTCTGCTCACCAGAGGCACAAGCTGAAAACATAGCTACTGCTACGCTTGCAACTGCGAAAACTGTCTTCAAGTTTTTCATTGTGTATAAAAGTTTTAGTTAAAGATTTAAATTTTGGTTGTAAAATTACTACTTATTTTCCGAATGACAAAGAAAATAACAAAAAAAAATAGACGTGAGGTGTTATTTTCACACCTTACGCCTATTATTTAACGTTTTCTAACAGTATTTGCTACTTATTTTGTGCTTTTTCTGTCAGAACTTGTGCACTTAGCAGATTTTGCGAGAGCCGTCGCTGATGACAACATCGTAGACTTTCGGCTCATGACCGTATTTCTCATTGAAGCGCTTTTTGGCATCCTCAATGAATTGACGATAGAGGTCATTGCGTACGAGATTGATAGTGCAACCTCCGAAACCACCGCCCATGATGCGAGAACCTGTCACACCGTTCTCCTTGGCAATCTGGTTGAGGAAATCCAGTTCCTCGCAGCTTACCTCGTAGTCCTTCGACAGTCCTTCGTGGGTCTGGTACATCAGTTCGCCAACCTTCTCGTAGTCGCCTTCAGTCAACGCGTCGCAGACTGCCAGCACACGGTCCTTCTCACCGAGTACGAACTTGGCGCGACGGTAATCGTCGGCACCTATTTCGTCCTTTACCTCGTCCAGCTGTTCCCATGTGCAGTCGCGCAGGGTCTCGAACTTGGCTTCAGGATGCTTGGCCTGTACGCATTTTACAACTTTCTCACAAGAATTGCGTCGGTCGTTGTAGGGTGAACCGGACAACTGGTGCTTGACTACGGAGTCGAGCAATACCAAGCGGTAACCATCAGGCTTGAATGGGAAATATTGGAATTCCCTGCTGCGACAGTCAAGACGCATCAGGCAGCCAGCCTTGCCAAAGACAGAGGCAAACTGATCCATGATACCACAATTCACACCACAGTAGTTATGCTCTGTAGCTTGACCTGCCAATACCATATCCCATTGCGATACCTTATTATCTCCAAACAAATCGTTCAGACCAAAAGCAAAGCAACTCTCCATAGCGGCACTTGATGACATGCCTGCACCAAGGGGAACATCGCCAGCAAAGGCGATATTAAAGCCTTTAACAGGAACGCCTAATTTCTTCATCTCTAGCGCAATACCATATATATAGCGAGCCCATGAAGCACGTGGTCCGTTAGAGTCGGAGAGCTTGAAATCTACACGATCCTTCAGGTCAATAGCGTATGCCATCACGGTATCTTCCGTATCGTTGATACGCATCTCTGCCATCACGCCTTTGTCCACAGCACCTGGGAACACGAAACCACCATTGTAGTCCGTGTGCTCGCCAATCAGGTTAATGCGTCCCGGAGAAGCATAAACATTACCTGTCTTTCCATCAAAATGCTTGATGAAACGGCTTCTTACAAAATCAACTTCCATCATATAATATTAAGGTGGGATGATGATTACTCAGCTACACCAAAGCGATAAATAGTCTTCTGCTTGTACTGCTGACCAGGATTCAACACCACTGATGGGAAGTAGGGACGGTTTGGTGTGTCGGGGAAGTGCTGAGCTTCCAGACAAACGGCCGAGCGACGTGGGAAAGTACATCCATTTGCTCCCTTGTAGCCAGTAGCGAAGTTAGCAGTATAGAGCTGCATACCAGGCTCTGTCGTGTAGCACTCCAGCGTACGTCCAGTCTTCGGATCTGTAATACGTGCAGCAAACGAGAGTTCGCCCTCTTCCTTCTTGTTGAGCACGTAGTTGTGGTCATAGCCGTGACCAAACTTAATCTGCTCATTGTCTGCCTCGATCTCCTTGCCAAAGCTCTTTGGTGTACGGAAGTCGAACGGCGTACCAGCAACCTTCAGGATTTCACCCGTAGGAATAGCTGTATCGTCGGTTGGCAGATAGAAGTCAGCATTGATTTCGCAGATCTGATCCTCGATAGTGGGAGTGGGATCTGCTGTACCAGACAGTGAGAAGAAGGCATGATGCGTCAGGTTGACGATGGTCTTCTTGTTGGTAGTTGCCAGATACTCAATCACCAGCTCGTTCTCGTCGGTGAAGGTGAATTCTACCGTTACGTCCAATTCACCAGTATAACCTTCCTCACCATACGATGAGATGCGGTGCAAAGCCAGCGAACGGGGACCCATCTGACGAGCATCCCATACCTTGCAGTTGAAGCCTTTCTTACCACCATGCAGATGGTTAGGACCATCGTTCAAAGCCAGCTGATAATCCTTGCCGTTCAGCGTGAACTGACCCTTGCAGATGCGGTTACCCCAGCGTCCGATCAACGTTGAGAGGTAAGGCTCGTTACCACTGGTAAGCTGCTCGATATTAGCATGTCCCTGAATAACATTACCAACTTTGCCATCCTTGTCAGGAACCATGATAGCACAAATGGCACCACCATAGTTTGAAATAGCAACTTCAAAACCCCTGCGGTTCTTCAAAATGTAAAGATCCGTCTTCTTACCATTAATAGTGGTCTGGAAATCCTTGCGATTCAGACCACACAAATTCGCGTTTTCCGTTGTGTTAGCCATATTCGTTTCGTTTATTGGTTAAATAAAAACTACCTGCAAAGTAACCAAAAAAAAACGAGAAAGACGAAAGAAAGACTAAAAAAAACGTTTACAAAAATGTTAAAAACAACTAAATGCAATCTTTGAGGAAATCTCCAACGACGTAGGATGAACCTCCGACAAAGATAAAATCGTTGGCCGAAGCCGAGCGAAAAGCAGCTTTATATGCTTCATTTACAGTGGGGTACGCTTTTCCTTCTATGCCGTGCTCTTTCGCTTTTGCCATCACAATGCTCTCGTTGAGTGCTCTTTTGGTCTGCGCTTTGGTAAAATAGAATTTGGCATGTTTAGGTAGCAAATCGAGTACCTTGTCAATGTCTTTATCGTCAACCATACCAAATACGATGTGCATCTGCTGGCACTGAACGTCGGCCAACTGACGGCTCAAATATGTCCAACCGCCAACATTATGACCAGTATCACAAACCACCTTGGGCGTCTGATTCACCGTCTCCCATCGACCGCGCAGTCCGGTCAGCTTAGCCACATTGCTTATGCCCGCCATCAGTTCGTGACGACATCTGTCATAGGTCTTACCTTCGATAGCGCTTGCCAGATAGCCCAGCTTACGAAGCTCTTCGAGGGCAAAGAGGACTGTGTTCATGTTTTTTTTCTGATAGATGCCGCCCAAGTCGCCATCCATTTCGCCCATGAGTTTCAGATGATAGTGCATGCCACCGTCTTTGTTTGGCTTAGCACTTATCACTTGCGGATCGTCGTCGGCAAAGATGATGGGCGCATTCATCTCGCGCGCCTTTGCTTCGAATACGGGACGTGTCTCGGCATTCGACTCGCCAATCACTACGGGCGTACCTTTTTTAATAATACCAGCTTTCTCCCCGGCAATCTTTGCTAGGGTGTCGCCCAGAAATTGGGTATGGTCAAAACTGATGTTGGTAATAACGCTGACCAGTGGCTGAATAATGTTGGTGCAGTCCAATCGTCCGCCTAATCCCACTTCTACAACAGCAATATCGACTTCTCTCTCCTTGAAATATTGGAAAGCCATTGCTGTTGTGACTTCGAAGAACGAAGGGTGAAGAGGCTCGAAGAAGGAGCGATGTTCTTCAACGAATTTCACTACATATTGCTGATTGATCGGTTTTCCGTTGATGCGAATGCGCTCGCGGAAGTCAACAAGATGTGGTGAAGTATAGAGACCTACGCGATAGCCACACTGCTGGAGGACGGCAGCAATCGTATGCGACACACTGCCCTTACCATTTGTACCACCCACATGGATAGTCTTGTACGACAAGTGGGGGTGTCCGAGATGTTCGTCCAATGCCAACGTGTTGCTCAGCCCTTCCTTATAACCCGATGCCCCTTGTCTTTCGAACATGGGCATCTGATTATAGAGGTATTCGCAAGTCTCTTTGTAGTTCATAAACGTCTTTGTTTGTCGCTATGACATAGCGACATACTTAACTGAAGTAGTTCTTGAATTTCTGGAAAATGCTGCGCTTGGTAGCTGCATCGCCCTTGAAATTATCACTTTGACGGAACTTTTCGATGGCTTCTTTCTCTTCACGTGACAGTGTCTTAGGCACGTATACGCTAACGTTCACCACCAGGTCGCCATTGCCACGTCCATAACCCTGTACGGCAGGTAGGCCTTTTCCACGTAATCGCAGGGTCTTGCCTGGTTGTGTGCCGGCTTCCATCTTCACTCTCAGACGTGTTCCTTCAATAGTCGGTATCTCAACGTCACCACCAAGTGCGGCCGTCGGGAAGTCGAGCAGCAGGTTATATATCAGGTCATTGTTGTCGCGAACGAAGTTCTCGTTTTCTTCTTCTTCGATAAACACCTGAATGTCGCCATTGATACCTTTGCGCTGACCAGCATTACCCTTGCCGGGAACATTGACCACCATACCTTCGGCAACTCCGGCAGGAATCTTGATCTCTACCACTTCATCACCTTTTTCGATGCCAGTACCACCACAATGCTTACACTTGTTCTTGATGACCGTTCCCTCACCGCCACAAGTAGGACAAACGCCTTGTGTCTGCATCATACCGAAGATGCTCTGTGTGGTGTGGGTAATGACACCGGAACCATGACACGTAGGACACTGGTCATTAGTGCTGCCTGCTTCGGCACCTGTACCGTGACAATGGGAGCAGGTAATATCCTTTCGTACCTTGAACTTCTTGGTGACACCATGTGCAATCTCCTGCAACGACAGGCGAACCTTCAGACGAAGGTCAGAACCACGGTGCTTCTGAGGACCGCGCTTGCCACCACCAAAACCGCTAAAGCCAGCATGTCCGCCAAAAATGTCGCCGAACATCGAGAAGATGTCGTCCATATTCATTGAGCTGCCACCAAACGGGTCGAAGCCACTACCACCCATGCCGCCAGGTCCGTTGAATCCGAATGTGTCGTACTGCTGACGCTTCTGTGGGTCGTGCAGCACGTCGTATGCCTCAGCAGCCTCCTTGAACTTCTCCTCAGCTTCTTTGTTGCCAGGGTTACGGTCAGGGTGGTATTTGATGGCGATAGTGCGATACGCCTTCTTGATCTGGTCTTCTGTGGCGTTCTTATCTACGCCAAGCACCTCATAATAGTCTCGTTTCTGTGCCATTTCTTACTAATCACTTTTCACTATTCACTATTCACTTTACACTAGCGAAGCGCTTTACTGGCCGACTGCCACTTTGGCGTGGCGAATCACTTTGTCATTCAACTGATAGCCCTTCTGCAGACAGTCAATGACCTTACCCTTCTTGTCGTCACCCATGCCAGGCACCATAGCCACAGCTTCGTGAACGTCTGTATTGAAGTCTGCATCCTGAGTTTCAATCTCCTTAACACCCAGACCTTCAAGAGCTTTGACAAATTTATTGTAGATAAGCTCCATTCCCTCGCGAAGAACATCGGGGTCGTCAGTCTTGGCTCCGTTCTCAATAGCACGTTCCATATCGTCAATGATAGGCAGGATGGCCGAGACGGCCTTCTCGCCACCATTCAGGATAAGTTCTGCCTTCTCCTTGAGTGTACGCTTGCGGTAGTTGTCGAATTCAGCGGTCTTGTAGAGCATCTGAGTCTTCAACTGCTCAATTTCGGTCAGTGCTTTTTCTAACGGGTCTTTTTCTTCTTCAGGCTCGTTGTTGTCGTCAGCAACGGAATCACTGGCAACAGTATCTTCATTTTGTTCGTTCTGGTCGAGGGTTTCCTCCTCTTCCTGATTCATTATTTCTTCTTCTGTCATAGCTACTATTATTAAATGTTTTGCTAAGCCCTATGCAAATTCCGTGCCAAACTTACGCATAAAGTTCTGCTTTCTTTTCCTTGATGCTTTCGTCGTAGATGTAGTCATCATAGGTGGTCAGCTTATCGATGGTACCCTTCGGTGTCAGTTCGATAATGCGATCGGCAACGGTGTTGATGAACTCATGGTCGTGAGAGGCAAACAAGATGTTGCCCTTGAACGATATGAGGTTATTGTTGAACGCCTGAATAGACTCCAGATCCAAATGATTGGTGGGTGTGTCCAGAATCAGACAGTTTGCATTCTTCAGCTGCATACGGGCTATCATGCAACGCATCTTCTCGCCACCGCTTAGCACGCACACCTTCTTCTGAATGTCCTCATCCTTGAACAGCATACGACCCAGGAACGACTTCATCATTACTTCGTTGCCCGTGCCGTACTGCGACAGCCAGTCTACGAGGTTCATCTCTGACTTGAAGAACTCGGTATTGTCGAGTGGGAGATAGGCAGTAGTGATGGTCACGCCCCATTTATAGGTGCCAGCGTCAGCCTCGCGATTGCCGTTGATAATCTCGAACAGCGCGGTCATAGCCTTGGGGTTATGCGACAGAAAGACGGTCTTCTGACCCTTCTCTATGGTGAACGACACATTGTCGAACAGCACCGTTCCGTCGGTATCCAGAGCCTTCAGTCCTTCTACCTCTAATATCTGTGTGCCAGGCTCGCGTTCCATTGAGAATATGATACCCGGATACTTACGTGTTGATGGGGTGATTTCCTCAACGTTCAACTTCTCCAGCATTTTTTTACGCGAAGTGGTCTGCTTCGACTTTGCCACATTGGCAGAGAAACGACGGATGAACTCCTCCAACTGCTTGCGCTTCTCCTCGGCCTTCATCTTCTGGTTCTGAGCCTGACGTAAAGCCAACTGACTGGACTCGTACCAGAACGAGTAGTTACCAGAGAACAACGTTACCTTACCGAAGTCAATATCTACTGTCTGCGTCGATACGGCATCCAGGAAGTGACGGTCGTGAGATACTACCAATACACACTGTTCTAAGTTCGACAGGTATTCCTCCAACCACTGAACGGTATCCAAGTCAAGGTCGTTGGTAGGCTCGTCCAACAGCAGGTTGTCAGGGTGTCCGAACAGAGCCTTGGCTAGCATGACACGCACCTTCTCGTTGTTCGACATGTCTGACATCTGGGCATAATGACGTTCCTCCTTGATGCCAAGATTCTGCAACAGTTGTGCTGCCTCGCTCTCAGCCTCCCAGCCGTTCATCTCAGCAAAGGCCATTTCCAACTCAGCGGCACGGTTGCCATCTTCCTCGGTCATTTCGGCCTTAGCATACAAGGCCTCACGCTCCTTCATGTTCTGCCACAATGGCTGATGTCCCATCAGCACTGTGTCCATAACAGTGAATTCATCATATTTGAAGTGGTCCTGTTCCAACACCGACATACGCTCACCAGGCAGCATTTCTATTGAACCCTTGTTTGGTTCCAACTCACCGCTGATGGCGCGCAGTAGGGTAGACTTACCGGCTCCATTGGCACCGATAATGCCGTAAATGTTACCACTCGTAAACTTCAGATTGACGTCCTTATACAACGTCTTTTTTCCAAACTGGATAGCCAGATTTGTGACTGTTATCATCTCTTCTTTATACCTTATTTATTATTAGCGGTTGCAAAGGTAGCTATTTTTAGACTAAAAACCAAATTTTATTTGAATTTTTCCTTTCAGTCATCTCATCGGGAAGTTCCTGTAAAATTCAATTTTTCATATACTATATTTTATATTTATGAACCGTGAACTTATGTTTACCGTCTGTGAACATAAGTTTATGCACCGTAAACATATGTTCATCGACTGCGAACAAAACTTTTCATTGCAAAGAGACATTTTTCCAAAAAATATAAAGTATTTGGCTTTTTCCTTTGTGTTTTACTCGATTTGCACTACCTTTGCAGCACGATGAATACACCTTATTATATGATAGAGGAGCAGAAGTTGCGACGCAACCTCGCACTCATTAGCGACGTAGCCCGTCGCACACAATCGGAATGGATACTGGCCTTCAAGGCTTTTGCTCTTTGGAAGACCTTTCCAATATTCCGCGAATACATCACGTCGACGACAGCCAGCTCACTTTCTGAGGCCCGTTTGGCTTTCGAGGAATTCGGCTCTAAGGCGCACACCTTCTCGCCTGCCTATAAGGACGATGAGATTGACGAGATTGTAAGTTGCTCCAGTCACTTGACGTTCAATTCGCTGACGCAGTACGAACGATTTCATGATCGGGCAGGGGAGTGCTCACTGGGCTTACGCATCAATCCGGAATACTCAGAGGTAGGTACATTGCTATATAATCCCTGCGCCCCAGGTACGCGCTTTGGCGTCAGTGCTGACAAGTTGCCAGAGGTGCTACCTGCTGACATTCGTGGTTTCCATTGCCATTGTCATTGTGAGAGTGGTTCAGATGTGTTCGAACGTACCCTCCAGCATATTGAGGATAAATTTGCGAGATGGTTTTCTCAGATAGAATGGATTAATTTTGGTGGTGGACACTTGGTAACGCGTGCCGACTATGATATCGAACGACTGGTACATATTATGCAGGGCTTCCACGAGCGTTACCCGCATCTGAAGGTCATCTTCGAACCTGGTAGTGCTTTTGCTTGGCAGACGGGTCCGCTGGTGTCGAGCGTGGTAGACATCGTTGAGGACAAAGGTATCCGCACGGCTATACTTGACGTCAGTTTTACCTGCCATATGCCTGACTGTCTTGAAATGCCGTACTATCCCGATGTGCGTGGCGCTGAGCATATAGATATAGCAGCGGACAACAACGGACTTTCTCGGACTGTCCATGTTAGTCCGCTGTCGTCCGCTGCCATATATGACTATCGTCTTGGCGGCAACAGCTGTCTGGCAGGTGACTTTATGGGTTACTGGCGGTTCCCTCGCGAATTACAGGTAGGCGATGAAGTCATATTTGAAGACATGATTCATTACACTACCGTCAAGACCAATATGTTCAATGGTATCACGCACCCATCGTTGACCATGCTTCATGCTGACGGACGCCTGGAACTGTTGCGCCGTTTTACTTACGAAGATTATCGAAACCGTATGGACTAATAATTAAACATAACCATTATGAAAAGAATCATTCTCAGTCTGGTGACTATGTTGACCATTTGTGTCACCGCTCAGGCACAGCGTCTGGTGTCTGTGAGAAATTACGGTGCCATCTGACAGCGCAACATGATTACGCTGAAGAACAAACCCAACGGCACCATCTATCGCCTGCGCGAAGAGAAACAGAACGAATATCTGCCGCGTGGTGAAGAAGCCAAGGACCTCCAGCAGTTTATCTCCGAGCGTATCGATATTGGCTGGCTAGCCCTTTATCGCCGTTCTGCTGGTGACCAGAACTATAAGTTTATCGTGAAAATCTACGATAAGGACGAGAAGCCACTCTATACCATCGATCTCGGACAGGTTTCGGGCAACAATTACTGTGAGGTGCAGGATGTCCGCTGGGATAACGATACTCACAACTTGTTGTTCAATATGGCCTGTCCCAGCTATTCCAGCCAGATTAATGGTAAGGGTTCAAAGCTTCATTGCTATAATCCTGAGCGCCGCGAGATGGTGTGGTCGACTGACTGGCTTACCAGCAATGACATTTTCATCCTCGATTCCAAGTTCGTTTTCTGTTCATATGGCTTTACCAGCGAGAAGAAGTTCCTCTTCATGCTTGACAAGTATACTGGCAAGGTCTACAGCAAGTTACCTTTTACCTATGCTATCCAGTACTTGGAACTGCAGACCGAGCAGAACGGACGCGAGTATCTTTATGCCACCGACTACAATGACCACCTCTTCAAATTCTACGTAGAGGGGGCCAAGACGGTAGCTGAGACAGGCAAGGTTTTTACCGTTGTCTATGCCGTGTCTGACGATAATTATCTGAACGTTCGTTCAGAGCCTTCCATGAAGGGTACCGTCCTCACAAAACTTTGGATGCAGGACCACGGACTGGGACGCGGCGTCTTGTTGGAGAAAGGCAAACAGTGGAGTAAGGTCAGCGTCGACGGCATTGTTGGCTGGGTCTATACTAAGTATCTGGGTCAGATGACGTGGATGCTCGGCAGCGGTCCGAAGATTGTTGCCAACAAGGCTGCAGTCATCTATTACGAGGACAATTACGAGGGTGCTCTCAAGCCTTTCTATACCGTTCCAAAGGGTACTATTATTGCTGACACTTTCTTTGAGCATTCATTTAGTGGTGTGGAGTACTACGAACTACGCACTGGTCACGACTACCTCTTTGTCAAGAAGTCAGACGTCGTCGTGAAATAGGTTCTATAGTTCTTATTCAATTTCATGAAGAAATAAGGAGAAAGTTCTAAAAGGTAAATGATTGGGTGTTGATGATAATGTATGGAAGAAATTAGCAATAGTGCTGAGCTTGAAGCAAAAAGAGAAAAGTATCGGCTACTCACTGAGCAGATTAGTGCCTTGATAGATGGAGAGACGGACTGTGTGTCAGTAATGGCAAACGTTTGTAGTGCCATTCACTATGCGATGGGCTTCTTTTGGACAGGTTTTTACAGAGTGAACAACGGAGAACTGCTACTAGGCCCGTTTCAAGGACCTGTAGCCTGTATGCACATCGGCTATGGTCGCGGTGTATGTGGCACGGCATGGAAAGAACAACGAACAATCGTTGTCCCAGATGTTGAGCAGTTTCCAGGACACATAGCTTGTAGCAGTCTCTCACGTTCGGAGATAGTAGTGCCCGTTTTCGCTCAGGATAGTAACGTTGTGGCCGTCCTTGATATTGATAGCAAGGAACTGGCCACATTTGACGATACAGATAGAGTTTTTCTGGAAGGTATCTGCAAGATGATATCTGCAACACTTCGCGGTCTCCAAGCAAAATGAATCTTATTCAATAGCCATAAGAGCTTGCATAAACTCATTGAGCTTTAGCAGACCGTAAGAACCTGATACACAAGAAACTTCGTCGTACTGCTGAACATTATCGGGCTCCATACCACGATGCCAAATGATGAAGGGCACGGGCTGTCCGACGTGAATACGCTGTTCAACAGGCGTTAGGTGATCAGGAAGGACGGCAATGCATACTGGCTCATTCCATGTAGCCACTTTGTTGTAAATAGGGGCTATAAGACGCTGGTCGAGATACTCAATGGTCTTCAGTTTCAGTTCCAAGTCGCCATCATGACCAGCCTCATCACTGGCTTCTACATGTACGAACACGAAATCATCGTGCTCCAATGCATCGATAGCAGCCTGAGCCTTGCCCTCATAGTTGGTATCGGCCAGTCCAGTAGCACCAGGCACCTTGACAATGCGCAAACCAGCGTATTTACCAATACCCTGAATCAAATCGACAGCACTAATAACCGTACCACTTTTAATCTCTGGGTATTGTTGCATAAGCGTCTCCATGGACGGACGATAGCCGCCACTCCAGGGCCAGATGCTGTTGGCCTGACGTTCCCCCTTTTTAGCACGTTCGAGATTAAATGGATGCTGAGCTAGCAGTTCCTGTGATTTCAGAATCATCTCGTTCAGCAGGTCTGCGGTTTGTTGGGGAGACATACGCCGGGTGTCAGCGGCAAAACCGCTGACCACACTGTCTGGCTTCACCAGCAGAGGGCGCCAAGGCTCGTTGGGATGATCGTGGGGTGGGGCACAAACGATGTGCTTGTTGCCACCTTTGATGACCAACAAATGGCGGTATTGTATGCCTGTTATGAACTTCACACGCTCGCAGCCTTCTCTTTCGTTGATGGGCTTGGCAAGGTGTTCGTTTAGATAGTCGATGAGTACACGAGCATCGTCACTCTCAAGATTACCGCCATTGTGAGTGATAATCTTTCCATCCTCCAGCGTGATAATATTACAGCGGATGGCGAAGTCGTCATCAGCCATTTCGTAGCCGATAGAGGCAGCCTCCAAAGGACCACGACCTTCGTATACTTTATTCAAATCATAACCCAAGATAGCTGTATTGGCAACCTCAGAACCTGGAGGAAAGCCTTCAGGAACAGTCACCAAGCGACCACAACGACCTTCTCGCGCCAGTTGGTCCATCATGGGCTTATGGGCATATTGCAGCAGGGTCTTCCCGCCGAGTCGCTCGACGGGAAGATCTGCCATGCCATCACCTAAAATAATGATATGCTTCATCATATAAAATTTTTGCAGCGGACTACATGACTAACACGACTTCTGTGAAAATGAGTCCTTAAGTCCTGTAGTCCGTTGCTAAATTAAATATTAGCGATTGACATGATATTTGCGAACACACCTGCAGCGGTAACGGCAGCACCAGCGCCGTAACCCTGAATGAGCATGGGGTACTCTTTATAGCGCTCAGTGGTCAATAGCACAATGTTGTTAGAACCCTCCAGACCGTAGAATGGATGTCCATAAGGAACCTCCTTCAATGCGACGCTAGTCTTGAAAGATGAGGGGTTCTGCTCGTCGGCTTCCATCGTAGCCACGAAACGCCAACGCTTGTTTCCTGCCTCCAATACTTTTCGGCGAGCCTCGAAGTCTGCATCGAGTTCGGGCAGACGCTTCCAGAAGTCATCGATAGAACCTTCGAAATAGCTGTCAGGCACGAAGAGATGCTTCTCAACATCGTCTTGCTCTACTTTGTAACCAGCCTCACGGGTCAGGATGACCAACTTACGAATCACATCCGTACCGCTGAGGTCGATACGTGGGTCAGGTTCGCTATAACGCTGTTCCTTGGCACGACGAACGGTCTCTGAGAAAGGCACGTCGGCAGCAATCTCGTTGAAGATGAAGTTCAGTGTACCAGAGAGGATAGCCTCAATCTTCAGAATCTTATCACCAGAGTTGCACAAGTCGTTGATGGTACCGATAATCGGCAGACCAGCACCAACATTGGTCTCGTAGCGGAACCACACACCACGGTCACGAGCCGTTTGGCGCAGTTTCACGTAGCTGTCGTAGTCGCTTGAAGCAGCAATCTTGTTAGCTGCAACGACTGATATATTGTGCTCCAGGAATGTCTGATAAAGTGTTGCAATCTGCTTGCTGGCAGTACAGTCGACGAAGACAGAATTGAAGATGTTCATCTTGATGATTTCCTCGCGCATGTGGTCGGTGTCGGCCTTGAAACCTGCACGCAGAATTTTCTCGTAGTTGTCGAGGTCAATGCCGTCGCGGTCGAGCACGAAGTTGTCGACATCGGAAATGCCGACGACATTCAGCTTCAGGCGACGTGACTGCATGAGGAACTGCTGCTGGGTGCGAATCTGTTCGAGCAGCATGCCACCCACGGTACCGATACCGCAGATGAAGATGTTGAGCACCTTGTATTCTGACAGGAAGAACGAGTCGTGCAGCACGTTCAGCGACTTACGCAGGAACTTGCCATCGACAACAAACGAGATGTTGGTCTCCGAAGCACCCTGAGCACAGGCAATCACGCTGATACCAGAGCGTCCGAGCGTACCAAATAGTTTACCAGCAATACCTGGTGTCTGCTTCATGTTCTCACCTACGATGGCGATGGTAGCGAGTCCGCTCTCCACCTGCATGGGGAACATAGCGCCCGTCTCAATCTCCTTGGCGAACTCGGCGTTCAGCACTTCTGCTGCAGCCTCGGCGTCCTCGTCGCGCACACCGATAGAGGTGGAGTTCTCAGAAGAAGCCTGTGATACCATAAACACAGAGATGCCCTTGTTGGCAAGCGTCGTGAAGATACGGCGGTTGACACCAATGACACCCACCATCGACAGACCAGTAACAGTAATCAGCGAAGTGCCTTTGATGCTTGAGATACCCTTGATGGGCTTCTGGTCGTTGTCAATCGTGGCCTTGATGAGTGTTCCCGGGTGTTCAGGATTGAAGGTATTCTTGACCTTAATAGGTATATTCTTCACGCAGACGGGATAAATCGTCGGGGGGTAGATGACCTTTGCACCGAAGTTACAAAGCTCCATCGCCTCTACGTAAGAGAGCTCGTTGATGGTGTAGGCAGTCTTGATGACCTTCGGGTCGGCAGTCATAAAACCATCCACGTCCGTCCAAATCTCTAATATTTCAGCATCGAGAGCAGCGGCGATAATTGCTGCGGTGTAGTCGGAACCGCCACGTCCCAAGTTCGTTGTCTCGTGGCTGTCGCGGTCGCGGGCAATGAAGCCAGGCACCACGGCAACGGTCTTACTGGCGTTAGTATTGTTTGACTGGAAGGTCGCAAAGGCTTCCTTAACCAGTTTGTTGGTCAGCTCGGTGTCGAGCACATGCTTGCCCTCCTTATTCTCCGTGCGGATGAAGTCGCGGCTGTTCATGCGCATACCGTTCTTAATCATGGCAGCCACAATATGCGACGACAGACGCTCGCCATACGAGATGATAGTGTCCTGCGTCTTCTCGCTCAGGTCGTGAATCAAGAACACACCATAGTAGATGCTCCGCAACTGGTCGAAGAGCTGATCTACGTTGTTAAATAAGTCGATGCGCTTTTTGTCGTCCTGGATGATGGCGTCAATCATCTGGTGGTGGCGCGTCACCATCGCTTCAAATTCCTCACGATAGTGGCTGTCGCCATTTTTCGCCAACTCTGACGTTGCAATCAGTTTGTCGGTGATTCCGTTCAGGGCGCTAACTACTACTACGACAGGCCCCCGTCCGGCTTCTGCCTCTACAATCTCTTTTAAGCTCAAAATGCTTTTCACGGAACCTACGGACGTTCCGCCGAATTTCATTACTTTCATATTTCTATGCAATTTATCTTACCACCGGTACCCCAAAACAAGCGGGGATTACTCCATTGGCGTTGCAAAGGTAATGGAAATAAAAGAAAATACCAAAAGAAATGCTGATTTTCTTTTGGTATTTTGCTTAATCACTATGATATCGGCTCAAATCTCGTCACTCATATAGCCTTTCGGCAGTCGTCGACAGTTATACTGCGAAGCCATAATCTCGCCGTATGCACCTGCAGAGCGAATAGCCAGCAGGTCGCCACGATGCGTGCGATTCAGGTCAATCTGTTTGGCAAAGACATCCGTCGATTCGCAGATAGGACCTACCACATCGTAGGTGTCAGGCTCTTCTTCGCTGCTGATGTTCTCGATCTTATGATAAGCCTGATAGAGGGCAGGACGAATCAGGTCAGTAAAACCAGCATCGACGATGGCAAATTTCTTGACGGACCCTTCTTTAATATATAATGTACGCGTAATAAGCGAGCCGCATTGAGCCACGACAGCACGTCCAAGTTCAAAGTGAAGTGTTTGTCCAGGACGCAGTTTCAACTTTTTGGCGTATGTGTCAAAGTATGACTTGAAATCGGGAATGCTGACACGATTGGGGTGCTGATAATCAATGCCTAATCCTCCACCCACATTGATGTGGTCGACCTTGATATAATGACGCTCCAATTCCTGTTGTAGTTCGTTGACACGATTGCACAGCGCCTCAAAGTCGCCCATATCCAAAATCTGTGAACCAATATGGAAATGCAGACCTACCACCTTGACGTTAGCCATGTTTTGGGCTTCTTCAATGACTTTCAACATGTCGCGCATGTCAATACCGAACTTGTTCTCAGCCAGACCTGTGGTGATGTTGGCATGGGTATGAGCTCCCACATTGGGGTTCAGTCGGAAAGCCACGCGAGCCACCTTCCCTTTAGCAGCTGCCAGTTCGTTGATAACCTCGAGCTCTGGAATACTCTCAACATTGAAGCAGAAGATGTCGTTGTCCAGTCCAAGGTTAATCTCCCAGTCGCTCTTGCCAACGCCAGCATAAACTATTTTCGAGCTGGGGAAACCAGCTTTAACTGATGCCTCTATCTCGCCACCACTCACGCAGTCGGCACCCAATCCGGCCTCGCGGATAATGCGAAGAATCCTGGGGTTGGCATTGGCCTTGACAGCATAGTGTACGCAGAAACCTTCGTGCTTTTGGGCTTCGCTGTTGATGGCACGGAGTGTCTCTCTCAATAGCTCCGTGTCATAGTAATAGAACGGCGTTTGTATATCCTGAAACTTCGCCGTTGGAAATTGTCCTTTTGTCATTGTGTTGGTATGGGTTTAATTAAATAGCATGTCGCTCAAACTCTGCAGGGCGCGCTTCTTGTCTTCCTCACGAATCAGGAACGAGATGTTGTAGTTCGAACCGCCATACGAAATCATGCGTACTGGGATGTTCTTCAGGGCATCCATCACCTGCGTCTCGAAACCAATGTTCGACCAGTCAAGGTCACCCACCACACAGATGATGCACATACCTGTATCAACCGTTACTGTGCCATACTTTTTCAGTTCGTCAACAATCTCGCCAAGATGGGCAGAGTTGTCAATAGACATTGAAACACCGACCTCAGAGGTGCAAACCATATCGATAGGTGTCTGGTAGCTCTCAAAGATTTCAAACACCTTGCGCAGGAAACCAGTAGCCAGCAACATGCGTGACGACTTAATCTTGATGGCGATGATGTTATCCTTGGCAGCTACAGCCTTGATCTTACCATATTCGGTCTGGTTCGAGATGGTAGTACCCTCAGCATCGGGCTCCATCGTGTTAAGCAGACGAACAGGAATGCCACTGTACTTGGCAGGCTGTACACAGGTGGGGTGCAGAATCTTGGCACCAAAGTAAGCCAACTCAGCAGCCTCTTCGAAGTGCAGCTGATGCACAGGCTGTGTCTTGTCAACCACACGTGGGTCGTTGTTATGCATGCCGTCAATGTCCGTCCAAATCTGAATCTCCTCGGCATTGATAGCAGCACCAATCAATGAGGCTGTATAGTCAGAACCACCACGCTGAAGGTTATCAATTTCGCCATAGGCATTACGGCAGATGAAGCCCTGCGTGATATAGACCTGCTGGCCCTCATTCTTCTCCATAATGGCACCCAGCTTCTCCTTGATATACACAGGATCGGGCTCAGAATTCTTGTCTGTACGCATAAAGTCCAGGGCATTGAGCAGTACGGCCTTAATGCCCAGTTCCTGCATATATGCTACTACCATATTGGTAGAAATCAACTCACCCTGAGCCACAATGCTTTTCTCCTCAAAACTGGTAAACAGTTCCTTGGTGAAAGAGCGCAGATAATTCATCTCAGAAGTCAGGAACTCACGAATCTGAGCCTTGCTGGCATCAGTAGAGTAGAGTTCATCGATGTGCTTCAAATATTTACGCTCCAACTGATTGATGACCTCATTGGCTCCCTCAGGATTCTTCTTATAGAGGTAGTTTGAGATTTCTACCAATGAATTGGTGGTACCTGACATAGCTGAGAGCACAACAAATACGGGCTCACCTGACTTCGTTACTAACTTGGTTACTTCCTTCATGCGGGCCGGCGTTCCTACCGACGTGCCGCCAAATTTCATTACTTTCATTGTATCTGTATTTTTATCTTTAATCTTTCATATTTAATTTCTCGTTTTTCGTCTACATGGACAGGTCTTCACGAGTGGAGTAGTCAACTGCCTGTTGTGCAGAAGCCTCTTCCTCTTCGGTCAGAGCCATCTTGTTGTAGTCGTTGGTAATTTCTTCCAATCGATGGTCAATGCAACGATACACGATTCCAGGATATTCATCGAGTAGGGGAATGTTGTGTGTTGTCATTACCACAGCCGTACCCGATTGTGTGACCTGGCGTAACAGACTAATAATGTGAGCTGCCGTGTCAGGATCCAAATTACCCGTAGGCTCATCGGCAATGATGATTTTAGGATGGTTCAGCATAGAACGGGCAATAGCTACACGCTGCTGTTCACCACCTGACAACTCGTGTGGGAAACGGTCGGCATATTCTTGCAGCTCCACATCCTCCAACACATCATTGATGCGTTCTTCTATCTCCTGCTTATCCTTCCAACCAGTAGCTTTCAGCACAAAAGCAAGGTTATCATGAACTGTACGGTCGCTCAGCAACTGGAAGTCCTGGAAGATGATGCCCATCTGACGACGCAAAGCAGGCACATACTTACGTTTCAAACCACGCAGATCGTGATTCAACACTACAGCATTCTCAGCCTCGTCAAGGTCAAGTTCAAAGTAAAGCGTCTTTAACAGCGAACTCTTACCAGAACCCACACGACCAATAATGTAAATGAATTCACCTTCATCTACATGGAAGTCTACATCTTGCAATACGGGTGTACCGTCCTGCTGAATGATGTTTGCTTTCTTATAATCAATAAGCATCTTTATTTTACTATTAGACGATTTACATTTTATTTCATTTTTCCAGCAGCCTTGGCCTCACGACGCTGCTTATCCCAATTAGGGTCATGACGACGATGCAGCTCTTCTGCCACATCCTCGATGTTCAGGCCTTTTTCTGCTAAAAGAACAATCAGATGGTAGAGCAGATCGCTGGCCTCATAGACCAAGTGTTCCGAAGTACCATTAGTGGCTTCGATAACAGTTTCCAATGCCTCTTCACCTACTTTCTGGGCTATCTTGTTCACACCATCCGTGAAAAGTTTGGTGGTGTACGAACCCTCTGGCATCTGCTGCTTGCGCTTGTTGATGAACGCCTGTAATTCAGAAAGGAAGAGTAGGGGATTAGCCTCATTTTCCTCACCCCAGCAGGTGTCCGTCCCTGTGTGACAAGTAGGACCAATAGGATTCACACGAACCAGCAAGGTGTCTTCGTCGCAGTCAATTTTCATGTCTACCAGGTTTAAGAAGTGTCCTGACGTCTCACCCTTTGTCCATAATGTCTGACGTGTACGGCTCCAGAAGGTGACATGACCCGTATCAAGCGTCTTCTGATAGGCTTCTTCGTTCATGAAGCCTAACATCAGCACCTGACGGGTTGTCGCATCTTGTATGATGGCAGGCACCAAGCCGCCCATCTTCTCAAAATCTATTTTCATATTCTTACGTTTATTCCTTCTTGTCTTAAGTATTGTTTCAGTTCCGGAACGGGTATTTCGCCAAAGTGGAACACAGAAGCGGCCAATGCAGCATCAGCATGTCCTTCTGTGAATACGTCGCGGAAGTGCTCCTTCTTGCCTGCACCACCACTGGCTATGATGGGTATCGATAGCGTATCTGCCAATTCACGCAGTGCCTCGTTAGCATAACCGTTCTTCGTACCATCGTGGTTCATCGAGGTGAAAAGTATTTCGCCAGCACCTCGTTCCTGTGCCTCACGAGCCCACTCAAACAGGCCTCGTTCCGTACGTTCGCGACCTCCCTTCAAGTAGCAATGCCAGCCGTCTTCATCCAGACGGGCATCAATGGCTACCACACATACTTGAGAACCAAAACGGTTGGTTATCTCATCTATCAGTTCTGGACGACGGATAGCAGCGCTATTCACACTCACCTTATCGGCTCCTGCATAAAGCAGACGCTCAACATCCTTCAACTCATTGATGCCACCACCAACGGTAAACGGAATATTCAGTGTCTGAGCTACTTTCGTCACCATTTCCGTAAACGTCTTTCGACCTTCAAACGAAGCGGTAATGTCAAGGAAGCATAGCTCGTCGGCTCCTTGATCTGAATAGGCTTTACCCAACTCTACAGGGTCACCAGCACTCCGCAAATTCACGAAGTTGATGCCTTTAACGGTCTCACCGTCCTTGACGTCCAAACAGGGTATTATGCGTTTTGCCAGTCCCATAGTTCTTGCAGATTTATTTTACCTTCATAAATGGCCTTGCCGAATACAACGGCAGGAATACCAGCAGCATCCAGTGCCTTGATGTCATCCATGGACGACACGCCACCACTGGCAATCAAATGCAACTCTGGATAAGTCTCCATCACCTTCTTGTAAAGGTCGATGGCAGGACCTGCCAACGTGCCGTCTTTCGATATCTCCGTACAAAGCACCTTGCTGACACCAGCCTCTATAAATTTCTTGAGGAAGGGTAGGAGGTCTTCACTCGAATCCTCTTTCCAACCATTAATGCTGATACATCCGTTACGAACGTCAGCACCTAAAATGATGCGTTCAGAACCATATTTCTCAAGCCATCCCATAAAGCGTTCAGGTTCTGTGACAGCTATCGAACCAATGGTCACCATCGAGGCACCACAACGGAAAGCCTCTTCAATATCTTCATCAGTCTTGATGCCGCCTCCAAAGTCCACTGTCAGCTTTGTCTCTTCAGTGATACGACTGAGTACTGATCCATTGACAATATGCTTTGATTTGGCACCATCCAAGTCAACAACGTGTAGTCGCTGGTAACCGATACGCTCAAATTCTTGAGCCATATCCAGCGGGTGGCCATATACCGTCTTTTGGTCGTAATCGCCCTTGGTCAAGCGCACGCACTTTCCATCGATAATATCTATGGCAGGTATCAGTTCTATCATTTGACGATTTGACAATTTACAATTTACAATTCAATTCAAGGAAATTCTCCAGAATTCTTTCACCCACCTTTCCGCTCTTTTCTGGGTGGAACTGGCAGGTGTAGAAATTATCTTTATGCATCGAGGCAGAGTAGGGCAGGATATAGTCTGCCGTAGCAATGGTCTCTTCGCAAACAGGCACATAGTAGCTATGCACGAAATAGACGTAGGGATTCTCGCCCAGTCCTTTCAAAATCGGACATATTTGGTCACCACCTACCTCTAACTTCTCACCTCTCACCTCTAGCTTCTCACCTCTCACCTCTAGCTTCTCACCTCTCACCTCTATAGAGTTCCAACCCATACACGGCACCTTGTCTTCATGACGCTTAGGCTGGAATCTTTTGACCTCCGCATTGAAAATACCGATGCAGTCAACATCGCCTTCCTCAGAGTGTTTGCACAACAGCTGCTGACCTACACAAATACCGAAGACAGGCTGTTTCAGGTTACGAATCACCTCATCCAGTCGTCTGGCTTTCAAGTATTCCATAGCCTCTGCAGCATGACCCTGACCAGGAAACAGCACGCAATCTGCTTTCTGTAATTGCTCGGCATCATCCGTCAGTAGGGGATCAATACCCATTCTGCGAAGGGCATTCACCACCGAGTAGATGTTTCCTGCATTATATTTTACGATAGCAACGTTCATCAGCTGAAAATGATGGTTTTGTTCTTGAAGGTCAGTATCTTACGCTGAATATGCTTGCTGACGGCATGCGACAGCACAATCTTCTCCAAATCTTTGCCTTTCAGCACCAGACTCTCTGGTGTGTCCTTATGACTGATACGTGTCACGTCCTGTTCAATGATAGGGCCTGCATCCAGTTCTGCTGTGACATAGTGGCTCGTAGCACCGATAATCTTCACGCCACGTTCCCAAGCCTGATGATAGGGCTTGGCACCCACAAAAGCAGGCAAGAACGAGTGGTGGATATTGATGATATGATTCGGATAGGCAGCAATCATTTCGTCAGATATAATCTGCATATAACGGGCCAGTACAATAAATGTAACTTTCTCTTTTCTAAGCAGTTCCATTTCGGCTGCTTCAACTTCGGCCTTATTCGAATGATCCTTTTTAATGCTCCATACGTAGTAAGGAATGCCAAACTGTTCGGCTACATAGCGTAAATCCTCGTGGTTTGAGACGATACACGGAATATCAATGTCCCATTCGCCAGCTTTCCAGCGTGCCAGCAAGTCGTACAGGCAGTGGCTCATTTTACTCACAAAAATAGCCATTCTCGGACGCTTGTCGCTAAAATACAATTTACACGTCATCTGATAACGCTGGGCATACAGCGTATTAATGTATTCCTGAATTTTTTCGCGAGGAATTAAGAAATGTTCCAATTCCCATTCTATACGCATAAAAAACATGCCGTCTTGCTTGTCCACATATTGGTCAAGGTAAACAATATTTCCTTGGTTGTCTGTGATAAATCGGGTTACTTCCGAAATAATACCTTGCTGGTCAGGACAATGCAGAAGCAATATTGCGGTTTGTTTCATTCTTTGTCTATTTTTAATTTCTATGCTCTTGTTTACGTACTTATATATAAAAGTCGTGCAAAAGTACTGAAAAAATTGCAAACTACCAAATATTTCTTATTTTTATTGTATTTTTGCCACGATTTGGCACTAAAAAACAAAAATATGATTTTTTAAAATAATCATCATTATGATAAATAGGGTGTATTGTATTTTCTCTTTACCCTGTTTTTCTTTATGTTTTCAGAATCAATTTGATATTCTAGAAATTTATTCGCTTTTCAGAATTGGAAGCGACAAATGATAGCGCACAGCCAAGAAACGAATAACACAAATTAAAAGGAAAGTAACGATAACTGTTACTTCAATTGGAGAATTATAATAATCTAGTGTCCAATATGTTATTCCGCCAGCAACTGATGCCATGGCGTAGATTTCGCGCTGAAAAATCACTGGCTCGTTGTTCAGTAAAACATCACGGATAACACCACCTGCAGAACCCGTAATACAGCCCATAATGATTGCCACCCAATACGGTTGTCCGAAAGCCAACGATTTCTGCATTCCTGCAATGGTAAAAAGTGCCAATCCTAAAGTATCGAAAACAAACCACGTATTACGCAAACCTTCCATGTGCTTGGCAAATATAATGACAAACACCAACGCTAATGCTGTACAGATCATATAAAATGGATTGGTCATCCAGAATGGCGTTGCGCCCAGCATGACGTCACGAATCGTTCCTCCGCCGATAGCCACGGCAATGCCACACACATAGCCGCCAAACCAGTCAAAATGTTTAGCTGCAGCATGACGGATACCAGATATGGCAAAAGCAAAAGTTCCCAAGAATTCTATAACCTGCGTAACAATCTCGTTATATTCCATAATTTATTACAAAATCCATCTTACTTTTTATATCTTTCGCCCCAGTAGCTGACCATCCTTTCGTACAGTTTTTCTTCTGCTGGCGAGTGTTGTCCATGCCACAAACGCTCTTGTTGTAAGGCATCAGGCATATATTGCTGAGGTGTAAAATGACCTGGATAATCATGCGAATATTTATAACCGTCATGATAACCCAAATCCTTCATCAGCTTTGTGGGAGCATTGCGCAAATGCAACGGAATAGGCTGATTTCCAGTCCTTTGAACCAGTCCTAATGCTGCATCTATACCTAGATAAGCCGAATTACTCTTGGGCGACGTAGCCAGATAAACAGCGCACTCAGCCAACGGAATACGTCCTTCAGGCCACCCTATTTTCATTACGGCGTCGAAAGCGGCATTGGCCAACAACAAGGCATTAGGATTAGCCAGTCCTATGTCCTCTGCAGCCGAAATCACCAGTCTTCTGGCAATAAACTGAGGGTCTTCCCCACCCTCTATCATTCGTGCCATCCAGTAGAGTGCCGCATCAGGATCTGAGCCACGTATCGACTTGATAAAGGCCGAAATAATGTCATAGTGCATTTCGCCGTCTTTGTCGTAGGCTAACGGATTCTGTTGCAGGCATTGTTCCACAAAGGCATCCGTAATTTCCACATCGCCATCACCAGCGGTCTCTACAACCAATTCCAAGATATTCAGCAACTTACGTGCATCGCCACCACTATAGCGAAGCATGGCGCCCGTTTCCTTTAACTTGATATGTCGCTCTTTCAGAAATACATCCTGAGTCAATGCTCTGTTCAGCAATTCCAGTAAATCGTCCTTTTCCAGCGATTTCAGCACATACAGTTGACAACGCGACAGCAACGGACGAATCACTTCAAACGATGGATTTTCCGTCGTAGCACCTATCAACGTCACAATACCCTTCTCGACAGCGCCCAACAGCGAGTCCTGCTGCGATTTCGAAAAACGGTGAATCTCGTCTATAAATAATATAGGTGAAGCCTCGTTGAAAAAACGTCCCTTCTGGGCCCTCTCTATCACGTCACGCACATCCTTCACGCCGCTGGTAACAGCCGATAACGTATAGAACGGCGTTTCCAGCTTGTTGGCAATAATCTGTGCCAGCGTTGTTTTGCCCACTCCTGGCGGTCCCCATAATATAAAAGAGGATATACGGCCTGCATCAATCATCTTGCGCAGTACCGCACCCTCGCCTACCAGATGAGTCTGTCCAATATAGTCATCCAATGTACGCGGACGTAGACGTTCAGCTAATGGTTCCGACATAATTTGGGGCAAAATTACAAAGAATAAATTAAAAAAACACTGCTGACAATAAATTTTTCACTTTTCACTTTTCACTTTTCACTTTTTTTCGTACATTTGCACACGAAAACAAGAAATTACTCAAAAGAATATGACTAAAGAGACAAAAGAAAGCAAAGAAAACAAGGCATTGAGTCTGAAGACTCTTACCAAGAGTTCCGTTTGGGATATTCAGGAAAATGACATCTTCCGTATGCTGTCAGCAGCCGAGAAGGACTCAGAGTTGAAGGATAACCTTCGTCACTACGCCAGCATTATCCGCAGTGCCTTCCAGATAGAAGAATTGAAGGATGACGACAAGCCTTCTCAGGCCAAATATACCAAGTTAGGTTTCAAGGTGGGCACCATCAAGTTGGGCGAAGACGTCAATGTGGTATGGGCCATCAAGAAGCGTCCTATCATGCGTGTTACTGACCTCACCTACGAAAACATCCGTCACATCTCTGCTGCCAAGCTCATCGAGGTGCTCGACCGCAACTTTGGCGGAGGCTGGGATTCCTTGTCACAGTCTATTCAGGACATCATCGAGACGGGTTTCGACATCTCCACCACTACCCTACCCAAGGACCGTCTGCACAAGAAGGGCGGCATGTACGACAAGAAGGTGGCCGATGGCTACGAAGTTCTTGAGGTCGAAAAGGGGCTGTGGGTCGAAGCCATCTTTGCCAAGGTGAAGCCTGAGGCCATCAAGCCACGTATGAAGTTCGACGAGCATAACGAGGACGAGGAAGAAGACGAAGATGCAGACGTTGAGATTGTCGACGACTACAACAAGCCCGATGAGGACGATGTAGAGTTGGAAGACCCCAACGACGACGATATCAATGAGAACAACTATCGCACCACATTCGCCATCGAAGAAGTTGGCGATGAGGATGCTGAAAGCCTCTCGGATTTCATTGCAGATGAGTAAAATCGTAAATAATTAGAGGACATCACTCTAATTCATCCCTTTACGAATCCCTTCGTGCGCCACTTGCCTGATCGCCAGCGGCGCACGAGTATTATACCACGTATGTTCTCGTCCAGTACAAAGCCTACCCACATGCCAACAAGGCCGAATCCCAACGGAATACCAATGACGTAACTCAGTCCTACGGCAATGCTCCACTGGAAGATAACACCTACCACAAACGGATAGACCGTATCGCCTGTAGCCCTCAGCGTACTGCCAGCAAAGATATTGGCCGTACGTCCCACCTCCAGAAATATGTCAACCACAAGCACCCACACGCCCATAGCTATAATCTCCGGATTGTCTGTAAAGGCATTCAGAATACTGCGTCCGCACAGAGCCAGCACGACAGACCCCGTCAGCGTGATGATCATGGACCATTTGAAGAAGTAGTTGCCCAGAATATATGCCGCCTGATGGCGCTGCTGTCCTACCAGGTGCCCCACCAGTATGTCCCCACCCTGCGTAATGCTCAGGCAGAACAAGTAGACAAACATAATCATGTTGTGACAATACGTCCTCGCAGCCAGTGCCTCATTGCTGATTTGGTTGATGAAGAATGTGATGACCACCTGCGACAGACAGTACGATATGTTTTCGCTCATCGCAGGTATACCTATATAAAATAGGTTGCGTAGCTCTCCCCAAGGCATCGGACGGAAGTAGTGCAGCGGAAAACGTGGAATATGTTTCCTGAAATGGATGATTGCCAACAGCACCATGGCAATGGCGCGGCTGGCAGCAGTCGCTATGGCAGCACCCTCTACGCCCAGTTGCGGACAGCCCCAGTGTCCAAAGATCAGAGCGTAGTTGCCTATGATGTTCAGCACGTTCACAATACCTGTCACCACCATGGGATAAACCACCTTGTCTGCACTGCGCAACGATGCTGAGAACGTCAGCGACATAGCCTGGAAGAATGATAGCGCACCCGTCAGTCGTAGATATACCAGACCGTCGCCCATCAGTTCAGGTCTTAGCCCCATCAGTTGCAACAACCCTTCAGCATAGAAGAACAGTAGCGCACTGACCGTCAATCCCAACATCAGGTTAACTGTCAATGCCATGCCCACCACCTGTACCAGTCGTTTCCTCAACCCTGCACCAATGTACTGCGCGCAAAGGATAGCTGCACCCATCGAGAAGAACTGATAAACCAGAAACACCAGTGATATCAGCTGATTGTCCAACCCCACCGCTGCCACACTATTGTCACTATATCGACTCAGCATCACCGTATCGACGGCTCCCAGCATCATGACGAGAGCCATCTCAATGAATACTGGGATGGTAAGAACCTTCAACTGGCGTTTTAGTGACGTGTCAGACATGTGAACAAAACTAATAATTACAATTGGGCTGCAAAGGTAAGTATTTTATTTCGTTTTCCGACTTATAAATAAAAAAATCGTTGTATTTTTCACGCAAATGTTGCTTAAAACCAATGTTTTCATAGTTTTTTTTGCCTTTTTTCGAAAAAAGTCTCAAAAAAGTTTGGCGGTTTCAAAAATAGTCCGTACCTTTGCACCCGCAATTCAGCAAGAGCGCTGAATCAAGCAACAAAAATGATGCACCCGTAGCTCAGTTGGTAGAGCACCTGACTCTTAATCAGGGTGTCCAGGGTTCGAGCCCCTGCGGGTGTACGAAGTACTCTAAAGTGATGAACTAACAAGGTTCATCACTTTTGCTTTAAAACAGGAGTACGAGAGCACTTAACTAACTAATTCTCAGGGATTATCTATCACGTAATATTATTGTTAAACTAGCGGTTAGGATAGAAAATCGTGAGGATTTGTGGACTACATTGGACACAATTGGACATTTTTGTGATACACTTTGTGATACACGCTCCAAGAAATGTGATACACTTTAGAGAGGCTGTGATACAAATATGAGCAAATATCGTTCTAAAATCCTTTATTCACTTCCCCAATTTATCTTCCGACTGCGCTAAAATTATTAAATTATGAAACAAAACGTGAAAGTAATCTTCGATCGCAGGAACAAAGCAGAGAAGACTGGTAAGGGAACAATTGAAATTCTCATCTATCTCAGCAGAGAAGAGAGAAAGTGGGAAAGTCTAGGCACAGCAGACAAGGACTCTTGGGAAGTTGTAGCACAGAGCAAAAGCATTCAGGCAAAGGTGAAGCATTATGAGCAAATCATCAAGGCTATGGAAACATTGGGTGAAGAAATGACTTTGGAGAACTTCAACAATCACATTTACCAAGATCAGAATTCTGCTAAGTCAGATAAAAAAGTTCTATTCAATGGGCACGACCAACATCAGAACTTCGTGGAATGGTGTCGTGAGCGTCTTGAACAGGAGAACCTTGCCAAGAACTCCGTCAAGGATATTAATGTTGCCCTCAACTTCGTCGAATCCTCCGGCCTACTCAAAACTTTTGCCGACCTCACTGTTGCCAATGTTGTGGCTTTTGACAACTGGCTCAGACTACCGAAGAACAAGAGCGACTACACCATTCACGGCTACCACAAGAAAGTTGGCAAGTACTGCCGCCTGCTCTGGCGCTTAGAGATGATCTCCTCCAACCCCTATGACCATGTCAAATTTCCCAAGGGCAGTAACAAGGAGCGCAATCCCCTAACCGAGGACGAGCTCATCAGAATGCGCAACCTCAAATACAAGGGGCATCTCGATCGCGCACGCGACCTATTTATATTTATGGCCTACACCGGCCTCGCCTTCGCCGACATGGAGATATTCGACTTTGACACTATGACTGAGCAACGCGAGGACTACACCTATATTGATGGAGATCGTGTCAAGACAGGCTCCAACTACTTCACCCCGATTCTCCCTCCGGCTATGGAAGTACTGAAGAAGTACGACTACAAGCTTCCCGTTCGTAGCAATCAGAAAATTAACGACTACCTCCATATTATCGAGTCAGATCTTCATCTCAACAAGCCAGTGACCTGCCACATTGGCCGCCACAGCTTTGCCACCATGATGCTATCCTACGGCTTTACCTTGGAAGAAGTCAAGAAGATGCTCGGCCACAAGGACATCAAGACCACCCAGATCTATGCCAAGCTCTCCTCGAGTGTCGTAGAGAAAAGTGTCAAGAAGAAGCTCAAAAAACTCAAATAATCTTATAGAACACGCCCTTCAATAATTGCGACTTTCCTGTACCCTCATGGAAGGTCGCAGTTATTTTCTCGCAGACATACCTGCTCCCCTCTATGTAGAACAAGGCCCGTGGATTCAGTATATCATTGGTCAGGAAAGAAAAACTATATTTCTTCCTATTGTCTATATTATAAATGTATTTCAGAGGAATACCCTGCTGATCGTTACCCTCCTGAGGCTGTAATCTCAATGAATATGGCGAACTAACAGCCGTGAAGTCATCCGTTATTTCCACTTTATCAACCACAGGATGCGGCAGCTTATCCGACGTCCAGATTTCCCCATCCCAGAACCCTACATATATCTTATCGAAATACGCGTCAGACTTCTCCTTCTCACCCTTGGCAATCGCCTTACCAACAGGTGTCTGTGCCAGCGCACCATTGTCATAGTCTGTCTCGTCCACTTCATAATTGCGCGCCGAATCAGCATTGTGCCTTGGTCCACCATAGTTGCGGCCACCGCTTACCGACCGTCCCCCACCAGACAAGCTACCTGTAGTATTTCCATTCTCATCCGTCTCACTCGTCCATGATACGGCACTACCCATTTCCCCGCATTCTAGGAACAAGCACTGCCCCAGCTCTTCATCAGTCTCATCAATCCATGCCGGTACGATGTTCAGCTCCGTATCATCGGCCTCTTTATCCACCACCAGCCGTCCGAACTGATTCACAGGCATCAATCGGTTTGTGTACTTATACCAGTGATAATCCCTGTCTTCACTCTCACTATGGAATGTATGAACCAGTTCAGCCTTGTAGCACCACATCATAAAATACCTATCCACGTCAGCAGCATAGAACAGCTTGTTCCCATCTGAACCAGCCGGATAGCCCCTTGAATATGCCGTGCTGACAATCCTGCCCCTGACTGTAGTCTGAACGCCACACTCCTTAAAATCCCTGGCAAACACCAGCAGCTCCTGCAAGGTTTTGAACACCATTGCCTTGTTCTTGTTCTCATCAATATACCACTGGCAGCTCAGGTATGGCCAGAACCTGTTGTCATTATCAGTATATTTCATGTTAGTGGCTCCGATATATTCAGACTTGTTTTCTCTCGATACCTCAACAGAATATTTATTGACGACCTTCTCGATATGTACGTCCTCAGTCCGTGCCGCTATCTTATGCGAAAACTCAAAGCTGATAGTCTTTGCCTTATGATTGATGGAGAACTCACCATGCATCAGCTTCTCCAGTTCTTCAAAGAACTCCGTCAATGACCAATGTGGCAGCGCAATGGCAAAATTCCGTAGTCCCCAAGCAGCAGGCAGCGTATTGCAAACCAGCAAATATCGATACACACTATTCGAAATAGCCTTGAAATCCCCAGTATATCCTGTCACCTCACAGATCTTATCCAGAATATGAAGCAAGAAAGGCTGAAAAGCCAGTCCATAGCTATTAGTACCCCATTGGAGATTCCCGTTGCTGTCTTTAGTCACGCTATTCTGAAGATTGCCCGATGTCTTATTTACCCAAGGCAATGCCACCCACTTATTATCCGGATATGCGTCCAACCATGATGAAGGTATAGGATTGCTGGTCATCTTTCTCTGCTCTGCATCAGGATAACCCAGATTCAGCTCATTCAAGTATATATCGTCAAACGTGTCATCGAAGTTCTGCTCAGAGCGCCCTTCCAGGAACTGCGTCTTCACTTCCACTTCTGATATCTGAGTGATAACGATAGACCCAGACTTGAAGAAGTCCTTGTCTCTGATGTCACAGTCAAACACCACCTTGTTCTTCTCCACATCCTGACGATGCAGATGCCCGAAGATACGTATGTTCTGCGGACAGTCCTTCAGCGGGAAGGTAATGGTCAGCGTATAACTCTCAGAACCTGTAAACAGAGGATTCTCTGAGATAAACTCAAATGAAGTATTTTTCTTCAAATAGGCCAACTGGCCGTTGATTATGATTTCCATTTCTTATTTTCTCCTTGATTTTGGTGTCTTGTTACGCATCAGCTGCTCATATTCATCCTGCGCCTGCTTGATGCCAGTATCTCCTGTGACCGTATTGACCGTCACAAACGGCTCATCCAGTCGTTCCTTCAGTTGCCTGATTACTTCAGCATACTCCTTCATGGCCATATGTGTTGCTGCTATTTCAGTCTGTGCATCAGAATTAGGCTGCTGCACTATGACAGTTGGCGTAGATTGATTGGACTGTGCGTAAACGCTCGGCGCCACGATGCTTCTTGAAACATCCTCTGAGCGTAACGACCCTATCGTGTTCGTTCGTTGCGCATAGTCCAGGGCATCAATCATCGGGCGGGCTACGGGGGATTGCAGCAGCTGATGACTTGCCACCCATTCTCCTTTGTGAACGACACCGGCCACCTCGTCCTTCTTGCCATCACCAGTGAAACCACCTTCCGCATAACCCTGTGCCATAGCAGCCTCCTGCTGTTTCTTGATGGCTGCGACCTGTAACATACCCGCTGCCACTGCCGTTGCTGCAGCTATAGGTGCCAGGATATATCCCACCACAGGCACAGCTGCAGCACTACTATAGGCATTGATGGCACTTGTAGCCGTCTGAGCGATGGCCTGCATCACCTGCATAGCGAACATCTTCTTGTTGGCTTCGTTCTTCACCTTGGCCACCTCCTTCTCTTTCTTCTGCTCCAACTTCTTCACCAGATAGTTGTTGCCCTCAGCATTGGATATCTCCGTCTTATAGCGCTTCTCTATGGCTGCAACCTGAATATCCGTCTCAGCCTGAATCAGCGATGTCAGCTGTTGGAAGATGCTGCTCATACCAGACGAAATCACCTCCAAAGAACCTGTGACAGCTTTACCCATGTCTGACTGTAGCCATTCCTGCATATCCTCGGTCCATACTTCGAGAAAGTTCTTGTTATCATCAAGACTGTCGATATTATACTTCTGACGCAATGCCTTTTGTGCTTTCAAAAAGGCTTCCTCAATGCGTAGCTTCTCATTGGCATTGTTACCAGCAGCCTGAAGTTCTAAAGCATATACCTGCTTTAAGGCCTCCAAGTCAGACATGTACCTGTTCATGCGCTCTCCACTGTTGGGGCCAAAGAATTCATCTTTCAGCTTTCTCAACTGATCCTGGTGTTTCTTTTCAGCGCTTTCCGTTTCTTGCTGATGCTTCTTTTGGTCGGAAACTAGCTTTTCCTGATAAGCCTTTTGAGCCTGCACATATTCTGTGGAACCCTCTTTATACATCGTACTCATGCGGCGCAGATGATTCAATTCCAACAGTTCCAGCGTCTGCTGATATACCTCTGTAGATACTTCGCCATCGATATACCGCTGCTTCTGCATGGCTACGGATTCATTGTAGAGCTGGCTTTCCTGCTCAACTGTCACCTTTGTATGCTGTTCAGTCTGCTTTTTCTGAGCCTCGTAATAGCTGGCCTGTGCCTCCAGCTTCTCTTGTTCCGTCAGGTCAGTATGCTCCAGAATCTTCTTTTGGTATTCCACCTCAATCTCGAGAATTCGCTTCTGGTACTGCTCATAGTTAACCTTGCCAGTAGCATACGAAATACGATTCAATGCCTCTTCCTGAGCTTTCCAGTCCTTTTCAGCCTTGAAGCGCTCTTCCTTTTTAGTGTCTTTAGTAGGTACTGGCGTATAGGTGCCACCACCCTTTCCACCTTTGCCGTCACCAAGAGCATTGGCTTCATCAGCCAGTTTCTGATTGGCGGCTGTCATGTTATCGACAATGCTGTTATACTGGGCTACGGCAGCATCGAACTTCGCCATTTTGGCCTTCCATGCCCGATAACCAGATGGGCTGACATTAGCCTGCCGTATTGCTGAACTTTCGTCCATACCACCCTGCTTCTCATTGAAATAGGCATTCTGTATATTTGAAGGAGCATTTTTAAAGTGCTCGTCACGCAGTCTTTCTAACTCTGGCAGCTTATCAAGTGCAGCCTTGATACGGGCCGAGTTCTTCAGCTGCTCCGTATAGTTCTTCAAGATCTTGATGTTATGCCTATACAGTCGGCCTTCCTCAGAAATGCTGGCATGATAGCCAGGAACTGTCTGCTGTAGTTCCTCGATGGCCTTACGCCTATTGTTGACTGACAGCGTTTCATCCTCGACCGTATTTCTCAGCCTTTCGATTCGAGAAATCTCCTGTTTAGAGTTACGGTCAGCTTCCTCTTCAATATTCCTCAGACGCTGTTGAGCCAGTGCTGCATCGTTCGAAGAACGAGCAAACTTCACATACAATCCAATCAGGATCGTTGTAGCTGCAATGGCTGCACCCATCGGATTCATTTTGAGTACCTTGTTGAAGAACGTCTGAGCTGCTGCAGCTGCCGTAATCTCTCCACGAAGTACCTTGTGTTTCAGGATGCTTGCAGCCAACAAAGCATCCTCTATCACCAATGCAGCCGCCTTTAGCTTTTGTATAGCGACAAAACGTAAAGACCAGAGATACTGTAATTTAACTGCGGTGTAATATCCAACAACTGCAGCAGTGAGCGTCACTAATACCGTTTTGTATTTGATGGCGAAATCAACGACTGTTGACAGGAACTTTAAAAGCAAAGTGGTCGAAGAAAGAACATGTGACATGACGGGCTGCAGCTTCTCGCCCAACTCAACAGCCATCTCCTTGACACGCTTACGAGCCTTATCCAATCCAGCCTGAACCGTCGTGTTTTGGACGTTATATTCCTTGGTGACTGAGGTAGCTTCAGCGAATGCTTTTGCTGCTTCCTCTTGTTCCCACTTCACCATATCAAGATTACCGGCCAAAGCAGAAATCACCTGTGCTGCACGGGCGCCATTCTCACCCATATCCTTGAATACCGGAGCAAGCACATCGATGTTGCCCAGCTTGTTCAGCGTATCAAGCAGCATGAGCAATCCTTCATTGGTACCCTTAGCCAGAGCCTCCTTGAACTTCTCAGCATTCATGCCTGTTGCCTTGATGACCTTATCCTGCTGCTTGAACATATCCATAATTAGCTTAGAAACGGCGGTTGCCGACATTTCTACTGCCTGTCCCTGACTATCCAGCACGGCAGCAAAGCCCATGATCTGCGGGATAGTCATCTCAGCCTGGGCACCTACACCTGCCATACGCTTGGCAAAGTTAGCCAGATAAGGTGCCGATGCCGTACAGTTCTGAGAAAGCTCGTTGATGACAGAACCGACGGATAGCAGCGCCTTTTCAGTACCAAGCCGTTCCTCGTCACCGAAGATGTTGGTCAACTTACTCAATGTCAGTGTGGCCCCATCTCCTAATTCATCGAGGGCGACGTTTATCTGGTCTGCAGCACGGACAAATCCAAGAACATCTTCTTTGGATTTCTTACCCAGCTTACCCGCATCCTCAGCTAGTACGTTCAACTGTTCACGGGCTGTTCGGGTGTCCATCTTCTTAAACTCCTCGTTCAAGTCCTCCACCTGTTCCTCGGCCATACCCGTGAACTTGCGGACATTAGCCATCTCTGCGTCCATGTCTGCAAATGCCTTGACAGCCGAACGTCCTGCCATAATCAGACCAGTTATAGCGGCAATCATTCCCATCAGGGTTGTTTGCCAGTCATTCATTTTACGATTGAAACGGTCCCAGAAGCCTTCACCCTCGATGAGGTCAGCATTAACACGGGCTATTTCTGCTTTTACCCGTCTGATGGCCTCGGCCTGACGGTTCCATTCCACTGTACCGCGCTCTATACCGTTCAGTTGCTGCTTCAAGGTGTGAAGCGTCTTGTTCAGTTCCTTTGGCGTAGCCTTATCCAGATTCTTCAGCACTTTTTCCACTCCGACAGTTGCACTTTCAATCTGTGCAATCTGGCGGTTAGTCTGCTTTAGCTCTTTCTGCAGTCGCTTCAGTTCCACCTTATTGCCTGCTTTAGCTGCTCCCTCAATGGCTTTTTCTAAGTCCTGCGACTTCTTTTTAAGGTTATCGAGCATGTCCTGGGCTTGCCTGCCATTAACAGTTAGGGTTACAGTTGCATTTGTGTTGATTGATGACATATTTATTAAGCTAAAATGATGGTGCAAATGTCGGTAGAAAACCGAATGTCATAAAAGACACAAAAGAATACAGGGTAAAAAGCGAGAAACTTAACTAAAAATTTGATAATTATTTGTATGTTTCAAAGAAAAGTATTATCTTTGCAACCAAATGTAATACAATTAACATATATAGTATGGCAACTACAGTTATTAGAAAACCCGCATCCTTCCGTCTTAGAACTGACCTACTGGAAAGTCTAAAACGTAATGCAGCCCGTGAGAACAGGACGCTGAACAACTATGTTGAGAGTGTTTTGTTAGATATTGTCTATCACGAACCAAATGAGACCACCAAGTTAGCCATTGCAGAAGCACGCTCTGGCAAGAATCCTAATAAGGTCTATGACAATGTCGAAGACCTGCTTAATGACCTTGATGCAGAATAATGAAAAAACTTCAACCCACCACACAATACAAGAAAGATTATAAGAGGATTAAGAATGACCAGCAGAAGGTTGAAGACCTCAAAGTTATTCTGAACAAATTAATAAATGAAGAACCTATCCCTGCAGAATATTTACCCCATAAATTGAAGGGTGATTATAAAGGCTGCATGGAATGTCATATACAAAATGACTTCTTACTGATTTGGATAGATGAGAAAAGTGACATCATCGAATTAGTAAGATTAGGTTCTCATTCCGAATTATTCAAGAATTATTGAAAGTGCTCCTAACAAGGGCACTTTTTCGTTAAAATCGGAAATAGTTAAGTTAATAACTGTTTCGGGTACTGAAAACCAATGACTTACGGGATTGTTAAGGGCCGAGCCCTTAACCCCTCGGAGTAAAGACCCCCCACGCGCCCTGTTCTCTCGAACCTCTCCCGACCTATCAACCGAGCGGAATATGTAAACGTATGTTAAGAAAATGCCGTTTTCTCGTCTCATTTGTTAAAATGGGCTTTCCGTTTTTGTATGTATAAAAAGAGCAAATAGAAAAAATGAGGCGGAAGTTGCCCTATAATGCCCCACCCTCCAAGTTTTTTCAATTCAACAAAAGCAGATAGTTTCGTGATGCTATAATAACCCACACTTTTCCCGAAAAGGCAATTAGTCGCTGCAAGGTACGCAGACCTCTCGAAAAGGCAATTAGTCGCTGCAAGGTACGCACACCTCTCGAAAAGGCAATTAGTCACAATAAGGTACGCAGACCTCCGAAAAGGCAAATGGTTACAGCAAGGTATGCAGAGCCACCTATTCAATGAATGGGCGGTAAAGAGCCACGGGTGCGACATGAAATCCCTCCGACATGTCAGAGGGTTTCATGTTGTACCTGTGTACAGGGCTACCAAGACAATCTTAGGCTACGACCTCAATCTATCTGATTGAAATCATAGCCTATGTTTGTCAGCCATACCTCTCTCCTCGCTCTGCGAGGGTGAATGTGGCATCATAGCAGAGCGTGATGCTTTGAAAAGCGCACATTGTGCGGTGCTTGGCAGGTGTGAATGGGCAAGAAGAAAATCTGCGGCAGAGTGTGGCTACTTAGCCTTAACGCGCCTCAGATTTTCTTCCTGCCTGTTCACTTCTGCATGAAATCAAGCCGGATGTGGCTGCATTATTACAGCCTTTTCCGGCTTGTGTCTTTAGACATTGGAAATGATGCTTAAGTATAGGAATGATGCTTCAGCATACGAAACATGAGCCTTAGGCTTAGTTGGCAAGTGCTTGATGGACTGTCAAGGACATTTGCTTGTGCGACTGGGGCGACGCTGTGCCACTCGCGGGGGCTGGTGTGAAGTGCATTGGTGCTGCGCGGCGAGCCGCATAGCTGCTTCCCTAGAACAAAGTAGTGTGTATTGGCTGGTGCAGGAACTTGCTTACTGTGCCTGACGATACTTACTTCTTTGAAGCCATGCCGCTCACCGCATAGGCAGTGCCAGATGCTCTTTAACTGTCAGCCCTGTAGCGAGTGACCAGCCGCCACAGCCGTACAAGCCAATCATCGGAGAAGATGATGATTGATAGCACGCAGGGGTTTGTGGGCGGGAAGGATTTATCTTAGTCGATAGATTATATATAGGACAAAGACGAGTACGAGTATCAAGAAGATATACTTGGGAGTGCTACTTGGCTTAGAGCTTTGCTTAGTGGCCGATTTGTTTTTTCTGGACTGTGTGACCATTGACACGCTGTCTTTCAAATCGGCTTTGGCTACGGTCTTCTCTTCACTGTTCTCAGTGATGTGAAGTCCGTAGATTTTGAGGGCCAAAGGACCTGATGGACGCTGCAAGTAAGAAGGAACTTGAGCAGGCCGCGAAGCGGTTGCGGAACGCGAAGCGTTTCGGAGCCGCTTGTGGACTTTAGGCTTTAGTGAGTTGGCTGGAGTTTCCGCGCAGCCTTCTATCTCTGATGGGAACGCTGTCGGAAACTCCGGCATCCATATCATGGCGCTATCGAAAGATAGTGTTAACTGTCTTGATAGCGAATCGATTGTGCGGTAAAAAGTGAGACGGGATTCCGTCACGGAGGCCGTCTCACTTTCACTTACCGCCTTGATGGCGCTACGCTTAGCTGTGCAGGCAGTAAGTGTGACACATAAAAACAAACAAGTATGAAAGAAGTAGTAAGAAGTGTGTTTCATTTCTGGGAATCGTTAAAGATGTCATCATATTCGTGAACGTCGAAAGAAGGGCAAGATTTCTTGGCATCGCGGCAGTATGCCGGATAGCCCTTGCATCGTGTGCAATCGTAATGAGGATCCTTCTTCTTCAGATTGCACACAAGCTCCCGATGTCCGTGTAAGGTAGCGTTGGGAAATTTCTTGTGAAGCTCTTCCTAGAGATTTGCCAACGCTACCTTTTGTTCAGGCGTTCGCGTATCTTTGGGCGTCATACCATCCTTGGCGCATCCACCGACATAGACCACACCGATACTGTATCGGTTGTGTCCCCCATCATTACAATGGGCGCCCATCATATCGAGGGGCCTGCCGTCGTGGATGGTGCCATCGAGGTATATCACTTTGTGATACCCTATGCCGTTAGCCCAATGGCGTTCGTTGCGATGGATATCATCTATTTGCTTAACAGTCATCGGACGTCCTTCAGGTGAAGCCGTACAATGAACGATGATTTCGGTTATCGGTCTCATACCTTTCCTCCTTCCTCCCCCTCAATGGCAGACTTCAGTTCTGCGAACTTAGTGTGAATATAGATCGACACACCGAAAATGGAGCCAGCATAAATCAGACACTGTGCGAAGAACAGCAGCACCGAGTCAGATATCTCACCTGTGGGCGGTACGATGAATCCCGCTGTTGCTAATGCCACACCAGCCAGTAGCATGGCGATGGCCGAATAGATTTGAATGTCAGTTCGAGTTTCTTTAGTCATAAAGCGAAGAATTTTATTTCTGAGGCAAAGGTAGATGATGTCTTTCTATCTTAAAAAGACATAAAAACTGTGGCATTCTGCTCGCTAATTCTTATCTTTGCAGGAGAATTCAAACATTATGAAATACTTAAAACTATTCTTTCGCCTGCTGTTAGGAGCTTTTATGACCTATGCAGGCTTCAGTCATCTGACGTTCAACCGTCAGGAGTTTGTGGCGCAGGTTCCCACTTGGTTGCAGTTCAGCCCGGAGTTTACCGACTTTGTCGTGCTGGCCTCGGGAGTTGTTGAGATCGCCTTTGGATTAGGTATCATTTTCCTTGCATCAAAGAAGAGAGCCGTCGCAGGAGCGTTGTTAGGACTCTTTTATATTGTCATCTTCCCAGGCAACATCAACCAGTATGTGAACCACATCGATGCATTCGGTCTCAACACCGACCAGGCCCGTCTTATCCGTCTTTTCTTCCAGCCCGTGCTCATCTTCTTGGCCATTTGGTCAACTGGTGGCTGGAAGTATTGGAAGCTGTGGATGAAAGGAAAGTTCAAGGAGTAAGCAAGCAGAGACATGTTAGATCATATTGTAGAATTCACGGCTTGGCCGATACTCACAGGCATCCTAATTGGCTATGTTGCCAACCGCATTATGAGCGGTGAAGGCAAAGGCTGTTGTATGAACCTCATTGTAGGCATCATTGGCAGCTATGTTGGTACCTTTATCAGCCACCTGTTGAATATCGAACTGTTTGGCAAAGGCTATCTCACCAACTTCGTGTTTTGCGTCGTTGGTGCCGTTGCGTTCCTGTGGATTTGGAAGAAACTGTTTGATTAATGACGCTGACCTACATCTTTCATAGCGGCTTTGTGCTGGAAACAGAGCAGTCCATTCTGATATTCGACTACTGGCTGGACTTGAATGGCGTCGTACCACCGTTCCTGAAAAAGGATAAGCATGTCTATGTCTTCTCCAGCCATTTTCACGAAGACCACTTTACGAGGGACATCTTCGAGTGGAGAAAGCAAAATGATAACATAACCTATATCCTAAGCAAGGATATTCTCAGACGTAGAAGAGCCAACAAGGAAGAAGCAGACATATGGCTGGCCAAGGGAGGCACATGGTCTGACGAAATAATATCCGTATGGGCATTAGGCAGTACAGACAGCGGCGTATCGTGGATTGTCGAGACAGAGGGAAAGCGTATCTTCCATGCAGGTGATTTGAACAACTGGTATGCGAGATTCCTGCCAGATGCCGTGCCTGGCGAGACCATCTATAGCGAGGAGTTCGATGAAGAGATTGACCCAATAGCCCATGAAAAGCAATACTTGGGCGAGCTGAAGGACATCCGCAAGATTACCGATAGTTTCGATGTGGTGATGTTCCCCATTGACGGACGTATCGGCAACGGTTATACCCTTGGTGGCCGACAGTTCATCGAGCGATTCAAGGTCGGCCTCTTTGTTCCTATACACTTTGTCGCCAGCGGCTGTGAATCCGCTTGGCGCATGAAAGAGTTCACGGATGAAAGAGGCATTCCTTTCTGGGAAATCAGCAGAGATGGAGAAACTATAGAAATATAAACGACTATGATTAATGAATTATTACCATTTCGCTTTGAATAGACACAAAATTTGTGTTATTTTTGATGAAATAGTTTGCTTGCTAAGAAATATGTTGTATCTTTGCATTATAATATAAACTTAAAACGTATTTATTATGGAGATATTTGGAGTTTCTTTTTCAGCATTTCAAAAGAATATGATGAAGAGATTTTTATTACTTGCTTTGATGGCGTGCAGCATGACCTGTTATGCACAGACTGAGCAGATGAAGAAAGCAATGATGAAAGGTCGCGACAAGAGGTGGGGATATGAATGCAAAACAAAGCATTTTTCTGACCCAAACAATGAAATGTACATCATATTTGCTGACAAGCATAGTACTATTTTCCTTCCGAAAACAGAATTCCCAAAATACATATACGAACTATATACAGACAAAATCAAGACAAAAATACCCTTCAAGCCGGCAATAAAGCAGGGAACTGGCTGGTATTTTTTTAACAATAAAATAGAATTTGGAGTTATTCCTCATGAATTCCAATATAGCAAAAAGGATAATGTTTACTTTCGTTATTCTGATAAAATATATTGGAGCGGTGACATCGTTGATGGCCGAATAAGCGGTACAGGCATAGGGTATGCTTGTGTTTTCGATCATCTTTATGTGATTTTTGCAGGAACTTATTCAAACGGACTTCCTGTCGGTGAAACAACCTATGCTTGGTGGAATGATCGCAATGCAGTGTGTACATACCAGCAAACAGCGTGGACCGGCAAAGTGAGCGACGGCATGGTGTCGTTTTTGATAGACAAGAAATTTGGCTTTGCCGGTAACGGAGGTGAGAGCGTGGCACCTCGCTACGATTTCATCGTGTCAGACTTTAAAGACGGTATAGCCGTTGTCAGGGAAGGCAGAATTCCGCTGATGATAGACAAACGAGGCTATATTGTCGGTCTTTCCGACCAGCCGGATATGACACTACAAGACTACTTGACAGCCAAGACCACTCACCCAGGACTGGCAAAAGTGGTGGAGAGCAGGTTGATTCAATATGCCAGCAAGAAGGAACGCACATCCAGCGAACTGACGGAGATTGCAAAAATGTTCCCGGAAGTGGCTTCTCAGATAGAAGACCTCAAGAAGAACCAGTATCTCTCAAGCTTCCAAGGTCTGCAGACATACTATGACCAGGCCTTGGCAGCGGCAAAGGCAAATCGTACGGACCTTTCGGGGCGCAAGGCCGTGGAATCGTTCCTCAACACCTACCAAAAGCAGAAATACGACCCTGAGGGCAAGGTGGCCATAGCCCAGAGAATGATGAACTACTATACGGTGTGCGAAGCGCTGGGCGTGAAGGCTCTTGACAGTTATTGGACCAATTATGGGAAACCAGAGTTCAACAGTAAAGGCAACACACAGCTAACACAGCTCCGGGAGGCGCTGAACATCTGCAATCGAGATGCCAGTTCCGAATTCGGTTCTTTCTATACTTATGCTAAAACAGTGCTGACACCCAATCTCAACAAGATTTCGGCGCTAGTTGACAAGTCAAGGTCAGAATATAAAATTGCTTATTCGAACTACCGCAATGAGCGGGAACGTAAACTGCGTGCAGTAGACGCACTTACATGGGGACAGGTGAAAAGCCTGATAAAATATGAGTCTGACTGGAGTAAAGGCAGAATGATAGATACGGATAACAATTTCACCGACCATAAGACTGTAACGTTCAAAGATGACATCAATGTCTATCTAGAATGGCACTATGTCAATGTGCCTGGTCAAAAATATGTCAGCGAATTCTCTTGCATTGGTACCTATGGTGGGAAGTCAACAAAAGAAGAAGCGCTCTTTATTGGCTATAAATACAAGAAGAAGGAGCAGATAGAGAACAACTATCCTTTGTGATTCTGATAAAGGATGAAAGAATAATGTGGCTTTGGTGCTGTCAATCTGGTGAAGAGGGCTGCTACTGTTGTCTTAGCGACATTGCGGTTTTGAACTCAGATTGGGTAGTACTATAATAATGGTCAATGATTATAGCGGCGGTAGTTATCGTCTAGCGCCTTAGCAACAACACCGACGAACGACTGACCGATGTTATCAGCCAGGAAGTCACGGAGGTTGAGGACTGAGGAATAATACTTCTTGGAGAACCATTTCTTAGCCTTGCGTTTTTTCTCACGACCGATATCCCCGTGGTTGCCACGGGGTATTTCTTTGCCTGTGCCGAAGTCCTGCCAGAGACCGTATTCCGTAAAGAGCTGGGACAGTCCGATTTCTATGAATCGGCCATCAGCCCTTACGGGCATAGCCTTTACAGAATGCAGCAGATGACCCGTGTCAATGACATCCAGGAGTGTTATTTGCTCCTGCCAGATTTTAAGCATGGTGTCGTTGAAGGCAAGGACGAATTTCTCGCGCTCGCCTTGTGGGTCGGGATGATTATTGTTGATGGGCATGGTTTGATGGGTTTGATGGACTGCTATAGAATAGCAGCATAATAAACGAAACAATTAGCAGGATGAACGTATAGGCAGAGCAATGGTCTAATTAGTCAGACCATTCATCCTGATTATACTGCAAGTCGGTATAGGTGTCTACTGCGATTTGGAAGTAGGCACAGGCGCATCCAGAAAAGAAATAGCGGTCGATTTCTTGGAAGGAGATACGCGGATCAATGTATATGGAATGTTCCTGCAGTTTTGTTTGTTCCATTATTAGAACGGACATAAACTGCCGGAACAGCTCGCGCATCATGTCCATACATGACTGTCGCGCTTCCATATTGTCAATAGCGTGGCGCATGGCCAGAAACACCGTCTTCACACGTCGTGTGTGCGGTGTGTTGTTGATGTCCGTAAATCCCTGCGAGATGTCGGACACGCATACGAATGCTGTCTTCGTCAGCATCTTTGCCAATGCCTCTTCGAAGCCGTCTAGTCCTGATACCCTGCAGAAGGTGAAGTGCTTGGACTGAGCAAACTTGTTACGCTTGGTCAGGCCTTCAAAGAACGCCGTAGCATTCCAGTTAAAGGCGTGGTCATCAACGACTGTTGCTGGCTTTGGGGGTGTCAATGGTTGAAATGGGAACATGATTGATTAAATAAGTTAATGGATAGATTGTTATCAAATAACAACTCAATGAACGAATCAAGATTTCTTATAAGCCTTTCGAAGCTCTTCTGCTTCCTTTGCCTTAGCGTCCAGCTCGGTGAGTGCACGCCATGTATCCATCTTCATGATGGCAGATTCCTTGGTGACATCGCCACCTGTCAGCGCGCGGATCATAGCGTTCGTTGTCTCACGAAGCTGGTGGAAGATATCTGGCTGGCCGCTGCCCAGCAGATTACCGCTACCATTGTTAGATACCGGTTTATAGAAGTTCGGGAAGAGGCTAGCGAAGTATTGTTTGAGTGAGGCCATCCAGTAAAAGATACCCACGAGGTGCGCCTGTGAAGGCTTCACATGGTCGCTGGCATACATTACCTGCGACATCTGAAGCAGCAGCTCGTCAGATTGTGTGTTGAGATAACCTTGGAACAGGTTTTCAACGAACAAGAACTCTTCGAATGGAACCTTCTCGAAGTCAGCTGGCAAAGCAATGTATTTGCCGATTCGTGATATACGAACAGGCATTGGGGCGAATGAGTCCAGGAAATCAAGGACTGACGTTGCTTGCTGTATCTGCCTTGTACTTAGAGGTACTACCTCTTTGGCCTTTGGCCGAAGTTTTCTCGCCATGGAAGAGATAAAGCATGCTTTTCTCTTCTCATTTGGCTTATCGAAAACTTTGCCTCTTTTTATGAGGAAACGTTTGTCAGGCAGTTGGCTAAGCACCTTCAGTCCGTTCCACTTCATGAGGCAGAGTGTTTTTACCTCTGCTGCAGACAAGTCACGTGCGAATAGTCCATAGACCATGAGCAGTTGCTTGTTGCTCAATTCATCCCAGCTGGTGGGTAAAGAGATATTGAATACTTCCATACTGCAAAAGTACGGTAACATTCAGAAGCACGAAAAGACATCAAATCTGATGCAATGTGAACTTTTTTTCGAACTTTGGCTTTGCCGAAAGTACTTGCGCTCGACAATATAAAGAAAAACAAGTTTTCCTTTTGTATTGTACTCGCTTATTCGTACCTTTGCAAGCAAATAATAGTACGATGAAGATATTTAGAGTCACATCTATATTGCTTACACTTATTGTCGTTGGTGTTGTTTGTTTGCTATCTTCTTGTCGAACGATCACAGAAGAACTGCTAGTTCCAATGGCTGAGTACGATATGAATAAAGGTCTGAATAAAGGTCTGAATAAAGCCAGGCCAGGGACAATGGTCAGCGATAAAAAGGATGTTAAGGAGCGAGAGCGACTGTTGAAGGAAGGCAAGTGTCCAGACTGTAGGGGTATGGGTAAAACACCTGATGGCCTTTACTCCTGTGCTAAATGTAATGGTACAGGGAAAAGTGCTCAATAAACTTTGTCCCATTTCACAGATAATAACGGATGCAGGACGCTCAGCGGACATACATAGCCATCGACCTGAAGTCGTTTTACGCTTCAGTAGAGTGCGTGGACAGAGAACTTGACCCTCTGACCACGAACCTTGTGGTGGCAGATGTCAGCCGTACTGAGAAAACCATCTGCCTGGCCGTGTCGCCCTCACTGAAAGCCTATGGCATTGGTGGCCGTGCGCGACTCTTCGAGGTGGTACAGCGCATGCGCGAAGTGAACAACCAGCGCCAGTGGCAGGCCCCACAGCATAGGCTTACAGGTAAATCGTCCAATGACTTGGAATTGAAAGCACATCCTGACTGGGCCGTTGACTATATCGCTGCCCCACCCCGCATGGCGCACTATATCGAGGTGAGCAGCAAGGTTTATAGCGTCTATTTGAAGTACATCGCCCCTGAGGATATCCACGTCTATTCAATCGACGAAGTGTTTATGGATGTCACCAACTACCTAAAGACTTATAAGATGACCGCTCACCAGCTGGCCATGACCATGATACGCGATGTGCTCTCACAGACGGGTATCACGGCTACTGCCGGCATTGGCACCAATATGTATCTCTGCAAGGTGGCGATGGATATCATGGCTAAGAAAGCACCTGCCGACAAAGACGGCGTACGCATTGCCGAACTCGACGAGCAGACCTTCCGTCGTGAACTCTGGGACTACACACCGCTTACCAAGTTCTGGCGTGTGGGGCGAGGTATTGCCAACAAGCTGGCAATGTACGGTATCGACACCATGGGTAAGATAGCCCGTCTTTCTGAGCAGAACGAGGAACTCCTCTACAAGCTGTTTGGTGTCAATGCCGAATTGCTCATCGACCATGCTTGGGGCTGGGAACCATGCACTATAGAAGCCGTCAAGGCCTATCGTCCTGAGACCAATAGTTTCAGCAGCGGTCAGGTGCTACAGGAACCCTACACGTTCAAGAAAGCCCGTGTCGTCATTTTGGAGATGGCCGAGGGAATGGCCCTCGATTTGGTATCCAAGCGAATGGTGACCGATCAGCTTGTGCTTACCGTTGGCTATGATGCAGAGAGCCTCACTCGACCAGAGATACGCGAGAAGTATCATGGCGAGATCACCACCAATTACTATGGCAAAGCTGTTCCCAAGCATGCACACGGCACGTCGAATTTCGACAAGCCCACATCATCTTCAAGAATGATCATGGATGCTGCAGCAGCTTTGTTCGATCGTCTGGTCAACTCAGATTTGCTCATCCGTCGTCTGAACCTTTGTGTGAATCATGTTGTGCCAGAGGCTACGCTTGCATCACAACAAGAGCAACCACAGCAGTTGGACTTGTTCACGGATTACGAAGCTTTGGAAAAGCAGAAGCAGGAAAAACAAGCGCGACTTGATAAAGAACGTCGGATGCAAGAGGCACAGTTAAGAATTAAGCAGCGCTTTGGTAAGAACGCCATCTTACGAGGTCTTAACTTCGAGGAAGGAGCTACTGCCAAGGAGCGCAATGCACAGATCGGAGGACATAAGGCTTAGTTAAGAATAAATAGTTAAGAGTTATGGGAAAATACGACGATATCATTCACCTGCCACATCATGTGTCTAAGCGCCATCCCCAGATGTCGATGTGGAACCGCGCAGCCCAGTTTGCTCCCTTTGCCGCCCTCACCGGCTATGAAGATGCCATTCATGAGTCGGCAAAGGAAAATGAAAACCTCTATAATCAAACGAATTCCGACAATCCCTTTGAGGATTAAAAGATTATTAGTACCTTTTTGCAGGCATAGCGTGGATTCTTCACGCTCACGCCGTGAGGAAAGGCTCGTTAGCAATGGCGGGCTTTTCCAATTAAATAAGGGCCTGCCCATTGGCAAGCCCATTACTAAACTAAACAAATACCTTTATATATTTCAACTGATTATGTGGTTGATATGTCGGTGCAAAGGTACGGTGAAATTCCGAATCGTGCAATACCTACATATTGGTATTTGTAGTTTCTTCATAACATAGGAATGCCATTAACAAGTTTGTAGAAGTTCTAGATGCGTGTAGTAGCTGAGTCAATTTGTCCGAAGGTCCTTGAGAATTTTGTAATGAAGCATTTTAACTGAAGGGAATCAGGATTCTGTACATTGAAAGTTTCCAAGATTTCCATGCACTTTATCATTCGTGCTTCCGCAGCATTGAGCTTCACGAAAGCATCGCTGAGCTGAGTACCCATTTTCTTTTCCACTTCCTTAATGTCACCGGGATAGCCCATGGCCTGCGACAAATTGCCAGGCAATCCATCACCAGTGTTCTGGGCTATGATTGCGTTGGCCAGTAGTCTGTTCTGTTGCTGTGCATTCTGTAGCTTTTCTTCGAGCTGTTTGATTTTCTCTTGAGATTTAGGATCCTTACCCCTGTTCTCAATCTGTGTAAAATACTTTTTCTTCAGCTCTTCTATTTTTGCTTCAGCCTTTTCTGCCCGTTCCTTCATGTCGTTAAACGTGAGGAACATACGCTGATAGTCTTTTACAATGTAGTGAATAATCTGGTCCACAGGAACGTCTTCCTGCGGTTTTCTGTTGTGATATTCAACATCCATATACTTAGTTGCTTTGTTGTAATTTCTTTATTTGGATTTCGATTTTTTCCTTTTCCTGCCGCAAGTATCTGAGCGCATCCTTCATCGTTTCCTGAATGACGTATTGCTTAGCCATCAGAATTACGTTGGTGATTGCCGCTTCCTCTTTGGGGATAGCTCCATATTCTTCTGCTTCTTTCAGCTGTTTTCTCTGCTTCAGTACATAATCGAAGTCGCGGCTAATTTGGTTAATCTCCTCCTTCGTATAGGTATCTTTCTGAGGGACCAAGTTCTTACACTCGTCCTGCAGGTATTGTGGAATCAAGTCTTTTTTCTTCATCTATTTTCTATTCCCAGTTTTTATTAGCTTCTATATCCTTTGCCCAAGCAATTTCTTTCCGAAGATGGTCTATTGCTTGCTGATTATCGTCGTTCTTTGGAAGAGATTCATAAATACGTAAAGCATCTTCTTCTGATTGTATATAGTCAGCAGGGAAACCACCTATAGCCATCAACCTATCTGCATAATCCAACGATTCGTCTTTAGCTGGGTCCAGGATAAATCTCTGGAATCCCCATGATGCGCCACGATTGAATTCAAACGATTCTTTCTCGGCAGCTATTAAGTCAGGGAGGCTTTTCTCATATTTGAGTATAGCTTCAATATCCTCTTTATAAGTAGGTTGCCTATTTTTAACGACATCGGCAACTACTTTATTTACTGTCCATACGGCTCCACGAACAAAATCTTCTGATGCGTTCTTATATGCCTTTCTTGTATATGCTTCTGCTGTAATCATAGTGCAAAGGTACGAAAAATCCGCCTAAAACCAATAGGCGGATGACTTTTTTTTGTTCTCGAAGATTTTTGGTTTATACAGATCTGCGACAGGTGAACTGTGCCAGGCAGGAAAAACCTCTTCATGTTCTCGAATGATGTTTACTAGGTCGTAGTAACATTGAGGATGAACTTGTATGTCCGTCAATAACTGGAGTTCATAGGATTGCAGGGAGCGGATAACCTGGTCTTCAAGCTGCTTGGCTGTTCGGCCCTGAGTGATGACGTAGCTGCGAAAGACTTGCATCTGTTCCTGTGAGAAGTATGTATAAGCCAGAACGTTCTCTATCTTGATGAGACGTTCATGCAGCTGCTGATAGCTATCCCAGATATGTTCACGGATGGCGAGGCGACGACATAGGTTCAGGAACGGAAACATCGTGGCTCCAAAGTATTTGCCCTGTGCTGATTCCCGCCAATCAGAACGACTGGAGAGACGGAGAATGAACGCTTCGATGGCGGCGTCGCGTTGAGACTCCAGAGAAGTGATCAGCGCGTCAACACGCTCACGCGACGCAGGAACCACGTTCTGATTCGAGACGATACCGAAGCCGTTTGGCGTTAACACCAAATCGAACGAAGGGATGGCGGTCATGTAGGCGTGACAGGCTACGAGCTTTTCCAGAGGGTAACGGAAACGCTCATTAGGTCCGAAGCTATTGGATTCGGCAATCTCATTAAAGATAGCTTCCGGAACGAAGGTGTCTATAGCCCATTGCTCGGCAGTCTCGAGGTATGGGTAAAGCTTTTCAATCAATGTGGGTTCACCTTCTACGGTGGCCAGTACATTAGGTATGAGCATGCGCAGCTGCTCGTCTGTAGTGATCAGTTTCATTCTTCTACGGATTTATTAGGTGTAACAAGTTTAGCATCGCGGTTCTCGTCCAAGGTGGAGAGCATGATGAACGGGCAATCAGGCTTCACACCTTCCCATCCATTATACCTTATTATTATATAATGGACGGTGAACAGCAGGTCGTGGTACGGTTTTTGGAGGGCTTGGGCGATGGTATAGAGTTCACGTTTGTCGCTACCGCTATTGTTGCTCTGGCTCTTGCCAGGCACAGAACCCACAAGGTTCGAATGTACGCGCAATGTGAAGCACATCATGTTGACAGCCTCTATGATGTCCGTTGACCAGTCGCCGCCCTCCTTATCCGTTTCCACTTTGTTGATGACCACGTCGTGCTGCTCTTTTCCGTCTGGAGACACATAGAACGTTGAGAACAGCGCTTTGCCTGAGTTCTCCATGCCAGTGAGGAAGTTGATGATTTTCTCCTTCTCCTCCACTACCCTTTCCATCTGCTTTTTGCGGTCGGTGATTGCCTCCGCCTTGAAGATGTCGTCCCAGTAGCGATTGGCAATCTCAATGTGATACTTGATAGGCGCTGAGTTCTTCAGCTTCGCCTCCTTGGCCATGCCAATCAGTTTCTTGATGTTATACCAATTCCCTTTGAACAAAGCCCCATAATACGGGATTGGGTAATACGTACTGTCAGGAGTCGGCACACGAGAAACAATGGCGAACTTACGAGTCTTTGTTTTCGAATGACTATGAGCTGCAGGATGGCTGGGACAAGTAGATGACTTCCCCAATCGCTCCTGCAAGTCGCACCAAGGAGAATGGAAGTCCAGAAGCTCTATCTTCTCCACATCATCCTTCGAGCTGATGCTCTTACGCCAGTTGGCATAAAGAAGATATGGGATGCGCCCATCTTTCTCTGCAGGAGCAAAGCGACAATAGCATGCCTCCTTTCGGAGAATGCGTACAATTTGAGAGCCGTCGCCATTGAGGATGATGACCGATACGCAAAATCCGAAATGCTTGAAGTCCTGGCAGACACCAAGGAAATACGAGGCGATGTCGTTATCCATCTGGAAGTGCTGCACCTCTTGCTGTACCTTCCGCTTGGCTTCTGCGGTGTCATACACCAAGCCTGAGCCATAGCAGACTTCTGCATTGAAGATTTGACAAGTAGAGAGTGTCTCGTCCGACTCGATAAGCTCCAGTATTTTGTAGGGCATCTCGTTGTCGGCACCCCAAGGCATATATTCATATCCCTCATCTATCTTGACGGGTATGATATCCGACTGTTCACGGAACACCTCGGATGAGTTGACTGTGAAAGCAGCACTGGCTTTCAAGTCAGGAATAACTTCTACGGAGTTAAAGGAAAGGTCTTGATTCATATCTTTAGTTTTTTTGCTGCAAAGATAATAGAGAGGTTATGATTCTGAAAAGACACAGAATTTTCGTATTACATCTACCCTGATATTCAACATATTTTGGATATTCCGTGAATAGAAATACAACAATCAATATAATTATGTTAATCTGCCCTAAAAATTGGTCATTATGAGAATAATAATATAAAATATTTCCTATATTTGCAATAACCAAAACCAACAGACCTATGTATACAAAGACGGAATCAAAAGATGAGAAGATGACGGCCAACCAGAAGAAGGTTGAATCGAGTGTGAAGAAGCCTATGCCATCTATTTGGTACTCTTAAAAACATTAGCGCGACACCAACCTCGGTGCCGCGCCATTTTTTCGTCAATTATAAGACATCAAAAAAGTGACCCTCTTCGCAGAAAGCCACTTCCAAAATTGTTTTTAGAAACGGTACATGCATAAAATGGCTATGCATGACCGCGGATAAAGCTACCTTCACAGGCGGCTATTATCCTAGCAAAATATCTCTAAAGCTTACGATCTGTCTTTCTGGTACGCAAACAAAACATGGGCCTGCGTATCCCAAAGCCTGAAAATCTGGGTTCCGGAAAGACCCCCGCATACAGACAATGAGACGACAAGCCCACGTATATACGTGAACCGTCGTACTCCGTCTTGTATGCTTATGAATTTTCCGGATTCAGATTTTCAAGACAGAAGCGCGTCGCTTCGTATTTCCAATAAGAGTACTGCGGGTGCACGTATGCAAGAGCAGTAAGAAAGGCTGCACCTTTGCGCAACAACTTTCCGGGTGCAAAGGTACGAAATAATTCTGAATTATTCGGCATCTACAAGAAAAATGTGCTGTTTTGCAGCTACATATAGACCTCCATGCCGTTCAGCATGAAGACCTGTACCTCTCTTGTCATACGAATCTGATTGCTGTCCAGCAATTTGAATTTTCGCGTACCTTTATAGTGGTCGTACTTGATGCAGATGCATCGTTTCCATTCTTGGATTTCCCCTTTGGAAGTCCAGAGTCTGATATCTACTGGCTCAGGCCTGTTCAGAATGAGCCTTGCTGTTGAAATGTGAATACTGTTCATATATTATAACCATTCATTGCCATCGGCATATTTCCATGTGAACTTCAGACGGATAAGTTCCTTGTCAGAGTCCGATACTTCAGATGTGATATCGCTGATAAGCACCTTCTCATAGCTACCGTCTTCTATGCGCCGTTTTACGAGCTTCGATGTCAGCATCTGATTCAGCCACTTAGCTTCATCATATGGTAGCTGTGCCGTTTCCACTTCATGTTTGATCTTCACCGTTTCGTCGTAGAACTGTGTTTTGTGCCCACATACCGCCTCGCTACGATCCACCTCCGTCTTGATGGACGTAGTACCAAAGAGAGAATAAATTTCCTCCACGTTAAAAGTGTTTCGGAATGAGAACACCTCTGTTGGTTCTTCGTCTGTGAAAAAGATGTTGAACTGCCGCACACCAATATGGTACTCTACCCCATGGACTATACAGTTGGTATTCATCGCTTGGTCTACCGACGATTTAAAACTCTGATGCGGCAGGTTGACCGTGACTATCTTCTCTGAGGTAGATTGCATCTTCCCAAGGTCAGCTTTATATGTATTAATCTGCCCAGGAACTGAGCGATGAGAATAATAAATTAAGGCATAATTTGAACCTTGGGTATTGGCCTTTGTGTAGTTGCTCAGCTTCAGCTGAACACTACGAGGTATCAAGGCACTCTTCCGACTTGTTAGGAAGTTGCAAGAGAGGAAACCCTCTGAATCATCAACCGTCTTGTACCGGCTATAGATTACTTTGATGCCCTCCACCGTCACAGTGACAGGCTCCGGTGTAGCGTCATCGAACGTCATGTGCATATTACCATCCTCGTCGTAAGTAACGGTTGGCGCTTTGTTCGTCGGCTCAGCGGCCACAATCTCCAACGTTGCGTAACTCATTTGCCGGTCTGCCATTGCTGCCTCAATGATAGAACGGATATCCCTGACCACAACAATCTCCTGGTACGGGTAATATGTCGATGAGAATACCTTCGAAGTATTCACATAGATGGACACCTCCAGCGAAGGCTGGTCAGTCTCATATTCGATTTCCTCCGGCAGATGTGCAGTCAGATAGATGCTGTCAAACTCTGTATTGATGGTTGTTGCCATAGCGTATGTCTTATTTTTGCTGCAAAGGTAAATAAACCAAGAAAAATGCGAAAAGACATGGAAAGATAGCCCTCTTACATGAAGGCTATCAATCCAGCAGCTTCTGCAGCTGAGTAAACAGGAGCTACATCCACAGGCTCTGCCTGCACCTTCTTGGTGCGGGGCTTACGAGCCTTCTTTGACTTAGCTTCAGCCTCTGGCTGCTGCTCAGCTTCCGGCTGTACTTCCTGCTCTGCAGGCTGCTCGGCGGCATTTGCTGCCTTTTGCCGAGCTATTTCCTCAGATAGCATTTTGAGGGAATCATCATCGATATAGAAACCTGTCTGCTTCTTCAGCAAGAAAGCGAACCTCATGGCCTTATATGCACTCTTGCAGTATGCCTGCTCCTGTTCTTCACCTGTGATGCCTACTGCCCACACATTGTTCTCACTCTTGTTAGACTTCACGATTGAAACGATAATAACTTTTGCTTCCATAATACTTAATTTTTAAATTGTTAATACTATATTTGATGAATTATATTTATGCTGCTTTATAGACTTCGATGAATGTAATATCTGCCATCAAATCAAGGGCCATGTCCTCTGCTTGCTTTGTGGCTTCAGCAAATGTATCTGCCTCTACCTCGTACTCATAATACTCGCCATCCTCACAATTGACAACCACACTGTAGATATTGCCTGGATAACAACGCTTGCTGTATAACCTGCTGTGAGTGAAAACCGATGTTTGTACATTCTGTGTCATAATTATTATTTTTAAATTGTTTGACTTCTTGTTAATGTAGCTCCGTGGAGCTTTTGTAATTTTTACATTGCTTCAGAAGTAGACAGGGAGAAGGTATGTAAATGCAAGGAATTACCAGCAAAAATCATGGAATACCCCATTTCCTTTGTGGCATCGCCAAAGCTTGCGAAGGCAATACCGTAAGGGAATGCACGAAGAAAATGCGGAAGGCTGCTGTGATTTTTGTACAGGAATCGGGAGCCAGTGACCAGTACTTGCAGAATACCGCCTGCACTAACTTTGCAAGGGAAAAATCGAAAGCCCAACGGGAAAGCTACATGAGAAGTCCAACATGCCAAGGGCAAAGAATTAACACAGCCAAACAATTTACCCACATAGCAGGTACAGCCAGCGCCATTTACTTCACTACCCCTAAAGGCAATATACATTGTGTAACTAAAACATAGAGGATGGCAACAATGATGTAAGCAGTATGTGGTTAGAAGTCTAATGTTCCACTTATTATGCCACATAAGCAGAGCACATGACCTTATCCATAATACTTGGCAGATACTATCGATGTCCAGAGCATAAGGCTTCAGCCATCAATCATCAATAAAGGATAAGAGAATAGAATCTATTGGAAGCAAATCACTTCTGTCTGATGTGAAGTCAGAGTGACTAGAACAATGGGCGGTAAAGACTACGATATATGAAGAACAGCAGGCATACAAAGAGTGTAACATAACGTATTACGCAAAACATCATTGACGAATGCAGACAGATTCGGATGTGTTTCGTATATTTGTAGGGTAAAAAAAGATCTTAGAGAAATAGTGATTATGAAAAAGAAGACTGAATTAGAGTGTATGACATCCAGTCAGTTTCTAAGCCTTATACTTGAGGGCAGTGCAAACAGTGATACAGCCATGTACTATCTGCTGACTAAGCGGATGAGCATACCACTATCGCGAATCTACCAACGATTCAGTCACCATTTGGAAGATTTATTTGAAGATGTTCTTTCCGACTTCTTCCTCTATCTACGTAATGGCAGTCTATTCAGAGAAGCTGAAACTTATCCGTCGTTACGTCGACTCCGAGACAAATCCAAGTTTCGCTCCTGGCTTTGCATCACCTTTAGGAACTACCTTACGGGAAAGGTTGTCATGAAACGCCAGATGAAATATACCGGGCTTGACATTGAGAAAGTGATAATGATGGATGTTGACAACTATGATTTAGAAAAGCACATCCATGAAGCTTCCTTTATTATCGCTTATACTTATCAACATGCACAGACATCAAGGCGTCGCCTGTTAATTATGTATGTACTTCTTAGGGCTGTCGACAGAAACAAAACACAGCATTACAAGGAATTGGCTGATATTCTCTGCGTGTCGTATGATACATTACGTGTGGACTTACACAGGGCTTTTTCTGCCATATTCCGCAATCGCGACCGATATCTCCGTAATAGTGAGCTACGTCTTGATCGTGAACACGACCAAATGCGTAGACGTATCAACGACAGTATCCATAAAAACCTTTATGAGACATTGTTCCATTATTACAAGATTAACTATTTTATTGTGACCGGTCGTGTTATTTGGTGATAAGTCTAGGAATCAAAGAAACGGCGTGCTTGTTTTATCATGTCATTCTGACTTCTTCATTGCATTGTAATTGTAAATAGCATCAATGTTGACAACAGCATTATCCAAATATAATTCATACCTTTATTGTCATATCATCAAATAGACGATGACGCAACAGATGGCTGCGACCGGGAATAGTCCCAATCGGAACCATGCTGCTACGATGCCTGCCAACAGCGCAATGATGCCTGGTAATGGAGTCGGCGTAGCCAGAATCATATCTGGGAAGGTCATCACAGCCAGCGTGACGTAAGGCACATAATACAGGAAGCTGCGCACAAAGCGGTTGTGTAACTCCCCTTTGATCAGTACCATTGGTGTCACGCGGATCAGGTTGGTGATGACAATGGCCAGGAGGATATAGATGAGAATACTATGCTGCTCCATCATCTTCCGTCTTTATAGGTTTAAGCCATGCGGCCACTGCTGAAATGACTATTGTCAGCATCACTGTACGCATTCCACTGCTCCACTGGCCGATAACAGGAGCCACAGCACACAGACCACTCAACACGAAACTGGCTATCAGCGCATAAAGCACGTTACGGTCTTTATGGGCAGGAGGAATGATGATAGCCAGGAACATACCGTAAAGCGACATACTCAGGGCTGTCACCATCGGCTGGGGCAATAGACTACCAGCCACGATGCCCACAGCACAACCCGATGCCCAGAACAACGTCGATATCAGGGCAGCCGAGTAAGTATAAGCTGGTGGTGTATAGCCTGGATGGGCCACAGAGATGCCAAACACCTCGTCAGTCACGCAACAGGCCATCAGTATGCGGTGAAACCATGATGTGCCAGGAGCAATCTTCTGCGACAGTGCCGCACTCATCAACATATAGCGCAGGTTGGCCACCAAGCACATGGCTATCACCTCCACGTAGGCAGCCTGTACCGCAACTAGCGTGTATGTGCCATATTCGCCTGCCGATGCACGGGTGAAGAAGCTGCTCAGGAATCCCAAGGGTGCCGTCAGACCTGCCCTCGCAGCAATGATGCCAAGCGAGAACGTCACAGCAAAATAACCCATCGCAATGGGTATGCCGTCACGCAAGCCGTGTATGATATGTTGTCGATTCCCTGCCATCGTTCTTATATTGAGAGTGACATCTTGCGGCAAAGCGTGTCGAAAAACAAGATTGTGTTTTCTGGCACAAACCCATAGGAAGTATAAAGGTGTGCCAACTTTGGATAACTCTCATCACAGATCAGCGTGACGCAATGAAAACACTTTTCCTTGGCCATTTCTACCGCATCGTCAAATAAAAGTCTCCAAAGTCCATGCCCACGAAACTCTGGAATGATGGCCAAAGAGTCAAGATAGTATTCACCTGCCATCGTCTCTGGAACGTTACCCGAACTGAGCAGTCTTCCGTCGGGCATCACCCAGGTATTCCTTCGCCTTTCCTCATGCGTGGCACCGTCGTAGGAGATAAGACCACCAGCCAGTTTACCATCGCACCGAAGAAGTCGAGTATTCTGCCAACTATAGAGCGTATTATCGCGAGCACCGTGTTTTTTCAAAAACGAAGGCACGCCATCCATGTGCATCCCTTGGGCTACAATCCATGCAATGAAATCTGCATCTTCAGGTCTGGCTGAGATAATCTCTACGTTCACCATATCCTTTTCAAATATCAAAGTTTTCCGACAAGTAAGTGAGAATGTCATCAGCTGTTACCTCACTGACCTCATGCCATAGTCTCGCCTGTTCAAGGAATCTTGCATGGTCTTTCCGATTTCTCTTGCAATCCTTTTCACAAATATATTTAAGCCAGCCCCTATATTCAGGGAAAGCCTCTCCTTCGTACGTTCCAGCCATAGCATCAAAGAATATGGATGGCATGTCGTCATCCGACACTTCCTGTTTGATGGTATATTCATGTCGGAATTCCCCTTTACTAGTTCGAATTATAGCTTGGCCGTCTTTCCAACTGACATAAAATCTATTATTATTAATATTAAATTCCATCTTAGAATAATTAACTTGACTTTATTCTATGTTTCATAATTTTTCTATTTTATTCTGCAAAATTACACATTTTATTTCATTATTCCAAATATAATACGTACCTTTGTAGCCAGATGCATCAAGAGCAGCAGCCAAACGGCTGACTCGCCAACCGAGTAAGGATACCACGGTGGCCAAGGTACGATGCGGAAGAACAGTATTAACTTCAAAAATATCCTATTATGAAACAGACAAATTCAAGTTACAAATTCCACGTGGCCAGACTCTCGTCTACACCAGTTCCCAAGTTACTAGAGTATTTCAATCGTGAGGTCGGCAATCGAGGCTGGACCTCCGAACGTGCTGCCTATGACACAGCCCTCATCGATGCCCTCATCAATAAAGGTATCGATGTCTCTGCCGTCTATGATGGTACAAGCATATCATTTAAGCGCAAGGTTTCCTTGGATTCCGCAAGCAAGACGCTAATAGCCCTTGCCTAGATACGAAAACCGCCTTTGCAGTCTGCTCTTTGCAAGGCGGTTTGTTTTCAATCCCATTTCACCAAATCACGAGGCAAGAGAATCTTCTTTGGCTCGCCTCTTTGCCCATCTATGTAATAATAGTGGGCTAAGTAGTCATCAAATTGACTAAGGAATGCCTCACGAATACGCGAGCATTTCTCATTGATGGAATTTTTTAGAGGATCGGTTACGTCCATAATACTTTTGATAGCAGCTTCTTTCTCGTACCTGTATCCTCTTACCTTTTTGTACAAATCCATCAGTTCTTCTTGGTAATCAGGCAAATGTTTGAATATAATACCTTCAGGATGGTTGAGGAACAATAAGAATACCGCCTTTTGTATAGGAGTCATTTTAATCTCCATGAAATAATCGATTAACAGAATATCATATCTCTTTGTAATATGAAGTCTGCTCAATCTTTCATTTGTATTTAAAGCAAGCCTTTTGATAATATACGTGCTGATTCCCTTTTTCTTCAGTTCCTCTATGCGGGCTTGCACTTCTTGAATCATGACTTTTGCCTCATGGTCGAAGTTGTCGTCTGCATCTAACAACAATTTATCTGTATTTGGCTCTATGTTAGAATCGAATGCAGATTCTTTGGGGGAAGATTTCTTCTCGTATATGTCATTCAAGATGTGATTTAGAGCTCCTTCCAGTTTGTCGTCTCCTTTAAAAGATGATTCTGTTAGTGAAAGACCTCTTAATTGGCATTCAGCATCACGGCATTCTTCATCTACATAACCAGGAATATAATAAAGGAGTGAAGGTGGTATGGATTCTTTCCCCTCCGGGTTAGTCATGTAGTTGAGTATAAAGTTATCATCTGTAATATACTTCAAATGCCCATTTTTACAATATGGAGCATTATAATGTAACACCTCGTATCTATCGAGTTCACGCTTCAAATAAGGTATGTAACAGAAATCATAACCATGTGATGCAAAATAACTATGGATGCGGTGGTAGTTCCTCATAATATGAAACTCCACATCTCTACCCGTGCTGCCTTGAATGTAAATGATTTGCTTTTCTTCAAGTTCAAAAGGCAGTTTTTTCAGTCCTAAGGTAAAGTACATACGCCAAATGATTCAATTTACGGTGCGAATATACAAAAAAAATATCGAATTGCAAGGCTTGCAGACGTAAAATGTTTGGAATTATCTTTCTTTCCTAGTATTTTTGCAGCATATAATTGATTTGAGAAATAAAAATGTCTGCATATGGAAAAGTACAAATATACCAAAAATGACTGTTTCTTGATGAAGGGTTCAGATATTAATGACCCGATGACTGTTTATCAGATCACCGATATTGATGAAAAACATATATGGGCAAAATCATTAAGCATAACAACCCAAATGGTACATGGCTGGCCAATTTCAAATGAGTACGACGAAAATATCCCCGAAAATGCAATCCCCCTGCCATTAAATTCATGGCAATGGGCTAGAAAACAAATGTCATCATTTGTAAAAGAGACAATTTCATACCTATACGATAATATTATTGATGGAAAAACAGATATTATTATCGGAGGCCACTATCTAGACAGAGGTAGTGATATAACCACTGTAGAGGAAATAGGAGATGAGAGAATCAGATTCAAGGTATTCAAAATAGATGAAGATTTCATCTCTCCATGTTGGAAAGGAGATTGTGGTAAGGTCCATACAGAACGTTGGCATGCCATTTCTGACGAGAACTACAATGAGGTTAAACGCAGGTACAATGATCTACTATCAAAATTAAGAAATAAATTATGTCGATAATACAACAAGTTCTAGGACATCTAAACAAATGAATACATATAATTATTATAATGGCATCAAGGTGTGTGATAGCACATTCTATAATAATTTAGATGAATGTATCAACCAGGTATTTAACAAGAATGAAAACGACATTAAGGCTGACGTGAATGTTCTTGATGACTTGGATTATATAGAAAGTCATCCAGAATCAGATAGAACTGACGTTTTAGAGTGTCACCTGCATCTATGTTCTGATTCCATTAAGCTCCATGATATAATCATGTTCGCCCAAATGATTGAGGTTGAACAAGATTCTTTTGAAGTGTACCGTTGCGAAGAAAAGGGATTCTATCTCTATTGGGAAGAAACAGTAATTCATCCACCACTTAACCAACAGGTCGTATGAAACTGGCGATAATTGGAAGCAGAAATTGTCCGAAGATAGTGATGGCGTTGACGGATTCTATCCGAAGTATGATGTCGACGAGTTAGAATCTGTATTAAATTGGTAATCATCTGGTAGAATAATTAGAACCATCAGTAAGAGCAGAAAGGCCGGCTGCCCTCTTATATGAGTTATGGGGATTTGGCCACCCCCACTGATGGTTCTTTAAAGAGTTTCCAGAACAGAAGGCACTTCTGCGAAGGCACAATTCCTGCGAATATAAAACCATTCTGGAGCTAAAGCTGGTAGTGCGCTACTCTTTTACACCAAAGCACATTTTCAAAGAGAATGGGGAACTTGTATCTCCTCTGCCTGCCATTTATAATTTATTAATGTACCACACTTCTTCTGGAACATATATGTCCGCATTAAAAAGTTCATCAATTATTTCTTCTCCCCATCTATTAAGGGCAAATTGTTTTAAAGCTTCTCTAACTTTCAAATGAATGCTTGGGCAATATTTCTTAATGAAATACTCCTCATCACCATCAGATGGCCATTTTTTATATTCTTCTGTTTGAATCCATGTCTTTTGGGCATCACATAGTTCTTTGAACTCTAATTTTGTTAAAGAAACAGGAAAACCCTCATACCAATCATCATAATGGGTTTTTAGATGAATTAAATCCACATGAAACATGTATTTCCTCTTAAACTCAGGTGCAATATATGCTTTGCAACACCTCCAATGTCCATCTCCGAATTGATGCCAATAACCATAATAGAATCTTATTTCTTTTGGTATCATCGCACAAATCTGTTTTGCAAGCTCATATCCCTGATTTATCCACTCTTCCATACCTTCAGTCGTGAACTCGGCAATATCTGTATATGGATCATATTTGTCTGCTTGCATAAACCAGTCTTTCAGACCTTCTATCGAAGCCGTTGAATACTCCTCATCCCCAATGAAGAATAAATCATAATCTCCAATAGCCACTCCTTCTTCATCCCAAAACAATGGGGAATAAGTGGTATCTGGCTCCATTACGATGGAATCTGGATAGTTTTCTTTCTCTTTACTCATATTCTACATAATACAAAAGTGCCATCGGGGGGCGGTGGTACCCCCATCAGTCATAGTGACGGAATCTGCAATTCATACAGAAATGTCAGTACCCGGTAGCAACCGACTTTCTACTCCTGATGGCACGTGGTTGGAACGATTTATTGTCCTTTTATCACAGCAATAGGTTCCAGCTTTGTTTTCACCTTCACCAAATCGGATTCAAGTGCAATCACCTGATCAATGTTCTTATATGCACTGGCAGCTTCGTCCAAGTCTCGTTGAGAGCGGATGCTGTGGACGATGCCCTTGGACTCCATCATTTTGATTTCATCTTCAAGGTTAAGCGTCTTGATGGCCTGAGAACGGCTCATCAGACGTCCAGCACCATGAGAAGAACTCATAAAGCTGTCAGGATTACCAAGTCCTTCGACAATGTAGGAACTGGTACCCTGTGAGCCAGGAATAATTCCGATTTCTCCAGCCCTTGCACGGACTGCACCCTTACGATGAACGATACAGTTGTGCCCAAAGTGGTTCTCAAAAGCCGCATAGTTGTGAGCTATATCTATCGTTGGCTCAAATTCTGCCAATGGCAGAGCATCTGAGATAACTTCTTTAATACGCTCCCTCATCAGCTGACGGTTGCACTTGGCGAAAGCCACACAATAGTTCATCTCTCCCCAATAGTCATTGAACTCATGGGTCTTCAGAGGCAGGAAAGGCAGCATCAGTTCAGATTCCACCTTACTGTAGTACAACTCATTGAACCATTTGGCTCTTTTGTTGTAGAAATCACCTACCTGCTTGCCAAGGTTACGAGAGCCAGAGTGAATCATAATCCACAGCCAGCCCTCCTCGTCTCGCTGTAGCTCTATAAAATGGTTGCCACCACCCAGCGTTCCCACCTGATGGTGGATGGACTTATAGTGGTTCTTCACCACAGGCAGCTTTTCCAAGTCAAATCCAGTAGGCAGATACTTTTCATCCTGCATTTCCTCATGATGATCCATTCCCAATGGGATGCGCTCACGTATTCCCTTCATAATGACCTTACGAAGAATCTTCTCTGTCAGTCGACGGGCGCGAATGTTTGTCTTCACAGCACACATACCGCAACCGATGTCAGCTCCCACAGCATTAGGAATGACCACATCCTTTGTGGGAAGTACTCCTCCGATGGGCATACCCATACCTCCGTGACAGTCGGGCATCAGGGCTATATGATGGTGAACGAAAGGCAGAGAAGCCAAATTTTCAATCTGCTTACGTGCTGTATCGTCGAATTCGGTAGTCCACATCTTCACTACCGTCTTTCCTATCATTTCTACTTTTTCCATAATCTTTTACACATCAATCTTTTTAATAACACTCAGGGCATTTTCACCCTTGTCAATGGCAGAGAGAACGTCAAAGACGCGGTCACTCCAGCCAGCTATCAGATATACATCAGGTTCTGCAAGTCGCATTGGCAACTGACCATAACCTGCGAGGTCAAAGAGGTAAAGTTTGGCATTCGGTGCCATTCTCTTATACTTTTTCCAGGAGTACTCAAAGGTCTTATTTCGACCAGTGCTATCCCACATTTGCATATCGGTGAACATCATCACCTTATCCATTACCATTTTTTGCTCTACGAGCCAGTCAATGACCTTATAACCATTGGTACTGAATCCTACGGTATTGCCCAATCGCTCCAACTGACGAGTGCCCATCAGTATATTGTCATTGGGCATGTTCACGACCTTCCAATCATCACCAAAAATACCTGCAACAACCTGCTTGCATCGGTTTCTGAGCAACATAGAGAGAAGGATGCCAATGTCATAGTTGCGTATGGTACTTCTCTGACTGATTGGTGACCACATAGAGCCGCTGACATCGGAAGCTAACAGGACACGGGTGTTCTCGTCAAACCCTTCTATGTTGCTGGCTGAACACTTCACGGCAGCCTCCAAAGCATTCATCAGTGCAGTAGTATGAGTTGATTTTACTTTCTCAATCTCTCGATATGCCGACAGATAGCGGAAAGGCAACTGCTTCGACTTTGCGACCTGCTCAGCATCAGCCAGGCGATTAGCCACCTTCTGCATTTCAAGCAATGACACATCAGCCTGAAGAATATTGCGCAGGTTGCGCATTTGTGCCATATAGCCAAGCTTTCCACTGTTAATTAACTCTTCCCACTTTTCGCGGACAGCCTCCAGCTTCTTCTCATCAGAATCAAACTTCTGCTGTCCTAGAGCCGATAGCTCAGTTTCCCAGGTATAGGGAACCTCTAGCTGACGGTTCATAATCTTATCAAAAAGAGCCTGCTGCTGCTCGTCTTTGGCCTTAGGGTGTACCAAGAACAGCGCATCGCGAAGCTTCACTTCGAGATTATCACGGTCATACTTGGCGAACTGGTATTCATCGAAACGGTTGAAAGCACGCTGTAGACCATTCTGGATCTGGCGCGACAGCTTGCCAAGTTTCTTGCGCTCATCATTCGATGGATTTCGCCACTGATAGCACATCAGCAACTCCATAATTTCATCTGCACGAAGAACGGTCTTCTCAACAGCTCTTGCAACCAAGTCATCGCCGTTGTGTACTTTTGCCAGGTCCACCAGCAACAGCATGGGGATGCTACGAAGATGCATCTCCGTGCGGGTGTAGACTGCAAGCTGTGCCACAAACTCTGGTGATACCTTACCTATAAGTTGGGCAATACGGTTTGTCCGCTCATCCTGCTTCTCGTAGAATGTATCGCTTAGCGATGCAGTCACTACAGCAGAATAGAGTTCCAACTCAGGTGTCATAGCATAAGCCTTGGCACCCTCATAGTTCTTTCCAGTCATCATTTCCTTCAACATCGAATTGTACTTCATCTTCTTTACATCTTTAATTGTTAAACATCTGTCATCTATAGAAAACGGTGCAACAAGCGCGGAGAGTCTTTTTGTTGTCTTTCGATTACAAGTCGAACGCTCTTACCTATTAGCCAGAAGTAACTCTTCACTACGGCAACCGTTTTAATTTAAGGTGTCAGCTTGCTGACAAACTTTAAAACAAGCAGAAGCTACAGGCGGGTAACAGAGCGGGAGTCCGCAAAGATTTTTGAGAAAAACCAGTAAAAACACTCCCTAAGAGCGGTGCGATGTATCTGTCGCCCTACGGCATTCTGCTTTTTGTAGCGGAGGCAGGACTCGAACCTGCGACCTCAAGCTTATGAAACTTGCGAGCTGTCCAACTGCTCTACTCCGCGATATTAAGCAAGGCTACAATCGAAAAGACCCTGATAATGCTCTACCAAACTGAGCTACGTGGATTATCCACGGCTGGGCTCGAACCAGCGACCCTTAGCTCCTATTGCGAAGTATGTCTTATCTACGGCACTTGCTTTTAGGATAGTGAGGCAACAGGCAGAGAGGGTTCTGAACTACACCAGCGAACTAGTGACTGGAATCGAACCAGCGACTTTCGGAACCGGAATCCGACGTTCTAACCACTGCGAAGCATTCTTCACATAGAACGACTTCAGAATGTTCAGGCGGTTGCCTGACGGCTGACCAGCAACTATCCAGTTGATGTTGGCATTGTAGTCCATGCCAATGCAAATCGGGGCCAGAGGATTCACATCCTCGTCGGCACGGGAGTCCAAGCATCCCCCAATCGTGCTGAACTGCGACGCTGCTTTGATGTCATAGTTCTGCTGGCTCGTCTCTTTAAGAATCTTGTCGTAGCCCAGCTCGTCCAGATACGCAAAGTTCGAGGCATCATACTTGTGATGTTCCTGCATCGACGAGTAGAAACCGTCGTGTGTGATGCCGATACGCTGACAAAGGATAGAAGTCTGAAAGGTCTTAGGCGTCAAGTCACGCTTCATCTGACGCAAATACTCTTCGCCCAGGAGTTGCAGGTTCTCAATGGTGCTGTACTCCTTATAGTACACCGCCACAGAGCGCATCTTATTTAATGACTGGTCTAGCCATTTCAAGTAACCTTTCAGGTACTGAGGAATGGGCTGGTGCTGCTCCTTCAGACGGGCAATCCGCTCCTTTGTTTCCCAAATCTTATAGATGGTGCCCTGAATCGTCTCGATGAGCTGAGGATCCATCTTCTCCCGATAATGCAGGAACCAGGAGCCCTTCTGTGTCTGTGGCATATCGGAGAGCACCATCATGGCATGGTTATAAGAATGATGGCCGAAATACGAGCGAATACCACCGTTGGCAGGAAGCGTCTCGTCCTTCAGTTTGTTGTAGTCAATGAACTTCGCCTCGTCAATGAGAAGCCAAGAAAGCGTCAGAGAGTTCGAAGAGCCAGGGCGGTCCTGAGAGATGATGACCGCTATAGAGCCATTATAGAACGTAATGACATGTTCATAGTCAGCCGGCTCCGTGATGGGCTTTCCGAAGGATTTTGGCGGTTTACGGCCAACCACATAGTGGATGCCGTTGAGATAGCCCCATCGCTTCCATGCTGCCAATAGTCCAGGTATGGTATTCGTAAGGCCATGCTTGAAGGTTGGTACCACGATACCGCCAGTACTGCCTGGCATTCGCTGCATATTACGCAGCACGAATGGCGAGGCGATAGAGTCCGTCTTACCAGTACGACGGCCAGCGACAATGACAGTGGTCTTGGCACCGATGTACTGAGCCATCAACTGCGGTTTGTTGAAGTACACACGCTTCTCGTGCTGACGGGCTTCAGCATCCCATTGCTTCAGTAAATCAGGATTAGTATTGGTTGATATTGTTGACATAAAAATACCTTTGCTTTGAGCGCAAAGGTATTTTTATCTGTTTATATAATAAAAGACAGTATAGTATTTCTAATTGTTTAAGGGAGGACAAGGCGCAGCCCTTGTTCATCATAATACATATGGGGATAGACCGTATTGCGAAACGACACGCGACACTCCCTCGCGCTCCGATAATAATTGCCACCACGAGCCACTTTGATTTCTCCAAAAGACTTGCCTGTGGGATTCGTCTGTGCAGACGACGAATAGGAACCATGCCAATCCTGACATAACTCATGCACATTGCCACTCATGTCATAAAGCCCCAGTTCATTAGCAGGCTTCGTCTTGACATCATGAGTCGTATTTTTGCTATTAGTATCTAACCAGGCTACGTCTTCAACATTATTACTACCACTAAACTTATAGCCATGGCCTTTATTTCCACCGCGGGCGGCAAATTCCCACTCCGCCTCTGTCGGCAAACGGAAATTGCGTCCAGTTAATTGGTTTAATTTTTGGATGAATTCCAAACAATCATCCCAACTGACATTCTCCACAGGCTTGTTGTTACCTTTATACTTAGATGGATTACTGCCCATTACAGCTTGCCACAGTGCTTGAGTCACCTCAGTTTCTCCCATGTAAAAAGATGAGAGAGTAACCTGATGGACAGGCGTCTCATCTTTTTCAACAGACTTTCCCTGCTCACTTGTGCCACCCATTGTGAATGATCCACCTTCCACACGCACCATTGTATATGATGCACTGCCGACAGTAATTAAAAGATTCGCTCCAGAAGCAGTAACACGTGCTGGTGGGGCCTTGTAGGATTTGTTTAAAGGCATCTTTTTCCACACCAATCCTCCAGCACACTCCGTAAACATATTATCCCTTATAGCATGATTGTTATTCCAGGTGCCCTCATAAACAAGTATCTTTTTTAGATTATAACAGCATAAGAACATACCTTCCATGTCATCTACGTTGACAATATTGAAGCTTCTTAAATCCAATGAGGTCAGTTTTTCACAGCCCGCAAACATCTTGTTCATATTAGTTACCTTGTCCGTATTGAAATTGGTCAGATCGAGCGAGGTTATTTTTTTGCAGTTACAGAACATGTGATCCATATTCGTCACATTGTCTGTTTTGAGGTTTTCAAGTCCTGTAATACTAGTCACATTTTCCATATTAAGAAACCATGAATCAGTACTCTTAAGATTCTTGACCTGTTTGAATGATGGCGTGAAAACTACTCTTTGTATTCTTTCTGCAAATAGAAACCAAGGAATATCTAGCATATGTTTTACATTCAGAGGTACTTCATTTACGTCACCACCTTTAGGCTTTACACCATATGAGAATGTAAGCACATTGTTATCCATTTTCACCCAAGGCTTTTTTTGCGCCCATGCATCCTGAGTTGTTAGCATTAATGCTACCACCATCAGTGTTAATAACAATAGGAATCGTTTCATTATAGCTTTCATAAGTTTGTTATTAGCCATTATTATTTTGAATTATGGCACAAATATACATAAAAATACGATATCAACCAAACTATTTATTAAAAAAATAACGTAAACGACCTGTAAATGGACCTTGCGTATTACTTATTCATATTGCCATCTAACTCGAAGATTTCCTCAAAGTTCATGTCGGCTTCCTCGTACTCGATATTCAGCGTATCAGGGTTAGAAGCCCCAAGTTCCTTGGTGAGCTTCTTGATACGCTCATCGATGTTTGGCACAGGATTGATACCAACCACTCGCGGGTCGGTGGTTGGGAAGAATGGCTGCACCACAATCATGTGGTATGGAACAGCTGTCTCGTCCTCCACATCGATGCGGTTGTATTTTGCATACGAGGTAGCCGCTTTCTCCATCGTCTTCGTATCCTTGCGCTTCTTCGCCATCTGATACGTTTCCAGTATCATCTCGTTATAGCGCCAACGGTGATAGTCACGCGAGGCCTCGGAGAGATTTGGTAGCAGAGACTTCACAATCTTCAGGTCAGCGTAGGCCGTCACCTTCGAGATGCCGTAACGCTGCATGATTTCATCCACGAACTGGCGGTCTTTAGCGTCACAGTTCGAGATGCACCACGTCACCATATCACGCAGGCGCAGAATGTGCTCAACCTGTGTGATAGCGTATTTTGCCTCCAAATCCTCACGCTGGGTATAGAGGTCAGCACGGGCGATATCTATGATAGATGGTAAGGGCATGGACGATGGTTAATGGTTCAGGGTTAAGGGTTCATGGTTGATTTATTCGTCATCCTCCATGTCCATTAGATTCTTTTGGGCATTCTCCAAAGCAAGCGGGCTACCCACATACGCCAACTGCATTTCCTGATGCAGCAGCTTCACCTTAGAAGCGGCCTTTCCCTTGTGGTAACGCTTGCTTACCTCGGTTGAACGGTCGGCAATATCTTCGCGTAACTGCTCTGCAGGAACGTCAAAAAGCACAGCAATATCCGTAATCTTCAAATAAATCGAGGCATATTGCTCGATTTGTGCCAACATTTCTTCAGAATAGTTGATTTTCTCCATAAAGTTTGGTTATATTGAAATTATCACTTACCTTTGCAGCATCCCCACTCAAACGTGGAGAATTTGTTCTTTTGGGAGTGTTATCCGTGAGGATGGCGCTCCCTTTATTTATGGAGCTTCGCCAATCCTTTGGCGGAAGAGGTCGTATAGCGGAACGCTGTGATTATCGATTAAGTCTGTGACCTGAGCGTGTAGCGTAGCGAAGATAGCCTTATCAGTAGAGATAAACGCAGACTCGTGGCGGTTGCCTCGTGTTAGGTTCTGTGAGGTAATGACTGAGACGGTCTGGCCGCTCTCAGCCTGTACCAACAGAATCTTCGAGTGATTGTCAGTGAGGTAAGTACGCTCAATCACCTGCGTCATGAATGACCAGAGTTTGAGAGTCTTGTTCGTAGCCTTATGGTCTAGAACCAGGTTGAACTCATTGACTTTGCCACCTTTCTCTATGAAGAACAGCCTACGCAGGAACTCCTCAGAGATAGAGAATGAAGTCTGCCACACCTTGGCCGTGCCCACCTGTTCCAATATCCATTCAAGTAGGTCTGCTACCTGAATGGCATTGGATAGGTAGGCTTGTGAGCTACACTCAGAGAGCGGCTTCACAACGTCGGCCATTGATGCGGTTCGCTTCATCAGATGGATGATGTAAGAAGTAAGATGGAAGAAGTGACTATTTCTTCGAAGCCTTCTTCGTGGTACGCTTAGTAGTGGCTTTTGCCTTTTGAGGCTTAGCCTCTACAGGAGCGGGCTGTTCTTCCTTTTCAGCTGCATCTTCGGTTAATCCTTCAGAATTAACTGAAGTATCTTCGGTTTCATCAGCCAGACATTCATCCTCAGGTTCTGGGGCTGCAGTACTTTCACCAACTGGCGTGCCAGGAATGAAATGGTCATAGATGTCCCAGTTCTCAACGCGCTTCTTATCCAGCGCTATGATTTCCTTCAAGAATGGATAACGCTCACTGTCAGGGCAGGTAGCGTTTTCAAGGCTCAGCGTGCGCAGTTTCAGATGCAGTTCGCGCATACGATGAATCAAGTCCAGGTTCTCTACATAGAGCGCCTGAATCTCTGCAGGCAGCATGTCGTGGTCTGCTCGCCTGCCAGCCTTGAAATCCGCAAATTCCTGTGATTTGCCGGAGTCAGATTCACTAATACCATTAGTGCCAACTGACGAAGGATTCTGTAGTATGGCGTTAGGCTTAATGACCTTTTCTACGATCACATCCACTTGCGCCTGCATTTCGTTAACTTGGTCTTTCGTCATCTGCTTCAGCCGGAAGTTCAGGTACTTTTGAAGCTGCCCCTTGATGAATTCGGCCTTTCCTTTAGGATTGACCGAAATGTTGCGGTACATGATTTTATTACCCGACAGCTGGAGAAGCAGGATGGCACCCTCGTCCCAGTTCTTTTGGGCATCAGGCGTGTTGATCCAGGCCTGCAGCTGCTCGGTAAATTTTGGGTCTTGTTTCATAAATAATTAACTTAGAATTAACTTTAAAGTTTGTTGTTTATCCCACTGAGAAACAATAAGTTTTTGTTGTATGGTTCAAGTGCTCGTTGCATAGCTTGAAGCGTTTGTCCAGTGGTTACAAAGTCGTCAAAGCAAATAATATTTTGCTCCTTCGGAACGACGTTTACATCGAAGATGGCGTTCACCCTTTGCTTGCTTCTGCAGCTACAAACATCCTCGTAAAACGGGATGTGAAGTTGTGCAGCAATCTGCTCAGATATACGTGTGGCGAAGTTCTTCACCAAGTGTCGACGCTTAGGTGTGGTGATGATGCACCAGTCGCCTTTAGACAGTGCTGGACCTATCAGCTCTGAGACAAACGATACCATCGTACAGGCAAAGAACTGCACCATACTGTCATCAGCCTTGATGTCAGTCAGTGTCCGTCCATAGACCGACTTCTGCCAGTACGACAGGAAGAACAGCCCAGAGCGGCGTGTGAGCCTTGGGCGCGGTGTGAAGTCGCAACGCGCTTCCACCGTCTTATCCCATCCTTTACGCTTTTGTTCCGCGAACAAATCTTGTGGCTCATTTTTCTTTTGTATATCCTGCAAAGCAAGATGCGCACTCTCAATATCAGGGACTTCTATCTCTGATAGTAGGTCGCCCATATCTATTGGAGTGCGTATCATGCTAAGAAAGTCTCTTTTTCATCAAATCAAGACTGGCAGACAAGTACTAGTTCTCATCGGGTACGTCATCTTCACCTCCGCCTCCCGTGTTACCGCCAGTGTTTCCACCCGTGTTGCCACCGGTATTTCCACCAGTGTTACCACCGGTATTTCCACCAGTGGTTGAATTACCGTTGTTTCCGACGTTGGCGCCGCTTGTGATGCCGTCGTCCGTAACAATCTTACCAGAATAGAACGGAGCAGGGCACTCATCAGATGCTTCCACGTTGATGGTGGTACTTGCAGAACCAGCAGCACCCTGACCCAGATCCTGGGCAACAGTCGTCTTTGTCTGCCACTTGTCAGAACCCACGACACGGAAAGCACCCTTCATGTCCTCTACGAGGAACACGTTATCATTGTTATTCAGATAAGCAGCGGCAGCGGTTGCCTCCGAACCTACAGACGGATGCACGGCCACCAGCTTGTTCAGCTGCGTCTGAGAAGGATACTCACCCTGAGCCTCCGAAGTCAGCTGAGACTTGTCGGGAATGATATCGATGTACTTCCACGAAGCGTCTGCACGCAGGGTAAAGTCACCCTGATAAGCAGAGCCAGTTAAACGACCATTGGCATCATGAGGCAATGTGGGCCACTGCAGGATGTCGTACTTGGAGATGTAATAGATGCGACGCTTTACGCCAGGCAGTTCAGGACGGCCTTGGCACCATGCAAGCGAACGCTGTAATGATGAACAATCAGGCATAATGTTTTATTTAAAATTGATAATTGATAATTGAAAATTGACAATTGATAATTAAGAGTAAAATGGGAGCCAGAGCCTTCACAGGTACCGGCTCCCCCAAACAACTCAGAAAAAATGAAAAAAGAAAACAGATGAAGAACAACAGATTATTATTTCAAAAATGGCAGATTCTACTTAACCGTTGCCGCCTTCGCCACCTTGGCCAGCGTTACCGCCTCCCTGAGCAGGAGCAGAAGAACCGCCGATTTCAATGACCTTCAGACGACGCTTGTCCACGGACTCGAACTGCATGCCGAAGAACATGGTTGCGATGTATGAAAGGATGAACGGCTCGTACTCCTTGACCATGACGTTCTCCATGTCGCCCATCTGGTCGTAACCTACAAGCATATTGATCTTTGGCGACACATGGATGAACTTAGAGTCAGCCTTGTTGGCCAGCGGACACAGGATGAGTCGGCCATCAGAACCCTCCACAACCGTCTGGTTGTACTGGTTGTTATAGCTGATGCCGGCATGAGTCAGCAGGTACGCCTCGTTGTATTTATCCGCAAAGTCCTGCGAACAGTACATATAACACGTCTGGGCACGCAGACGAGGATCCAGCGAGAAAAGCACCTCCTTGGCGATGTCCACAGCATTGGCGGTGGTCACGGCATCGGTGATTTTCAGATAGTTGCCCTCAGACTTCGCAATCTTGCCGTCGGCAATATCATTGGCGGTGATAGTGTCGAAGCCATCGAACAGGTCGTTCGTGGTGTCACCGTTCGGATTGCGCTTACCTGCCCAGATAGCGTTGTTCAGGCTCTCTGACAGCGACTTGGCAATGAGGGCCAGCACATGCTTGGCGGTAGGCGTCTGCATCTGACCGTCGCCCTTGGTGGCACCCATGGCACCCAGCAAAGTGCTCACAGCACTGTTAGGCTCGAAGTTAGCCACTACAGAGCCGAAGAATGTCTCCAGCGTGCGGAAGTCAAGGTTCAGGTTATAATCAGTACGGCGCGAGGGCTTATAGGGAGCGAACTGCGCATTGCCGCTCATGGCTGCGACATTCTCCTTATAGCGAATGCCAGGTCGGCCAGTCATGAACTTCAGGGTTTCCTCAATGCCTATGATAGGCAGCATGAGGAGGTCGCGGCGGTACTTGGTAGCCGCTTCCTGGTAGTCTTGGAGTGTGAAAGTAAGTTTTCCCATTGTTTTAAAGGTTTATGGTGATTAATTTGTTTACGGCATCATGTCGTAGAGCTCACGGGCATTGGAACGCGTCTGGAACAGCGCCTGCATGCCAGTAACGTCCTGCTGCGACTGATGGGCATCGTCGAGAATCTGCGAGGTAGAATCGCCAGGCTTCTTCTTCAGCTCAGTGACCTCGGCCTGCAGCTGCGTGTTAGCATCAGCGAGTGTCTGCTTGTCAGACTCCAGCTGTTGCTTTTCAGAAGCCAGCGTCTGTTTCTCGGACTCCAACTGAGCCTTAGCATCAGCGAGTGTCTGTTTCTCAGTCTTGAGCGTCTCAATCTGGGCGTTCAGCGCGTTGATGGTCTGCTTGTCTGCGCTGATGGCCGACTCCAAGGAGTCCAGCTGTGCATCAGAGAGCGTGACCTTGCCGTCCTGGCTGAGCAGATGCTCGCAGGCGAGGATGGCACAAATGGAAGTGAAGATCTTTTTCATCGGATTTTGTGTTGGTGAAGTTTGAGAATTAATAAAATCGTGATTCTTGGAGTTGGTGAAGAGCTGTGCCAGTGAACTCATGAACTTAGCGAATGCCGACTGCTCCTGCTGTGTCAGCTTTATCGTAGGCATATTAGGAATAGGTATGCCTGCCGCAGACATCGCGTTGGCCATCGTGTCGGTGAGAACGGGCGCATCCTCGTCCTCATAATCGGTCAGCTCGTCGACAAAGCCCCACGCAAGGGCCTCCTGTGCTGTGAGCCAGCCTCCGGCCTTCATCAGTTCCAACAGCTCTGCAGGCTCCTTCTTGCAGCGAGTGGCATACATCTGGGCGATGTTAGCGTCCAGTTTGTCCAAGTCGGCCTTCTGGTGCTCGATGTTATCAATGAGTGCCTGTAGGCCGTCGCTGTTCAGCTGTCCCCATTCGAAGAAACCTACACTGCACTTGTGGACCAGATACATGGCCGATGCGTCCATGGTAATGTGTTTGGCACCCAGAGAAGCAATTGTAGCAGCCGAGGCATTCATTCCCACGAAATGCACGTTCACGTTGCCGTGGCGCTTAAAAGCCGAGAAGATGCTGAGGGCGGTGTTCGACCTGCCTCCCAGCGAGTCGATGAGCACGTGGACCTCGCTGTCCTTATTCTTATTAAGGATATAGTCCACATAGTCGGCATCGAAGTCATAGCCTCCGACGAAGCCCTTCAGGTGAAGGTTGTAGTTAGTTTTTGTGTTGGTTGTTGCCATAACGTTTAGAATTATGGCACAAAGGTACATATACAATAATAGGCCCTAAAAGACGTGCTTTTAGAGCCTATTACTATAAATTAGCGATGTTTACTTCCAGAGCGGTTCGTTTTGCCAATCAATAGGGAATCCCATGGCTTTTGGGTCAATATTCGGGTACTTTGCCAAAAGCTGCTTGAAATCTGCTACAAACGAATTATCAGGTTTAATGCTGTTGAGCCAATATATCAAGCAACATAAGTGTGGATATAGACTCTTAGTTGCAGTTGGTTGCTGATTAATCCAAGCAGACGGCATATGTTTGTTTGGTAGCTTAGGCGCAAATGGAAAACGTTGATTCCATAAACGAGCATGGTGAGCACAACAGTTTCTTACGACTGTGAGGCACTTCATCCAACTACGTAGAAACTTGTATGCAGGAATGTCAAAATCTTCAGAGACCAGTTTTTTAACTGCGGGGTCATTGAAATTGCTAAAGAGTTTAGAAAGAGTGCCAAATGAGGCCACTTCAAGTGTCTTCCATGCTGGCGGCATGCTAGGAACATCATATTTTTCGTAATGTTCCTTTATGAAATCTTCGTATGAGCGCTTTACCTCTTTCTGAAGATTAGCCATGTTATCATCAAATAACGACTTCTTATCTGCTAACGTATCGTCCATAAACCAAAATGGTCCATGCTGCATTGAGAAATGGTAGATAACCTTAGCCCTCATTGCCACTTCAACAGTCTGAAGTGCTGAGAATACGAGCATTTTCAGTTCTTTGTCAAAGCAATACAAAGAGTATACTTTCTCTATTGTGCTGTTTGGTTTAAAAACATGATTAGCCTTGTCGCTTTCAAATACGCGCCAGTACTGAGCCAATCTAAAATAGCCGATGGAACCCAAAAGGTGTTCTGCAGCTGCTTCATTGTTCATTATAAGCCCTCGCTGTTTCAGAGTCTGAATCTGCTGAGCGAGGGTCGTTGCTTGTTTTGTATAATTCATATATAAAAAAAACGGCCCGGCGTGTTGCACTGTTCTGATGGGAAGTGTGCCGGGATCTCTTGGGTGCAAAGGTACGACTTTTTTCAGGTTCTACCAAGTTTTTTACCGTTTTTCTTAAGAAATAGCCCTCATTTTTCGACTTTTTAATAAGAAATTCCCCATTTAATAGGAAAAATGACCTCAAAATATCAGACGCTACAAAGTGCCAGGGCTTTCTTAGCTGTAAAGGAAACCTCGTACTTTCTGACGGAAGGGTCACCATCCGGTTGACCTGTAGAGCGTGTGATTTTGACGGTTGGGTATGGCCGCTCCTTGGCACCTATTACATAATGGTCGCCATCCGCCGTTTCGATGACGAATGCCGGATGCTTTTCAGTTGGCACGTCGTCCAATGTCAAGAAAGCCAGTTTCGCTTTCTCTATATAACTATTATTATCAAAGGATTGTTCCACCTCACAGAGCGCTTGGCCCTTCAGGTTGATGCTGATAGGCTGCTCTTGGAGCGTTACAGGTATGCCAGCCACTGCACGGTAAACCACATCGTCGGGCAGGTTATTGCGTTGGATGTACCACGCTTTAGTTATTCCAGGAAGAGAGAGACATTTCATGAATCAAACAAATCAAACAAAAACAACTATTTTACATTTCTACAAAAACGTTCTCGAAGTCGTATTACTTTTTTTCATTTTTCTTTTCTGACATGTTTTGTAGCTGTTTCGTTTCCGCTGATAAATCTTTGCTATGCTATCCCAACAGCTACCCGTTTCCTTGATACCTCGCAATTCCATGAAGAGCAGAATCAACGATTTCAGTTCCCGTCCGTACTTGTCGAAGTCATGCAGGTAATCCCACATATCCACCCTGAAGTCGTTCTTGATGATATCCAAGAGGGCTTCCTTTCCCTGTTTGGTCAGATAGTTATATGTTCTCGGGTCGTGGCTTTTGAAGTAAGGGATGCTGATAGCCACCTCGTCCTCCTGTTGGCGGGGAGGCAGAATACCGTTCGGCATTGGAATTGTTGACTTCCTCAATAGGTCGCTCTCAGCAGAGCCACGTACCAACTGTACTGGTTCACTTCCGCCATGACGGTGAACAAACCACTGGCGGAGATAAGAGGCATCTTCAGATATATGCAATATTCACTCATAATGTTTTACTTTAATAATTTGCTACAAAGGTAATAAATTTCAAATAATTATAAGAATATATTAGACAAATATTTCACTTCTTTTTTAACTGTTGCTTGTATGGAAGCAGGATTTCCCTGGTTTCCATCAGCAAAAGTAAGATAACGGCTGCATTTATGCTAAGACAAAAAAAGCGGCTCTGTAAGGAGTCGCTTGTGGATTAAATATAGAAGGCAAACTTGGATCCTCTGGTACCATTGCCGTCGTAGTCGGCTGAGATGGGGAATTGGCAGCAAAGATTATCGATAGCATCATCATCGAGGATGACAGTCAATTCGAGTTCAATAACCATGCGCTTTTGATTGTAACTGATATCCCAGATACATTCACCCAGAACGGCGTTCGCGACCGTCCTTATCTCGTCCTGCATGCGCCAGATGGAGTCGTAGTCAGTCATATATGCTTGATAACCTTACAAGGATTGCCAACGGCAACAGAATTTGAAGGTATGTCCTTAGTCACCACAGAGCCGGCACCGATGGTTACGTTGTCACCGATGGTAACTCCTGGGAGAATGATCACACTGCCACCAATCCACACGTTATTGCCAATGGTGACAGGCTTGGCCCATTCCTGACGAGTGTTGCGCTCTACAGGGTCCGTACTGTGGCAAGCCGTGTAAATACTTACGTTAGGTCCGATGAAACAGTCATCGCCAATGATGACGGGGGCTTCATCGAGCACCGTGAAATTGAAGTTAGCAAAGAACCTTTGGCCAATGCTTATTTGTTTGCCATAGTCGCAGCGGAACGGCTGATTAATCAAGAAGTTGTCATCACCTACATGACCAAACAAATTCTTGATGATTTCCTTCATCTTGTCAGACTCTGACGGTCGAAGGGCGTTGTATTCATATATCTTTTCCCTCGCCACTTTCAGTTCCTCCAATAACTGTGGGTCAATGGCAGAATACACTTCGCCTGCCAGCATTTTTTCTTTCTCTGTCATCTTTATCTGATAATCTTTGCTTTTTGTAGGTTGTCGAAATCGTCCCAAAAGTCCTCCTGATCGGGAGCGCTGAAGCCATCGTTGGAAAGTTCCTTCAGGACTGCATCCAACAACTGCGTCTTAGAGACGTTCAAGTTCGGGTCCACATCGATACTGTAGGTAAGGATGTCTCCCAAAGAGCCGACGTGAACACCTGAAACGATGATGTTACCATCGGTCTCTGTCACCTGAATACGCCGGCTGGCACCATATTCGGGCTTAGTTTTACAGAGCTGCAGGAATAACGGAGAATCGCTATATTGCTCTGAGTCGACGGATTGAAGAAGATCTTTCAGCGTCATTTTCTTGTAATTTTGCTGCAAAAGTACGAAAATTCGGGCAGAAATATGTATTTTTGCACCAACAAAAGCGTTTTTCAGTAAGAATATGGCTTGGAAACTCAAATATCGCTGCAGCCAGTGTGGCTACGAAGCCGAGGTGTACGAAGGCAGAGGTCTCTTCCGACAAGAGATCCATGCCATGACGTGTCCTGACTGCAAGAGCATCCAGAACATCGTGGTGGGTGGTATCATTGCAGACGTGGCACCCTCGTATAGAAGCGAGGTAGGCAGGCTCTGTTTGCAGTGTGGCAGCGATAACATCCGACTATGGGATGGACATACCTGCCCCAAGTGCCAGGGCCAGATGGAACAGACTGGAGAAAAAGAGTTTTGGACTTGATATAGTAAATCCCTGACTTGCTTTGCAGGCCAGGGATTCTTGATATATATGGAATGGCTTACGCCATGAAGTGGCGGATATGACGGGCTGTTGTTACCTTAGCGTCATAAATGATGGTCAACTCACGCTTGCGGGGGTTCCACTTCGTGTCAATCACACCCTTCAAATGATTGGCCCTTTTAGCCAGTTTCATGTGAGAGTCATGACGTCCCAGAAAGAGCGTGCAAGACTTGATTTCAGGTCGATAGGCATGTCTGTGATTCCTGTCGAAATGAGAAGTTTTCATCTCAACGCGGTCAAAGTGAGATACCTTCTTGTTCTTAGCCGTGGCCGGCGCTGCTGCTGTGATGGTCATTAACATCAGTGCTGCTATCATCTTTATAGTCTTCATCATCAAATCTCCTATACTTTAATTAGACATTTGTTTCTTAATCACAGTGCAAAGATAAGGCGATTCCTTGGGATTTGAAAGTGAAAAATCCTATTTGAGAAGGGGAACATTCCTAAATATGCTTAGGGATTTCCCCTTGATGGATATGTCCAGGATTAATATCTCCTGAACACATAGCCATCTGTGAAGTAATAATCCTCGATGAAGAGATCACGAGCGAATGCCTCGTAATCAAAGTACGAAGCCAGATGACCCATCATGTCATCGAGATTGTAGCACTCATCAATGATGTGCTCAGCGAAATCCTTCTCTGAATCCCACTTGCCCATATAGCGCTCTTTGAAGCTGTCAAAGCTATCATTGCCGAAGCTATTAACAAACTTCTCGTAGGCTTCCATGTCATCCTCATCCATATCGGCATATTCCATGATTTTATCGAATGTATCCTCATCGATACCGCTTTCAGAGTACCAGGCACTGGGAAAACAATCATAATCTTGATACATCAGCTCAGGATCCTCCTCATCAGCATGTAGATTGTGGCAAACCTCCATGAATGTGTCATAATCGCCACACTTTACCAAATCAACCCACATGCCAAAGAGACTACCATCATTGTACTTGGCGTATGTACCTACGTACACGGCGGGATGACCATTCTCGCAATCATTCATATAATACTCAACTGACATCTTCTGGAAAGCGAGCTTACCGAGATAATTTTTCTCCTCCTTAGCGAGGCTTTGAAACTTTGATGAAAT
>Ga0256407_10000405_pt1 | contig 104471 bp, 90 predicted proteins | sample RumenRJG_04DNA_FD_193489 | JGI IMG/M metagenome (GOLD analysis project Ga0256407, IMG submission 193489) | Bovine rumen microbial communities from Lethbridge, Alberta, Canada - RJG_04 | ecosystem: Host-associated > Mammals > Digestive system > Stomach > Rumen | place: Canada: Alberta... | reverse complement strand
AAAGAACTGGTACTATAAGCTCTGCAAGGCCATCTCGACCTAGTGTCTTTTTTGATTGTGGTTGTTTTATCTCTATTTTTTCATCTGGAACTCTATAAATGATTCTTGGTGATCTTTTATAGATTGGATATCCTTCAAATTTTTTATCTGGTTGACTTATTTCTTCGAGAAGGATTTTGGGTTGGAGCAAATTTACCTTGTCTGTTGTGTGATTCTCTTTCCCGAAATCTCCTTCTATCTCTAGATATTTTTCAAAAAAAGTTATTTTATATCCACCAATCTCTAGCTCATCACCTTGCATTAATTTACGCTTATTGCCAGATTTTTCCTCTATTTGATTGCCTTGTATAAAATATTCTTTTTCGCCTATTGGCAGAATTATTGATGCATAAGGAGCATCTTTAATTCCTGATATATAAAACTCTTTTGGTCTTGTAAAAAATCTAACATTTACTGTTTCCATTGTTCTTTCGTATTTCTCCTCAGTTTCCTAATCTCGTGTTAGTTGATTTAACTTAGTATCTTCCTTACTCTGCTTATGGCTGCGCATTCCCTGCCTCTGCAGGAGCTCCACCTTGTGCACTTGTTTGATTCTGTGCACTTGCCTGATTCTGTGCACCTGATTCAGCTTCTGAACTTGGTGTTTCATGGTTCTTAGAAGATTTATCATCGTCTTTTTTTTGATATTTATCTCCTATCTTTTTGATATTTTCATCAAGTTCATTGATTCTATCTTGTTTTTTAGCACCTGACTTGCTTGAATCCTGCTCTAATACATTCTTTTCTTTCATGTAAGCATATATTAAGAGTTTGTCATCAGACATCGATTTTGCTAAATCTTCTGACTTCTTACAGTCTAATCTTCCAAGATAAATCCAATATTCAAGCTCACGGACATCTGAGTTTACATCTATTCGTGATACTATCTTTTCTATTTCTTTTTTCTTTAGGTTTTCTGTTTTTGCATATGATGTTGCTAAAATATATTTAGTTTTTTTATCCATTGAATTTACCGACAGAGGCTTTAAATCTTCTATACATTCGACGTAATCTTCTTCAACATAGCTTTCCATTGCCTTTACAACTATCTGTGATTTCCTTAGTTTAAAGAAGTTAGTCCACACGAATAATGCCGATGAAATAAAAAGCAAGACTATCGAAGTTATTGCCACTGTTGTTATCACAACATTAAATTTCTTCGAAACTAGAACTTTTGTCTTTCTTTCCTTTTCTTCTATCCTTTGGTATCTATCTTTTAATTCTTTTTCTAGCTCTTTTACTGACTGACATTTAAAAAATCTCTCAAATGCTTTTTCATCCTTTAAGATATTTACGCCACTTTGTAGGGTTTGCTCAATAGTATAATTATTCCCTAAAATTCCACCTATATAACATTTATAAACATCTACAAAACTCATATGATTTTCCTGTAAATGTCTTAATTCGTCACTCGTATATAAATCCCTCATTTTAATTTTGGGAATATAATTTTCATCATAAAAGATGTTGTTGGGATTCATTGAAAACTTATATTTTTTTAAACTTTCTTCTAATAACGTAAGATTCACTAGAAATCTATATTTTTTCTCAGCTTTCTCATTCTTTAACTGAGATACATTTTTTAGATTTGACATATCAAATGTGATTTTTACATCTTCTCCATTTTCCTCATACTTTGCCTTCATAAATGGATCAGATAATCTTTCTAGCTTTTTATAATCAAACTCTATCTTTGCATTCAAGTCTGATTTTTTTACAACTATTACGTTTAAGGGTTCTCTTATTTGTACATTAAATCTATTATTTACTTTTTCGTTTCTTGTTTGTTCCGTCATTTGAGTATTCATTATCTCTTCCTTCGTTTCTTGTTTTCTTTATGAGTTTTTTATAGTATTAAGTCTAATCTTCCACTATGATTTTTGAACCACTATATATCTGTGCTTCATCGTAAGTCTTTTCAACAGGAATTAATCTTCCACCATCCCATAATCGAATCTTCTTACATCGATCAGCAAACTCTAGTCCCGCTAGGTTTTCGCTACACACTTTTAAAGTGGTTGATATTTTTTGTTTATTATCTATCTGTATGTCATACCCAACGTTATTGGTTGGATTTGTTATCGTAATTAATATTTTCATTGAGCTAACCTCATTTTCTTTTTTACTTTCATTGCCAGATGAATTACAACTAAAGTTATAATCATGCCTAATGCAACATAAAATATTTCTAACCATAAATTTTCTTTTGATTGCACTGAATTGTTATAATCTTTTGTTATGATTTGGCTTGTTGGGCCATTCATAACGTTTGCAAATGTTTTATCTATTTCATTAGTGCTTTTATTTTTCATTACATCTTTAAAAGCATTATTGTTTTCTTTTTGAATTCGTTTTTTCTCTAATTCTATTTGTTTGGTAAAATCATCTGAAAAAACCGCATACCCATACATATCTTCTAACGAACTAGCCTGGTTTTCATCTCGTTCTTTTATGACATCTGGGTCAAAATATAATTGATTGTTGGCAGTATTTTGTGTTTTAGTTACTGACGAATTATTATTTTGTATATTTGATACGTTAGTATTTGTCTCCATCTTAATTCCTTTAACTTTTATAACCTTAGGGCAAGTAAGGAGAAAACACGTCATAAAATATCATTATTTTATTAGGTTTGATAAACAGCTCTTTAAGCTCATATCTATATCTCCTCACTTGCTACAGGTTATTTTTGATTATGAATTTCTGTTGAATTTCTAATTAAGTTTTTTGTTAACTTACTTAACCTTCTATTCCAACTTATTTCATCTGATTAGCCATTTCTGAATCAGCCTGGCTAAAGTTGTTGCTAATCTGAGTCATCTGTGATGACATATCTTCGATTAATTTTCTAACATCGTTTAATGTTTTTTTAGATTCATCAAATTCCTGTACATATCTGTTACATGTTTCTGCTTCCCAGATATCTGGTAGTGCATCAACAACTTTTGTCATAACGTTGATACAGTTTTCAAAAGTATCTCCTTGCTCTCTTAATGTTTTTGCTGAACTTCCTAATGCTTCATAGTCTAATCTTAATGATGCCATTATAATTCTCCTTTCAAATATCTGATTTGTCTTTTTATGTTTTTAATTAGTTTTTTATATAAAAGTAACTAACCATGATTTCTTATATCTTATAAAACTCTGGCTTTTGCTACTCCTTATATCTTTCTTATCTTTCTTATGAATGATTTTAACGATTCTGTCTTTTTATTCATTCTCTTTTGAGGTGGAATTGTCTTCAATCTATTTTATTTATTGCTTTTCTATTCCCAATCCTCGTTTTCTTGTTGCGAACGATTTATTACAGCCATTGTCATGATTCCAATAGCTAATAAAACTATAAGTATTATCAATAGATACCATGCTACTTTTGGTGGTTGTGGAAGGGCTTTGTTTGCTTTGTGATTTGTAGCTTTTTCTTCCATTCCGTTTCCTGATAATACTGTTTTTGCTCCACTCAACTTATGAATGTTTCCTTTTAGGGTAACTGGATTTGCCATATACTGATATACGTTTTCATTTTCAATTGAACCAAGTCTTGTGTATGGCAACTTGGCAATAAAATCATTCATCAAATGCTGATTATCTTGTGAATCCTGATTCTTTATTCGCTTCGTTTCAGCTAATCCACTCTCTATTTGCTTCTTTGAATCATCACTTGCCTTTGACAAGCTTTCAAAAATGGTTTGCTGATTATTCATACTTGTTTCGTATATCTTATTTACATAATCTCCATAAGACTGGTTTGATTCATTAAGTAAATTTAATAAATCATTTTGAGTTGTTGTTAGTTTTGTTGTTGCCGTCTTATCGAATTCTGTCTCTGGCAATAACTCTGTTTTACTTATTGTGTCACTAAATTGTTTTATTGCTTCTTGTTGTTTTTGCGCTATGGCTTTATAATCATTTGCTTCTTTTTGCGTTTTTCCTATAAGTGGATTCACAACTTCTTGCATTATTTGATTTTCTAAAGCGTCTTTATCAAAAACATAATATTTATCTGATACTTCTTTTATCTGACTTGTTGTGTTTTTTAAGTCTTCTAATTTATTTTTTAACACTGGATTTATCTTATGCTCTTGCTTTTTATCTTCTGGTTTTGTTTCTTCTACTGTTGCTTGTTCTCTTGCAAAGTTGCTTAGATCATTCAGTGTTGAACCTGAGTATCCTATAGTTGCATTTGACCACAACATATCTGTACCTTGTTTTCTAATTGACTGGATAAAATCGTTTGTTGTTTTATAATCTGTAAGTGCAAGACTTTGTTTAAACGAAGCATCGCCATCACAAAATGTTGCAAATTCATTTAATTTTTCAGGACCTAAGTATCCTATCAATTTTTCCATCATTGCCTGTGTTACAGCTACGTTCTGCTTTTTCTTTGCGTCTTGACTAACGTCAATGTTAAACACTGGAATGTTATTTGTTGCTTTAGTTAACTCATTTTTGTTATATGTTACTGCAACCGTTTGCTTATAAGTAGCTGCGTTACTTGTATCTGACTGACTTGATACTAAGCTTGGCACACTTGATGCACTTAGATTGCCATTTACTGATTGTTCATTTATGATTTTTTCTAAATCAGCCACCTGCTGTGTAAGTTTATTTACTTTTTCTTGTAAATCGTTTCTTTGTGCATCTGATTTTTGCAACTGTTCTAATAGAATCTTATCTAATATATCTTTTGAGTTTCTATTATCACTTGTTGGTTCATATGGTAATGTTGGATTTGTTGGATTCGTATCCTGTGATGTTTGTCCTTTTTCAACTTCTTTGGACAACTCATCTAGGGTAGTTTCTAAGACTTTTTTCTGGGTCTGAATACTTTGAAGCTTATTTTGTGCATCTGCTATTATTTTTTGATAACCATCATTGATTTCTTTTAAAGTATTATCATTTTCCGTTGTACATTTACTTATGTCCAACGATTGTGGCGTTTCCTCTACTTGTTTTAGTTCTGGGATTTCAACCACTGTAATCAAATCTGTTGATGAAATGTTATTAATAGCCTCTAGATCTTTACTGTCGTTATCTATGACTGTTTTTGCTGCATCTTGTGCATCATGAAACTCTGATAATGTATTTTCTAAATACATATAGCTTAAGTTGTTATTGACCGAATTACCGAAATTTACTATATTATAAAGCGCTCTTAATTGCTTTTTACCATTTAATTTCTTGCTGATTTTATAATCTAGTTCTGACGCTACAGGTTTTTGATTTAATGTTATTACATTACTTGAAAACTTTGCTGGTATTATTACATAGGCTCCTATTGAGCCTTCAGATACGCCTTTTTCGGCCTCTGATAATGATGTGAAATAGAAATCTGATGTTGGAAATTCGGAAACTTTTTGAGAATAATATATCGTTTTATCCTTTACCTTTACTCCCTCATCTAGATTTACGATGGCAATAGATGAAGCATCTGTCGTCTTACTATCCTTGTCATTTTTTTTACTACTAGCTCCATTTGAAGTGATTTTTGTCAAATTTTTTACATTTGTATTTTTTGCAAAAATCGAACCTTTTGCTTTTCCTAAATCATAACCTATGAATCCGGCTGCTATAACAAACACAAGCATTAATACTGTGTATATAGCAAACGTCTTCTTCTTCACTTTATCCTCCTCTTCTACGCTTTCCTTTACGTTAGTCTAGTTTTTGTCTTATTTAACTAGTTTTTTAGGTTAAATAGTCATTTCTAGTCTTACACAAAATCGTTCTTCGGTATTTAGTTACTTCATATATATAGCAATATAAAAAACTACATTGATTCATGCATAATATATTTGATTCATACATACTATGTTTGGTTTACATATGATATGTTTGACTAATACATAATATGTTTGATTTACATATAATATACTTGAATTATACGTTGTCTTTTTAGTTTCGTATATATATATATATATGAAGACGTTTTAGAAACTATATTTATAATACAACTGTGTTTTATTGTTGTCAATAATTATTGTTTTATTTTTTTTAGTATTTTATTTTTAAAAACAAGGATTTACTGATATAATAAATACACATTTGTTAAAATGACACTTAAATAAACACAAGATAAAAATTCACCTAAAAAAAGTGGTCTAACTATGATTAAATATCATTCTGATTAAAACCAGAAATATCCTTAACTCTCATAGCCATACCACTTTTTAATATTATGTTTTTATATTTTGTTTTACATTTTGTTTTTATATTTTATTTTTATATTCGTATGCAAGCTTTATTATGAATTGACCTCTGCAATAAATCTAAGGAAAGCTCTAAGTCCATCTTCGTCACATTTATAGACCCCTGCATCTTCTAAAACCTGTTCAAAAACTTTTCCTATTTCTTCTTGCAAAATACTATCAATATTTGCTTCATTTATTTCTTTATAGTTTCCTTTGAATTCGTCAACCCAATCTGCATGTTTCTGAAGTACTTTGTCATTTCTATAATCTTTATTATTTAAAATAGCATCCTTTAATGCATTCATTTCATTTTTTAATCTTGCAGGTAAAACAGCAAGTCCCATAACCTCTATTAAACCTATGTTTTCTTTTTTTATGTGATGTAATTTTTCATGCGGATGATACACGCCTAATGGATGTTCCTTAGTTGTAATATTGTTTCTCAAAACCAAATCCAACTCATATTTATCACCACGGCGTCTAGCAATTGGAGTAATAGTGTTGTGCATTTCTCCGTCCGTATTGGCAAAAACAAATGCCTCCTCATCTGTATATGCTCGCCATTTTGATAGTATTTTATCAGCCAATTCTATCAGTCTTTCTTTATTGTCAGCTGTTAATCTGATAACAGACATTGGCCATTTTACGATACCAGCTTCAATATCATCAAAGCCCTTAAAATTGATTTCTTTTAAGATTCCAGCTCTTTCCATTGCAAATTCATAATGTCCTCCCTGAAAATGATCATGGCTCAAAATAGAACCACCCACAATAGGTAAATCAGCATTTGAGCCTACAAAATAATGTGGAAAAGCTGACACAAAATCAAGTAGTTTTGCAAACGTTGCCTTTTCAATTTTCATAGGTGTATGTTCTGAATTAAACACAATACAATGCTCATTATAATAAACGTATGGAGAATATTGGAAAAACCAATCACTATCATTTATTTTTAACGGTATTATTCTATGATTTTCCCTTGCAGGATGATTTAAACGTCCAGCATAACCTTCATTTTCTTTACAAAGCTGGCATTTAGGATACATGCTTTGTTTTGCATTTTTTGCTGCTGCAATCGCCTTTGGATCTTTCTCTGGTTTTGATAAGTTAATGGTTATATCTAATTTGCCATATTTTGTATCAGCCGTCCACTTAAGGTCTTTTTTTATTCTATCTCGCCTAATGTAATTACTATCACAGCTTAATTTGTAAAAATAATCAGTTGCCGCCAATGGTGATTCATTCTCATATAATTCCTTAAATTTTGCTCTAACTTCGGATGGTCTTGGCATCAATCTTCCCATTATTTTCGTATCAAACAAGTCTCTATACGTAACTGTATTTTCTTTTATAAGACCCTTTTCAAAAGCAAAGTCTGTAATATCTTTTAAAATACCTGCCAAATAATCGTCTGAGTCCTCAGATTTGCAATTATTATCATATACATTATCGTTTTGTTTTTGGTTCAATTCCGATATTTTGCTTTGCAAATCGACTGATACGTCCTCTGGAAATTCATCCAAACCTAGCAATTCCAATAAAGAATTTATAGTAAAAATCCTATCATCCTCAGTCAATAAATTATTTTTTGTACCATAATCAACTAACTGTAATATTTTCTCATAAATCATTTTCCCAAAAAGCCTCCATATTTGCTTCGTATTTAATACGATTTTCAACCATAATTTCTGTTTATATTATAATAATCACAAAAAATTATAATTTACATGGACCATCGCCAATTTCTACAACATAAAAGTCTGCTGCATAGCCAATTTTTGCCTCATAAGCCTTTCCAACTTTTTCAATGAATTCATCTACAGCATCATCTTTTACAATACTAACCGTGCATCCACCAAATCCAGCACCTGTCATTCTTGAACCGATTACACCATCGATTTTTAGTGCTTCTTCAACTAATGTATCAAGCTCAATTCCTGTAACTTCATAATCATCTCTTAATGAATCATGAGAGGCAATCATTAATTTACCAAACTCTGACACATCATTTCTCTTTAGAGCCTCAACCGCTTTTATAGTTCTCTGATTTTCATAAACTGCATGTTTAGCACGTTTTTGTCTATCTTCATCCTTAATCGAAGTTTTGTACATTTCAAACTGTTCTTCTGTTAAATCACCCAGAGTCTCAATTCCAATATACTGCTGAATTTCTGACAATGCCTGCTCACATTCACTTCTTCTTTCATTGTATTTAGAATCGCCAAGACCACGTTTTTTATTACTACATGAAATAACGATTTTAGCATTTTCAAGTTTAATTGGTGCATATTCAAACTTAAGTGTAGCTGTATCAAGGAAAATTGCATTATCTTTTTTACCCATAGCAATTGCAAACTGATCCATTATACCACAATTTACGCCATTGAATTTGTTCTCAGAGAACTGCCCTATTAAAGCTAAATCCTGATTAGTTACATCAAAACCAAATAAATCTCTTAATATAAATCCTGTTAAAACTTCAACCGAAGCAGATGATGATAATCCTGAGCCATTAGGTATATTTCCATATAAAAGGATATCTAAACCTTTGTCGATTTTCATTCCTTTTTCTGCAAAAGCCCACATAACTCCCTTAGGATAATTAGTCCAATCAGCTTCTTTGTATGGTTTTAAATCATCTAATGATGATTCAATTACTCCTAAATCTTCAAAATTCATAGAGAAAAATCTCAATTTATTATCTTCTCTTTTTCTTGCAACCGCATATGTTCCGATTGTTAAAGCACATGGAAAAACATGACCTCCATTATAATCTGTATGTTCGCCTATTAAATTAACACGTCCTGGTGCAAAATAAACTCTATCGTCATCACCCTTGCCGAATAGTTCATTAAATTTTTGTAATAATTTTTCCTTCATACCTTTTTTCTCCTTACCTTCTCAATAAATTGTAATTTAGGCATTTGTGAAACGCCACAAGCCGTATAAATACGACATTTTTTTGTTTTTATATTCCTCTAAAGCAGAATCTAAATTCTAGCTTTTCTTGGCTCTTTGTATCAATCAAATACTCTTCATGAACTTTAGCTCCCCAACTATCATCACCTGCTATACCCATTTGTTGTTTAGCAACCCTTACAACTGTATAATGAACTTGTGGTAACTCGTACTCATGTTGAGCATTTTCAATTTCATGTGGTGTGTATGGTAACGCTGAAAATGATAATTCATCACCAAAAAATATAATTCCATGACCGGCTTTATCTGTTACTTTTGCATAGCGAACCCTACATTTATTTCCACACTCTTGTGGTACTAAATATTTTGCCATATTATCTGAAACTCTATTCTTATAAATTCCCATTTTGGCTCCATTTTGTCTATCCACGTATGTTTCTACTTCTCCTAAGCCATACCATTCTACATTATCATAATCTGCATCAAGCTTAAAAAGCATACCAAATTCTGGCATATCCGATAATTCTTTTACAATGTCATAGCTTAAAGTAGTCTCTATCGTACCATCTCCAAAGACTTCATATGTAACAAAAATTTTTGACGCAGGTACAGTTGGCATATAATATGTATACTTAATCTGGATGCTGTTTTTTAATTTTTTTACATCCGGAGTAAGATTTTCAAATCCATCTTCTTGTTTTCCAGAAATGTATAAACTTGCAATCTTCCATTGTGCATATCTTTGCTGCATTCGACAGCCACAATCGTTGTCAACTGGCGCTCTCCAGAAATTTGGCATAGGTATTTTTTCAATCATCTCTCGTCCAGCATAAACATATGATGTCAAACCACAATTTAATAACGAAAACAATGCCTTAAAATTCTTTCCTTTGACACCAATATTAAATTTTCCATTTATGACTTCTAGCTCATCTTCGCACTCATATGGCTTTACTTCCACTTTATAAATTTTTTGTCCAAAAGCAACTTCATGACCAACCTTAGCCCATAGTGTTTCTTCTTTTAATCTAAAAGAAATAATTATTGTAAACTCTAATTCTTCCTTTCTCAATGAAGTTGCTGCTGCTTTTTGATCTTGCATAGTTTCAAGCACATTCTTTGGAATATCAAATTCGATTCTACTTAAAGGCTCTACGCTGATATCAAGTTTGAAAGTTTTTACTTTTTTACCATTAGCAAGTAATTCTAAAACAGCATCATACTTATTTGTATTTGTAAAAAGATTCTTATTCACAACAGTAAATTTATCTTCTTTTTCAAAAATAACGGATATATTCTGGTAATTAAACTTAACTTCTGGCATTTTAGGAGAAGGATTACGCTCTCCTCCATAAACAATTCCGTTTCCTGAGAAATTATAATCAGTTGGTCTCTCTTTAAAATCTCCACCATAAGCCAAAAACCACTTACCATATCTATCTTTTTTATAAATTGACTGATCAATATAATCCCAAATAAATCCTCCCTGGTACAACGGATTAGTATCTGTTAAATCTGTATATTTTTTCATTGCGCCACAGGAATTTCCCATTGCGTGCGTATATTCGCAGCAAATGAAAGGTCTCTCTTTATGCTCGCTTAAATACTCCTTTATACTTTCTACAGAAGGATACATTTGACTTTCAATATCAGTCGTGTCATTGTATGTTCTATCCCTCGTTACGCCTTCATAATGCACTAAGCGATGTTTATCAAGCTTCTTAAAAAGACGAGACATTTCATAAATATCTTTACCACCGTAAGCCTCATTACCACATGACCAGATTAATATAGCAGGATGATTCTTATCCCTTTGATAACATGAATTAACTCTATCAAGGAGCATTGCCTGCCACTCTTCTTTGTTATATGGTAAAAGATAATCCTCTGTTGCCTTTTCTCTTAAAAAAGCATCCCAAGTACCATGAGTCTCAAGGTTATTTTCTGCAATCATGTATAATCCATATATATCACATAATTCATAAATAAATGAATCATCTGGATAATGGCATGTTCTTATTGCATTAATATTATTAGCTTTCATTGTAATAATATCTTTAATTGCGTCTTCCTTGTTTGGTTTTCTTCCTGTAATTGAACTAAATTCATGTCTGTTAACGCCTTTAAAAACAATTCTTTTTCCATTCAAAAGCATTATTGAGTTTTTTAGTTCAAACCTTCTAAATCCAACTAACTGTGATGTAATCTCAATAAGCTGTTTTTCTTCATCATAAACTCTCACATATAGAGTATAAAGATTTGGAGCTTCTGCACTCCATAGTTTCATATCATTTACTTCAAAACACGCAGTTGTTGTCGTAGCATTCTCTTGTTCCATTTTCTTTGCACGAATTATATCGTTATCTTGCTCTGTTTTGCCAAAAGAAATCTGCTCTTTATTCTTTCCACTTAACAGTAAAGTCTCTCCATCTTTTGTGTTTTCTATATCGATGATATTTTGTATTCTTTCTTTCAATTCTATTTCAATAGTTCCTTTGCCCATTGTCTTAAAAGCCAATTCAATTTTAGCACTTCTTAAATCTTCTGATAAAACCGGAACAACTGAGATATCCTGTAAATGACATTTTGGAACATCATATAAAAATACACTTCTAAAGATTCCTGAAAATCTATAAAAATCCTGATCTTCACACCATGTTGATGAAGTAATTTTAAAAACAATAACTGCTAATTTATTTTCGCCATCAACTATATAATCAGTTAAATCAAAATCAGCCGGATCAAATGAATTTTCACTATATCCTACATAATTGCCATTTAAAAATAATGCAAATCCACTCTCGACTCCCTGAAAAGAAATGTAAATGCGCGAATTTTTTTCCCAATCAGTTGGAACTGTAAAAGTTTTTACATAACAAGCAGTTGGATTATCTAAAGTAGGAATCTCACCTGGAAGAATATCCTCTGAACCATCCCATGGATACTGTGTATTTAAGTACTGTGGCACTCCGTATCCCTGCATCTGAATATGTCCTGGCACGGTTATATCATCCCATGCCCTACAATCATATTCTTTTTTTACGAAATCAAGATCAACACTTTGAAAATTTTTATGAAACTCAAATTTCCATAAACCATCTAAGCTTTTTCTTAAACTTGTTTCTTTTATTCTTAATTGTTGCTCATTCGCATAACAAACATGATCCGAATGAGCTTCTAATCTATTTTCCTGAAAAAATTCAGAATTTTTTACCTGTGTATAGTCAAATTGCATCATCGTTTTTATTCCTCCATAATTTCCTAAATATATAAAAATTCTTTTATGTCTCTTTCTATAATCATATTTTACACATAATTTAAGAAATTTATGGTTTCTTAGTAAACTAAAAAAGTGCAAATTCATCCATTTTGCACTTTCTTAATTTTTTTGTGACACTTCTTTAAATTGGTTCTTATATTTCTTTTGAAATTTCTCTTACCAACCTTTTAAAGCTGAAATTTTGAAATTTTTTAATTTACTTGTGTAATTGTTTGGATTGATTTTCCATTGGTATGGCGAAGTATCAAGATACTTTTTAAAATTTCTATTAAATGTCGATGTTGTTTGATAGCCACACTCTGCTGCAATCACATCCATAGAATAATCCGTCTTTGTCATAAGTTCACAAGCCTTTTGAATTCTAACCAAATTAACATATTCCATTGGTGGCATATTAATATTTTCTTCAAAAACTCGTCTAAAATGTGTTTCGCTCATACCACATATAAAAGCTAATTCTTTAACTTTTATATTGCGTGCATAATTAGCATCAACATAATCAATCGCTGGTACAACTTGTGTAAGACTACATAAATCTATATTATTATCTAAATCTTCTTTATACTCACTATGTATTCTAATTATATCAATTAATAAAACCTTAATCAAAAGTTCTACTTGATTTTCGTAACACATTTTTTTATTACGCAACTCCTCCATAATGTTTTTAACATTCATAGTTATTGAAGGATACTCACTTTCACGGAGCAAATCTGCATTTCTTGTAACTATATCAAGCATTTCTCTTTGTTTTTTTAAATTTACAGGATACATCTGTTTAATAAAATACTCTGGATCAAAAAAAAGATATTCCCAATAATCCTCTTTTTTAGCACTAACCGTTGTATGAGGATAATTCGCTGGAATTATACTTAACATAGAATTCTCATATCTACAACGTTTTTGATCAAGAATCAACGTACCATTTCCAAATCTGCAATATCCTATCTCCATAAGATTATGAAAATGCAAAGAGGAAACATCTTGCCCATAAACTCTGATCCACTTTTCCCCTAGTAGAGCAAGCACATGACAATCTTCTGGCACATCATAAAATCTAAATTCAACTGTTTCCTTTCTTCTTCTACCCATCTATTAATCTCTCCCCTTATATCATATTTCTTTAGCTTATTATATCATAATTTAATATTTTCTTATATAGGGTATCGATATTTTTCTCAGAAATTAAAAATGGATGATTTTTCATTCTCTGTTCATTAACACTTAACACCAACTCTTCTATTTCTTTATCACTTGCGCAGGGCACTTCTAATTCAAGCTTATCAACAAACATATCCAACCTATCACAAGCTTCTATTAAATTTTCTGTCCCAAATATATATGCAATTTCCTTTAAAACGTCCTCTACATATTTTCTCCCTCGCGAATCTATACAATCAAGTTGTTCTATATTTTCTATCATCCACCGGAAAATGATTTTGTTGCATAAAATTGCGGCATGTCCGTGTGCCAATCCATACATTGATGTAATCTTATAACACATGGCATGACCTGCAGTTGTTTTAGCAATATTAATAGCTTTTCCAGCAAAAAAAGATGCTTCAAAAATTTTTTTATATACTTCAGCCTCATTATTCAACTTTAAATACTCATCAACATTTTCAAGAATATTCTCAAGCACTCCTTTACTATAACAACGACTCTCCCTTGTACTATTTACCGACCAAAAAGATTCTAATCCATGACAAAATGCATCCATTAAAGTTACTTTTTTCTGATAAAGTGGAAGTGTCTCTAAAAAATGATAATCGAACATAACCGCATCCGGTAAACAATGCTCATCTTCTATCGAAGTCTTTACTCCCTCCTTATACATTACTGCAAACTTTGTTGCTTCTGAACCTGTGCCCGCCGTAGTCGGAATTACAAGCAAAGGAACACAGTCATTTTTAAGATTATAGAATTTAATACATTTTGCAACATCAATAGCGGACCCTCCACCTATTGCAATAATTGCATCGCATTTTTTTTCTTTAAAAATTCGATATCCTTCCATAACTTCTTCAAAGGTTGGATTAGGAGTAAAATTAATAAAATGCACACTTGAAGTTTCCTTAATTAAATTCAAAATCAATGGATATCTTTTAATCGACCTTATTGTCACAAAAAATACGTTCGATAAAGAATTCCTTATAATCCATTGTTTAATTGTATTGCATAATTTGTTAAAATCATACGTTTCATTATTATTTGAAGGTTTACTTTTAATTTTTATTATCTTTTGTCCCATCTTTTTCCCTCTATCTATGCTCTTAAGCTTTATTCTTTTGAACAGCTCCAATAACCTACGATACCAATGTTTTAACGGAATATGTAAGACAAAACTTAAAGAAAGCTATCCTTACTCACCAGGAATCAAATTAATAATGTCTTTAATACTCATACATTTATCATCACACTCTTTTGCCCTGCTATTTTTTAAAATAGTTTCAGCAGCATCTTTCATTGCAGGAAAACCAGTTCTTGTTAACTGATTTGCATAAATTATAATATTTGCTCCCTTTTTCTTAAATTCATCTTCATAGACTGTGTTAAACGACGTTGGTACTAAAACAATTGGCGTAATTTGATTTTTATCTCTGAATGCTTTTAAAAAATCAAATATCTCTGTTGGATCTTTTTTTCTGCTATGTATCATTATTGCATCCGCTCCTGCCTCAACAAAAGCAAACGCTCTCTCTAGTGCATCTTCCATTCCTCTTTCTAAAATCAAAGACTCAATTCTTGCACAAATCATAAAATCGCTTGTCTTTTGCGCATCCTTGCCGGCTCTTATTTTTTCACAGAATTCCTCAATTGTTGCCTGTGTCTGTTTAACTTCAGTTCCAAAAAGACTATTCTTTTTCAAGCCTGTCTTATCCTCAATTATAACCATAGATACTCCCATTCGTTCGAGGCTTCTTACTGTATACACAAAATGTTCTGTAAGTCCACCTGTATCCCCATCAAAAATAATCGGTTTGGTTGTGACTTCCATAATATCATCAATTGTTCTATATCTTGAAGTCATATCCACTAATTCGATATCCGGTTTTCCCTTTGCCGTACTATCACAAAGCGAAGAAACCCACATTGCATCAAATTGCTTAACTCCACCGTTGCTAAAAACTTTCGTCTGCTCAACAATCAAGCCAGTGATTCCACTATGAGCCTCTAACGCTGTTATAAATCCCTTTATTTCTAATAACTTTTTTAATCTTGCTCGTCTAAAATCAGGAAGTGACAATTCTCTCCGCACACGCTCTTCAATAACTTTATATCTCTCCCTATTCGAATATGGATATTCTACTAATCTACCACCATATGTAGCCAATATTGCCACGACCTCGTCTCTAATTGGCTTTTGAAAACCTTCCCTCCAATCATCTCCATGCACAACTATATCTGGCTTATATTTTAATAAATTATCTTTGTACGAAAGAGTAACCTGATCTACAACTTTATATACTCCAGAAATACTTTCAAAAATTGCTCGCCTTTCCTCTATTGGAACCAATGGGAATCTTTTATATGTTGCTACAACCTTATCAGACAAAACTCCAATAATGACTCGACCTAGCCTTTTTGCTCTTTTAATTAAATCAATATGACCTTCATGCAATATGTCAGCTGAAAAAACTAAATACACTGTTCTTAGTGATAATTGTCGTACTTTTAATGTTGCCACTAACAAATCATCCGGGTTATCCACTTCTTCACACAATGATTTTCCGATATCTAAAGGGTAAATATTACATTCGCCATTTAACTCGTTTAAAGCATTCTCCGCATAAACGTTAGTTATACCTTTTTCACAAAATTCAATGATTTTATCTAACCATTTTCTCCAATCTTCTTTTTTTAATTTATATAAAGGCTGAGCTGCAATAGATTTATTAAACAAATCAACTCCAATTTGTGTGATTTTTTTTTCTTTTATAACTGCTTTAAAATCTTTTTCTGGAAGAGGTAAAGAACTCGACACAACCATGCATGAAGTTTCTGAATTAACGACATTATCAAGGACTTCGTTCTCAAAAACAAGATCACCATGCATCAAAATAATATCATCATCTAATTCTTCCCTTGCACAATAAATACTATATATATAATTTGTCTCTTTAAATCTTGTGTTTTTTACGTATGAAATATCAATTGGCAAATCAAGGCTTTCGCAATAATCCATCAGGACACTGTCAAAAGCTCCTGTTGTCATAACGACTTCCTTTATTCCTGCATCTACTAACTGTTTCAATTGTCTTGAAATTATTGTGACCGATGGCGAAATCTCAGTCATACATTTTGGCTGATTCTTCGTGTATACTCCCATTCTTTTTCCCATACCGGAATTTAATATTAAAGCCTTCATGTTATTCCTCCCCTAAAAAATATATAAATACTAATCTGAATCACATAAATATTTAGTCTGAATCATATAAATATATCGAGTTTTTTATAAAAGTTAATAATATTTTTATAAAAACAACATAAATAAAATGAAATTTAAAAACGTAACTTAAATTGAAATTAAATCGAAACGCACGAATCAAATTATAATAAAACACACAAAAAGGACACCTCTGTGATGACTTCCATGTCACATTCACAGCGGTATCCTTTTACTCACAAAAAATATTTACTTTATAATACTTTTTACAATACTTTTAATACCAAAAATGTACTTTACTATGATCTTCTAATTTTAAGCATCTCATCGATGTTTGCATTTACATACTTATCTGGAATACGTGTCTTTTTGATTTCTGGCATAAGCTCTTCACTCATTACATTAAGGATTTTTTCCATAACTTCTAATTCTTCTGGAGTAAATCTCTTATATACTCTTTCCATTACAGTTGTAACATATGAATAATTCATTTCATAATATTTTTCATATTTCTTTGTTACCTGTAAGTGGTATTCTCTACGATCGTGTGTTGATCTCTTTTTCTTAATATAACCTTTTTTAACTAAGTTATTAATCTTATAAGCCGCATTTGGTGATGAAATATTTGCCATTGTAGCAAATTCATTTACTGTAGGCTCTCCTAAATAATGAATGATTTCCATACAAAAAGTTTCTACAGTTGTAAGTGAAGCTTCTCTGTCTTTCCATTTTTCAAAAAGATTCTGATAAAAATGCAATTTAAACTTAGAATATACATCATTAAATTCTTCTTGCAACATATTAATTCTTCCTTTTCTACTATATTTTATATCTTCAACTAAAAAGTATAGCATCTACAAACAATATTTGCAAATGCTATCTTCAATTCTTTATAGATTTTTTGTAAATTTTATGTGAAAATTTTGTAAATTTAGCTAATAGGTACTTTTTTTAACTATTTTTATTCAATCGCAAATGTTAATTCAGCTGTTACAGCAAGTTCTCCATCTACGAAAGCTTTACATTCACCTACGCCAATAGGGCCTCGTCTTTTAATTATTTTACAGTTTAATTCTAGAACGTCTCCTGGAATTACCTGTCTCTTAAAACGTGCATTTTTAATTCCTGCAAATAAAGCTAACTTACCTTTATTTTCTTCCTGTGATAAAATTGCAACTGCTCCTGTCTGTGCTAAAGCTTCAATGATTAATACGCCAGGCATAATCTGTTTCTGTGGAAAATGACCGCAAAAGTGCATTTCATTTGCTGTTACGCATTTTCTTCCTGTGGCCTCTTCCCCTGGAATGCAATCCGTAATTCTGTCCACTAATAAAAATGGATAACGATGTGGAAGAATCTCTTTAATTTCATCGGATGTTAATGTCATAATTTTTACCCTTTTCCTTTATTTTTTTATTGAAATTTTTTTAATACTATACAAGCATTGTGTCCACCAAAACCTAATGAATTAGACATAGCATAATCAACTTTTACATTTCTGCCTTCATTTGGCACGATATCTAAGTCACAATCTTCATCAAAATTCTGGTAGTTAATTGTTGCAGGTACATAATCTTCTTTTACTGATAAAGCTGTAATAATAGCCTCAACTGCACCACTTGCTCCAAGTAAATGTCCTGTCATAGATTTTGTTGAACTTACCATTAAATCTTCTGCTTTTTCACCAAAAACTTTTTTGATAGCCATTGTTTCACACATGTCATTAAGATGTGTAGATGTTCCGTGAGCATTGATATAATCGATTGCATCTTTTTCGATTTTTGCATCTTCTAATGCTAATTCGAAACATTTTGCTGCCTGGCTACCATCACTTAATGGTGCTGTAACATGGTATGCGTCACAGTTGCTTCCGTATCCTACTACTTCGCAATAGATTTTTGCTCCACGAGCAACAGCATGTTCATACTCTTCTAGTACTAACATTCCTGCACCTTCGCCCATTACAAAACCACTTCTGTCTTTATCGAACGGAATTGATGCTCTGTTTGGATCTGTTGACTGATTTAAAGCTTTCATAGCTGTAAATCCACCCATACCAAGCTCTGTGATACTTGCTTCTGCACCACCACAAACCATCATATCAGCATATCCATCTCTAATCTGTCTGAAGCTGTCTCCAATTGCATTAGTTCCACCTGCACATGCTGTAACAACACAACTACACATTCCGTGTAAACCATACTGAATTGCAATCTGACCAGCTGCCATATTTGAAATAACCATTGGAATAAAATGTGGAGAGACTCTGTCGTATCCTTTTTGAACACCTCTTGCATCTTCATGCTGAATTGTATATAGTCCACCAATTCCTGAAGAAACAATTACTCCAACTCTCTGTGTATCTATAGTTTCTTTTACTTTGCCTTCTTCTAAAATGTTGGCATCCTCGATAGCCTCTTTTGCTGCAACTAACGCAAACTGAGTAAATCTATCGCTTTTTCTTGCTGTATTCTTATCTAATTTTTCGTTAGGATCAAAATCCTTTACTTCTGCAGCTAATTTTACTTTTCTGTTTTCTGTATCATAAGCTGTGATTGGTGCAATACCACATTTTTGTGCTTTAACGCCTTCCCACATGCTCTTTGTATCGTTTCCTATCGGTGTAATTGCACCTATACCTGTTATTACAACTCTTCTCATTTTGCACTTCCTTATCAATTTCGATTTTTATGCGTTCATATTGTTTTTTTTTACGAATTCTATACCATTCCACCATCAACTAATAAAACTTGTCCTGTTATGTATCTGCTATCTTCTGATGCAAAGAATGCAACAGCATTTGCGATATCCTCTGGTTGACCCATTTCACCAAAAGGAATAGAATCAATTATGCTTTTCTTTGCTGCATCACTAAGTTTTGCAGTCATATCAGTTGCAATCATTCCAGGTGCAATCGCATTAACTCTAATTTTACGTTTTGCTAATTCTTTAGCTAACGATTTAGTCATACCAATTACACCAGCTTTAGATGCAGCGTAGTTAACCTGACCAGCATTTCCGGCAACACCCACAACAGAGCTCATATTAATTATGCTACCTTTTCTTTGTTTAAGCATAACTCTTGAGACTTCACGCATCATGTAAAAAGTACCTTTTAAGTTTACATCAATTACTTTAGAAATATCTTCATCACTGATTCTCATAATTAAAGAATCTCTTGTGATTCCTGCATTATTCACTAATACATCTATTTCATTAAAGGCTTCTAATGTATCTGAAATAAGCTTTGCACAATCTTCTGAACTACTTACATCATATTTGTAAGCTACTGCTTTAACACCTTTTTCTTCACATAATGCAATAGTTTCTTTTGCCTGCTCTTCATTTGAGTTATAACTAAATGCAATATTGAATCCTCTTTCTGCAAGCTTAACACAAACTGCTCTTCCTATTCCTCGACTTCCACCAGTCACTAATGCTGTTGACATATCTTTCCTCCTTTGTTGTTTATGCAACAATAGCTTCTAAATCTTCAATTTTAGAAATACTTGTAACTTTAACATCTACATTCATTTCTTTTGCTTTTTTTCTAACAAATCCGCTTAAAACTTTACCTGGTCCGATTTCAATAAAATTGTCAGCACCTTGCTTTATTAACTCTTCAACATCTTTTTCAAAACGAACTGAAGATTGAACCTGATTTGTTAAAAGTTCTTTGATTTCTTCGCCAGATGCACTATTATCAATAATTTTTCCAGTATAATTTACTGCAACTGGAAAAGTAGGTGCTTTAAAAGTAACCTTTTTAAATAATTCTTCCAGCGCCACTTTTGCTTCATGCATGTATTTTGTATGAAATGGTCCACTTACGTTAAGTCTTACTATACGTCTTGCTCCCATTTCTTTTAAAAGTTTTTCTGTTTCTTCTACAGCATCCAAATCTCCACAAATTACATACTGTTTAGGACAATTGTAATTTGCTATTGTGATATAGCCTATATCTTTTTTACTTATCTCTTCTACAGCCTTCTCTACATCAGAAACATCCATTCCTATAATCGCGCTCATAGCACATTCTTGTTTTGATGCAGCTTCAGCCATCTTGTTTCCTCTGTATTCGATTACCTTTAAATAATCTTCCTCAGTAATTACACCAGCTGCGTATAAAGCACCATATTCACCTAAACTTAAACCAACAGCCATATCTGGTTTGATGTCGTTTTCTTCTAAAAGTTTAGTTACACCAATTGCAAACATTGCCATAGCAGGCTGTGTGTTCTCTGTAAGAGAAAGATCTTCTAAAGGTCCTTCATGCATTAATTTTTTATAATCTTTAGATAATTTAACGCTATCTATAAATTTTTTATATGATTCATATTTATTATAAAAATCCATTCCCATAGATACAAACTGACTTCCCTGGCCAGCATACATAAATACAGTTTTCATCTTTTTAACCTCGTATTATATCATATTATTATTATCTCAAATTATTATTATCTCAAATTATTTTTGCAATCCTCTAGGATTTCGTTTACTAATTCCTTTACAGTAACTATTTTAGAAACCCTTGATGCATTTTCACCACAGAAAAATAAACCTTCTTCTCTATTGCCTTTTACTGCTTCGATTAAAGCTCGACTAATGCAATATGGAATTTTGTTTCCTTTTGGGCAAGCTTTTAAACAGTTATTACATTTTTCTGCGAAAAATGTTTTACCTTTCTCCAAATTTTGAAGAAGTGGCGTAAATACTGCACGAGCTGGCATTCCAACAGGGCTTTTAATGATTTTAATATCACTTTCTTTAGCATTTACAATAACATCTTTAAAAGTATCACTGGCATCACATTCTTTTGTAGCTATAAATCTTGTTCCGATTTGTACACCACTTGCTCCATTTTGTAAAGCCGTTGCCATATCTTTTCCTGTGAATATACCGCCACCCAAGAAAATATTTATTTTTCTTTTAAATTTTTCCTCGTACGGTCTAATTGTTTCTAAAACCTCTCCTAAAATTGTTAGGTTATCCTGACATGTTTTTTCTTCTAGATCCTGATTTGAAAAACCAAGATGTCCTCCTGCTTTATAGCCTTCAATTACCATAAAATCAGGTACTGAATTATATTTTTTTGAAAAACGTTTACACAAAAGTTCTGCTGCCTTTTTACTTGATACAATAGGTGCATACAAAGCCTTTGAATCTTTTACGTACTCAGGTAAGTTAAGTGGTAATCCTGCACCTGATATGATTGCATCTGCACCTGCTTCTATAGCACATTTAACTGTTTCTGCATAATGGCTAACTGCAACCATGATATTTACTGCGATTAACCCATTTCCTTGAGAAATTTCTTTAGCTCTTTGAATATGATATTTTAAAGCTCTCATATTTGCTTCAAATGGATTCTTTAAAAAATCATTCTCTTTATATCCAATATTCACTGAGCTAATAACTCCCATGCAACCTTCTTTTGCAACATTTCCAGCAAGTTCTGATAATGAGACACCTACGCCCATACCGCCTTGAATAATTCCGTGTTTTAATAGTTTTCCATTTAAATTTAATTCCATTTTATTTCTATGCTCCTAATTTGTTTACAGTCCTCTCATAGCCTGCATACATATCTTCAAAAATATCTTTAATTGGTTTAATTTCTTTAATCTGACCTGCAACCTGTCCAGCCATAAGTGAACCAGTTTTTACGTCGCCTTCAAAAACAGCTCGTCTAAGTGAACCTAAAGTAAATTTTTCAAGTTCCATCTTATCTGCACCATTTTTTTCTTGTTTAATGTATTCTCTTGCCATTGAGTTTTTAATAATTCTAACTGGTGTACCTGTAATTCTACCTGTTACAACAGTTGTGTTGTCTTTTGCTCTTAAAATAGCATTTTTATATTCTGGATGAATTGGACACTCTTCAGAAGCTAATAAACATGTTCCAACCTGAACACCACAAGCTCCTAAAGCAAATGCAGCTGCAAGCTGTCTTCCATCAGCAATTCCACCTGCTGCCACAACTGGAATATTTACTGCATCTACTACCTGTGGAACAAGTGTCATTGTTGTCATCTCTCCAACATGTCCACCACTTTCTGTTCCTTCTGCAATAATTGCATCAGCTCCTAATTTTTCCATTCTTTTAGCCAATGCTACAGATGCTACTACTGGTAAAACTTTAATACCTGCTTTTTTGAAATCATCCATATATTTTCCAGGATTTCCAGCACCTGTTGTTACGATTTTTACACCTTCTTCGATAACAACTTGAGCCATTTCATCAGCTGCTGGGTGCATTAACATAAGATTAACACCAAAAGGATTGTTTGTTAATTCCTTGCATTTTCTAATGTTTTCTCTTAAACTCTCAACTGTCATTCCACCAGCTGCAATAAGTCCAAGACCACCTGCATTTGATACCGCAGCAGCAAATTCACCTGTTGCAATATTTGCCATTCCTCCTTGAATAAAAGGATATTTTATTCCTAAAACTTCGTTTAATTTCATCTTATTTTCCACCTTTTCCTCTACTCAAATTTGAATACTCTTTGGGTAAAAACCAATTCATTTATCTTAATTAAGCCGTATAAATTGCACTACTCCAAGTAAAACCAGCACCGAATGCTACTAGCAATACTTTTTGACCTTTTTTAATTTTATTATTCTCATATAATTCATCTAAAGCAATTGGAATCGATGCTGCAGATGTATTAGCATATCTATCAATATTTACGTAAAATTTATCTTTACTCTCTTTATGTTTATTAGCCACATGATTTATAATTCTTACATTAGCCTGGTGGCAAACTACATGGTCTATATCTTCTAATGTTAAATTTGCTTCTTCTAATGCATCTTTTATAGCCTGATCAAAAGCTGTAACAGCTGCTTTAAAAACAGCTTTTCCATCCATATGTAAATAGTTATTATCTTTTCCTACGCCCGAGCAATTTAAACCTTCGAAATTGCCACTTGCATATGCTTTATGAACATATAGACTCTCATCTAATTTGATTACCGCTGCACCTGCTCCATCTCCAAATAAAACGCAAGTTGTTCTGTCGTTATAATCCATAATCTTAGAAATCTGTTCACTTCCAATTAATAATCCATATTTTTTTGATGAATTAGTTAAAAATCCTCTCATAATTTCTAAACCATACACAAAACCTGAACAAGCTGCACTCATATCAAATGCTATAATCTCTTGCGAGAGCCCTAAGCTCTTTGCAACCATACATGCTGTTGATGGAAATGCGTTATCACTAGTTGTTGTTGCTACAATAACTGCTCCAATGTCATTTTCATCTATGTTGTCTTTTTCTTTTGCTCGATCTAAAGCCTTTTTTGCTGCATTAGTTGCAAGAAAAGTATTATCTTCTTCCTCACATTTATAACGCATTTTGATACCAGTTCTTGTATATATCCATTCGTCTGATGTATCAACAAAAGTACTTAAAGTGTCATTATCTATTACTTTTTCTGGTAAACATCTTCCAGTAGAAACTATATTTATTCCTTTCAACAACAATTTCCTACCCTTCTATTCTTTTATAACTTTCAACGCTTTTTTCTTTTCATCTATGTTTCTAAACTTTTGATATCTGTTTTCTATTAACATAGTTTGACTGAGTTTTTGAAGAGAAGATATTTCTTTTTGCAATTTTTTATCTATTACTTTAAACATGTTTCTGTCTTCTGCAATTACATCATCGATAAGTCCGAAATCATAAAGCTCCTGGGCTGTAATTTTCATGACCTCACTTGCTTTTGCAGCAAGAGAACCATCTTTCCATAAAATAGATGCAAAACCTTCCGGAGATAAAACAGCAAAAATTGAATTCTCTAGCATCCAAATTTTATCCGCTACACTAAGCGCAAGTGCACCACCGCTGTTTCCTTCACCAGTTATTATTGCAATAATTGGAACTTTCAAACTAGACATAAGCGCCATACTTTCAGCAATAGCATTAGCCTGTCCATGTTCTTCTGCTTCTTTTCCTGGATAAGCTCCTGGTGTATCTATAAAAGTAATTATTGGTCTATGAAATCTTTCAGCTTCCTTCATAAGACGCATACCTTTTCTATATCCCTCTGGAGAACACATTCCAAAGTTAAATCTCATGCTTTCCTCAAGACTTTTTCCTTTTCTTTGACCAATTATTGTTACTGGAGTTCCGTGAAACATTGCAATTCCACCAAGAATACTCTCATCATCACCTGATAATCTATCACCTTTTAATTCGATAAAATCATCAAATAATTCTTCAATGTATTTTGAGACTTGTGGTCTTTTTTTATCTCTTGCAATAAGAACTCTGTCATATGTTGTAAGTTCTTTCATCTTTTTTCAACCTCTCATGGCAAATAATTATGCATGACCAAAATTCTATGTATAGTTTCTTTTAAATCTTGTCTTTCAACTATCATATCTAACATTCCGCTCTTTAATAAAAATTCAGAATGTTGGAATCCTTCTGGTAACTTTTCTCCAATTGTCTGTTCAATAACCCTTGGTCCTGCAAAACAAATCAATGCATCCGGTTCTGCAATCAAAATATTTCCAAGTGCTGCAAAACTGGCAGAAACTCCACCCGTTGTTGGATTTGTATATACTGATAAAAATAATCCACCATTTTCTTTGAATTTTTCAATCACTGTTGATGTCTTTGCCATTTGCATCAAAGAAAACATACCCTCTTGCATTCTTGCACCACCACTGGCACTAAAAATGATAAGTGGTAAATTATGTTTGCCTGCAACTTCTGTTATAGCAGAAATTCTTTCTCCAACGACAGTACCCATACTTCCCATCATAAACTGAGATTCCATAACAGCAATTGCACACTTAATACCATTGATCTTACACACACCTGTTATTACAGCCTCATCACGTTTTGATTTATTTTTATTCTTTTCAATTACTTTGTCATAGTCTAAAAAATCTATTGGATTAACTGAATACATCCCTTTTAAATGCTCTTTAAATGTTTTTTCATCAGCAATAGAACGAATTCTTTCTTCAGCTGACATAGAAAAATATTTATTACAATCTGGACAAATCATAAAATTTTTCTTTAAAACACTTTTTGCAAATTGACCATGGCATCTTTTACATTCTAAAGTTTCCTCTACGTCAACTTTTCTTCTTGTACGTCTTAACTTATCAAGTCTATTTTTTTTATTTTTAAAAATATCTGATATTTCCATTAATCAACACCCTCATTAAGCCATTTCATTATCTCTTCATTGTTTTTTTCGTAAAAGCCAGTATTGTAATTTCCACTAATAAAACTTGGATGGAATGTCAAAATATGCATATACTCTGCATTTGTTTTAATTCCCTCAATCACTAATTCTTCAAGTGCTCTTCTCATTCGTTTTATTGCTTCTAATCTTGATTGACCTTTAACAATTATTTTTGCAATCATAGAATCATATACAGGCGATACCTTACATCCTGAATACAAATAACTTTCTACCCTTACTCCATATCCTGCTGGAAAATGTACGAACTTAACTGTACCTGGTGTAAGAGCATTAATTCTACACTCAATACCATGACCTTCTATATCTATATCTTCTTGGGTATAACTTAATTTCATTCCTGCTGCAATTCTAATTTGCTCTTTGATAATATCTACACCTGTTACAACTTCTGTAACTGGATGTTCAACTTGAACTCTTGTGTTCATTTCAATGAAATAGTAATTGCCTTTCTCATCTAAAACAAACTCGACAGTTCCAGCACTGTAGTAATTACATGCTTTTGCTGCTTTTAATGCAACCTGTCCCATTTCGTGTCTTAATTTATCATCTAAAACCCATGATGGTGATTCTTCAAGAAGTTTTTGATTATTTTTCTGAATAGAACAATCTCTTTCTCCTAGATAAACCATGTTGCCATATTTGTCTGCTAAGATTTGAACTTCAATATGATGTGGATTAACTATTAATTTTTCTACATACATATCACCATTGTTAAATGCCGCTAAAGTCTCTGCTTTTGCTGTTTCATACGCTGATTTTATCTCATCTGATGAAAAAGCCTTACGCATTCCTTTACCGCCACCACCTGCGGATGCTTTTATCAATACTGGATAACCGATCTCATCAGCAATTTTACTCGCCTCTTCCCAAGTATTAACCAAACTCTTCGAACCTGGCACAACCGGAACCTCATTTTTTATCATTAATTTTCTGGCATTTTGCTTATCACCCATACCGTTTATGATATAAGCATTTGGACCAATAAAATTAATTCCATTTTCTTCACATTTTTGTGCGAACTCTGCATTCTCTGATAAGAAACCATATCCAGGGTGAATAGCGTCAGCTTCTGTCAACTTTGCAGTCTCTATTAATACATCTTCATTTAGATAACTATCTTTTGATTTTGCTGGACCGATACAGACCGCTTTGGTTGCGAGAATAACGGGAAGTGAATCCTTATCCTCTGTCGAATAAACGACTACAGTTTCAATTCCCATTTCTCTACAACATCTAATAATTCTTAAAGCAATCTCACCACGGTTTGCAATTAAAATTCTTTTAAACATTTTTCCTCCATGTAAGATTTGCTATATTATTGTTGATAATGTAAAAGTGGCTGATCATATTCGACCATTTTTCCATCTTCTACATCAATCGAAGTAACAACACCATCTTCTGTTGCTACAATATCATTCATCATTTTCATTGCCTCGATGATTCCGATCACATCACCTTTTTTGATCTTCTGGCCGATCATAACGAATGGTTTTTCGCCTGGAGCTGATGCTCTATAGAAAGTTCCAACAAGTGGAGCTTTAATGGCTTTATCATTATTACTTTCAACCTTTTTGGCTGATGTATCAACGTCTACTGTGATTGATTTAGTTTCAGTTGAGTCATTACTAATTGGCATTGTTTGTACAATGGTGTTTTTTGGCTCTTTTTTTATTGAAACACTAAAATCTCCATTGCTATATTCAAACTCACTAATTTTGGATGTTTCTATTTTTTCAATAAGCTCATAAATTTCAGAAGTTTTCATGTTGTCCTCTTTCCTTTTACTAGCCAACGACTAGTTATTTATTACAATTGATAACAATTGATTATGCTGCTACATTAGCATCAATATAATCTACGATATCTTTAACTGTGATAAATTTCATAAGTTCTTCATCATCGATTGTGATATCGAAAGCTTCTTCTAAAGCCATGTTAAGTTCAACTGCGTCTAATGAATCTAAGTTTAAGTTCTCTTTTAAGTTAGATTCTAATTTAATTTCCTCTGGGTTTAAATTAACTGTTTCTACGATAACGTCTCTTACTTTTTCAAAATTCATTTTTTGCTCTCCATTCTTCTTTTAAATTTTATTACATTAATTTATTTATTAAATTAGTTTAGATGATAAACCACTTTCAAAAAATTGTCAACCCTTTGATTCAAAAAATTAAGCTCTCTTTTTTTGTTTTATATTTTTAATTATTAGTTAAATGTAATTGTTTAGTTTCCTTTAAGCCACTATTTTATACGTATTTATTGTCTTTTTTTAATTATATAAATTATAATTTTTATCTCATTTTCTTGTTTTACTTTTCTAAATTTCTTTATTTTTAAATTTTTTATTTCATTTTTTTATTAAATAGATTTTTTTATTGTCAGATATTGCATTTTCTATTGTTAATTATTTGTCTTTTTGTATTTTTTTATTAATGGAAAAGTTAGTAATAAAAAACTCAAGTGTTTTATATGTTTCCTAAACATTCCTAATCTCTTCCTCATATCTTACCGTAATATTTTAAAAACATTTCTATATTGTTTTAAAATATTACGGTAAGATATAAATCAAGAAACATAATTAACACTTGAGTTTAATGAGTTTTAAATATTAAATTGTGTGCTGTAAAACTATAAATTGCGCGATGTATAAATCGCACAGAATAAGACTATACATCGTTTAATCAAAATCATATCTTACAACCTGGGCATTCTTTATACCAAATGAAGCATATTCTTCGTTTGTCATGTCGTTAAAATATGAATTAACCATTCTTGCTATGCCGTTATGTGCAACCAATAGATATGTCTTTTCATCCGAACGTGCCTTGACATCATCCAACAAGTTATAAATTCGTTGCGACAATTGAAGCATAGATTCTCCGCCTTCATATCTGTCTGCAAAATGCGCTTTTGACTTTTTAAATTCTTCGCCATCCCTGGCAGTTCCCTCATATTTTCCAAAATTCTGCTCGATTAATCTTGGTTCTTCCTTAGCTAGAATTCCAATTATTTCAGAAATTATAAGTGCTGTATCTCTTGCTCTTGAAAGTGGTGAATATAGAATTTCATCTATTTTTACACCCATTTCAAGTAGTTTTTTCCCTGTTTGAGCGGCCTGCTGCTTTCCAAGTTCAGTTAGTTCACTATCTGTTGATCCACAAATCTTATTTTCGACATTCCATACTGTCTGACCATGTCTAACAAAATATACTGACTTCATATTAGTAATTCTGATATCCTACTTCTTGTAATCTGGCATCTTTAGCTTCTACTTGAGATTTTAATTCAGCTGCATATGCCTTTACTTTTTCTAATAAAGCATTATCAGATGTTGCAAGTATCTTAGCAGCTAAAATACCTGCATTCTTTCCTCCATTGATTGCAACAGTAGCAACTGGAATGCCTGAAGGCATTTGAACTATACTATATAATGAATCTCTTCCTCCTAAAGAAGTTGTATGCATTGGAATACCAATTACTGGCATAGGGAAAATTGCTGCACACATTCCTGGTAAATGAGCAGCCATACCAGCTCCAGCTATTATAACTTTAAATCCTTTTTCTTCAGCTGTTTTTGCATAATCAAAAAACACGTCAGGTTCTCTATGCGCAGAGATAATCTTCATCTCATATGAAATTCCAAATTTGTCTAAAATTGCTGCGGCTTGTGACATTACAGGCATATCAGAGTCGCTACCCATTACTATTCCTACTTGTGCCATTTTTTTCCTCCTAAAACTTATACAAAATTTACGGATAACTCATGGGATATCAATGGAATATCTCACGAGCCCTCAATTTTCTTTATACTTTTGAAAATAAGCTTCATAACAAAACGCATAAAGCATATCTACATTTATATAATATACTAATTTATTGTATATTAAAAATTAGTAATTCTTATATTTTTTATAAGTTGGATGCAGCATCTATCCTTCCATCTCATCTAATGGCTCATTTAGCTTCTCTGTACCTGGTACAACAAATCTTCCATCCACGATGATATCCTTGTTATCACCTTCTTTAGTAATAACGCTTATTCGGCCAAGCTCATTGTAAGGTATTGTAATATCTGTATGACAATTAAAATATGCCTTAGAATAGTCTTCTTTTCTTAGAATAGATATTTCATTGTCTCTTGCAACAATCGCCTTTTTATCAGGGTTGTAAGTCATATTATCTTCATCATAACTGTAACATGTATCACCAACAGCGAAATGAGGTCCCGTTTTTTCAGCTATAAGGATTGGCATTTTATCAGCTATTTTATATGTATCTGCCATTTTGTATGCAACAGTATTAGTTCCAATTGCAAATTCCCCCATAGGAAGAGTCTCATGGTTCATAAGAATATTGTCTTTGATATACTTCTTATTGTCTTCTTCTGATTCAAAGTTAGCACATGTATAATCAGCAATCATACCATCTTTAAAATCAATCTCTAAATCAATAAATTTCAATCCATTTAAATAAACCTGACTTACATGTAACTTACCAGTTGTTCCTTTAAGGACAGGACTTGTAAACACCTCACCAACCGGAATATTAACATCTGCTACACAGTTTTCAAAAATTGTTTCTTTACTTGGATCATTTAACTTATATAAATTAACATATAAATCCGTTTTGTTTCCGTTAGTTCCTACAATGTGAGCTTTATCTCCTGTATCTAATACATCAATAATCTTTTGCTGCATGTCCCTGTAAAAATTATAATCAAGTGTATTTAATTTTACAGTTTCGGCAAAAATCTCCTTATACTTGTCTCCAATTGAAGCCACTGGAAAAGCAATAATTGTAAAACTTCTTTCCTCTCCAACGATGTATTTATTAACTATTTGAGAGATTTCACTCTTATTATAAACCGATAATTTCTGCTGTTTTGCATTTAGTTTTACATTTTCTTCTTTTGTTATTGGTGAGAATGGCTCTTCTCCAAAAACTTCAATTACAGCAGGACCAGCATATCCTCTTGCTTCTTTTTTTATTTTTTCAAACGCACACCTATAACTTTCAAGTCCACGTTCTATAATAGCCTTATCTAACACTATACCCATATCTTCTCTATGATCATAATCAAATTGCTTATTTGCAGGAGTTGAATAAGGTTTTAAAATTGATTTTAGATTTAATTTTTCGAAGTTTTTAATAGCAACTCTTACAACTCTTTCAAATCCAACCGGATATCTGATTTCTGCTTTATCTTTTATTGATAAGTCCTTACCTGTAACTTCAAAACCGATTCTGTATCCTTCCGTATAAGTATCTGCCATTTTTTGAATTTCTTCATCTGAAAAAGTAGCTAAATATCGTGCACTTTCGATTTCATCATTACTAATGTAAAAACCATATTTATATAAATAATCAATTCCATCTTTTGACATATCAATAAGTTTCTGATAGTAATCATATTCCGGATTAATTAGTTTATTAACCTTGTCCTCCATAACCACTTCTATATAATCATGTTTGAACCAGTAGTATGAATCCTGAACTGCCTTATAAGTAAAACCTTCCCTATCCTGCATAATTGTATAGATTTCAAGAATTAATTCCTCATAAATACAGATAAAAGTATAATCACCCTGGAAGACTGTTGGAATTATATTAATAACTGATGCAAAAATCGCAGAAAACAGCTGTCCAAAATCTTTTCCAAAAGTTTTTACTGCAAAAGAAGGATTTGCAAAACTAAAATCATAATTTTCTTTTTTGATTTCATCGAAAAGACTATCATTTAATGCCTTGCCTTCCTCAGCTGACATCGCTAGTAATTCTCCACTTTTTTCCTTATCCAATACTTCCTGAAGCTTAACTAAAAACTGTGATATTTTCACAAAAAAAGAAGCATACTTTTCTTCAATTGATACTTCAGCTTCTTTCATGTTTGAAATAGTTCTTATTCTTTCTGAAACTAATTCATATCTCTCTTTGAGAGTCTCATTATTTTTTTTATATAATTCTTTATAGCTCATACAAATCTCCTTTTCTTATAAGAAAAATCCTAATCCATATGTACCACCCCAGCATAATAAAGCAAGGATTGATATTGCCAAAGAAATTCTTGGTAAAATTTTAATCACGTCATCCTCAAAAAAACTTTTAATTGACAGATAAATTGAAAAAAACGTTCCTATCAATGCCAGTACTCCAACACTTCCAAAATATGCAGATAACTGTCCATTAGCTTTAAATGCAACATAGATAAATGCGAAAAACAATCCTAACAAAAATATAGCTAATCCCAATGCTAACATCGCAAGTTTTGATTGTTTTTTTATTGTAATTTTAAACTTTTTACGTTTAGTTGCCATAATCTAATCCTTTCTTTGTAGTAATCGTTGAATTTTTCTTATTATTGCGTAAGTTTTAAATATAATATAGCCAGCGAATGTCCCTGATGTATTTAAAAAAATATCATCAACGTCAAAACTCCCTATATGATAATGCAATTGTAGCAGCTCAACGCCGAGGCTAAATAGCAACCCAGCGGCAACCACTACAAACACATTTGAAAATTTTTTATTTATTTCTGGAAGAAAAAAGCCAAAAGGTACGAAGGCCACAATATTGCCAAATACATTCAAAATGAAATATTCCATTCCAATTTTGTTTCTGTATTCATAAAATCTCTTTATTTCTTTAAATGGCTTGACGTTGTAACTAAAATGTCTATTCGTCCTTCCCATTGACTCTGCGAAAAACAATAAGTAAAACAAGACAACTATATACACGACAAATATAAAGACGGCGATATAATGTCGTTTACTTTTTTTAGTTTTTCTCATTCTTTCTCCTCCAATTTCCAGCAACATTTAATTAAAAATCTATTTTTTGTAACCATATTTTTCATAGTAATCGTCAATAGCTGCTTTAATTTTATCATCAATAACTACTTTTCCCTGACATTCTTTATTGTATAAATGGTCAGTTACCTCTTCCATTGTTACAATCGCATGAGCTGGAAAGCCGTATTTTTCCTGGATTTCATCTAAAGCGCCTTTAACTCCACCAAGACCAACTTCCATTCTGTTTAAAGAAACCATAAGTCCTTTAATCTCAACATCACCCTGAGCTTTAATAATAGGGAATGTCTCTTCAATTGATTTACCTGATGTTGTAACATCTTCGATAATTACAACTTTGTCTCCATCATGAATGTCACTTCCTAATAAAATTCCTGTGTCACCATGATCTTTGATTTCTTTTCTGTTTGAACAATAACGAATCTCTTTTCCATATAGTTTAGAAAAAGCAATTGTTGTTGCTACTGATAATGGAATTCCCTTATATGCAGGTCCGAATAATACGTCAAAATCATCACCAAAATTCTCATGAATTGCCTTAGCATAGTACTCACCTAATTTCATTAACTGTGTACCTGTTACATATGCACCGGCATTCATAAAAAATGGAGACTTTCTGCCACTCTTTAATGTAAACTCTCCAAATTTTAAAACGTTACATTCTACCATAAATTCAATAAACTCGTTCTTATAGCTTTCCATCATAATTCCTCCTGCTAAACATTCTTAAAACAGTTTAAGTCTACCATAAAATCATAAAATATACAACCGATGCAGGGATTTTGGGCGTGTACCCCATTTCTAAATATTCTACAGTGTTATTTGTAAAATTTATATTTTCCTATCTTTTTTTCTTCTTAAGCAAATATAAAACCACACCCCAAATTACACCTGCAAAAACTACAGCCGAAACTATTATTCCGATATTTCTTTTTGTGCTTTGTGAGCTTGTTGCAGCTGTTTTATCTTTTGGGTTAGACAGAATGTCAGTTGTAAATTCTGATGGTTTTGCAACTTTGTAATCCGAATATTTGTCAACCTTTGAAGCGCCGCTAAAATCAGCTTTTGCACTATATGTTTTTACAGTTACAACATATTTGCTGTCGCCTTTTACATAAACAGTTCCGTCTTCGCCTTTAATTGTCACTATTTTACCTTCTGAATCTACAATTTTTCCTTCAGAATAAAGATTCGTAACCTTGCTGTTATCTGTAACTACCCATGTTGAGTCTGATGATATATATACATTGCATTTACCATCTCCGCCTGTTCCAGCATTTGTCTCATCATCAACAAATGAACCGGTCAACTTCGAACCATCCTTCATATAAAAATTAAGATTGCTGATTGAATCATAGACAACCTTGCCCTTCATTTCCTGTTTGCTAGCTGTAAACTTACAATTTGCTCCGTTTTTGCCAGTCTGGCCCCATCCTCTTTTGTTGGAATTTCCGGTTGCTCGTAAAAAATAATCACAATCATCTGAATAATTTATTTTTACATCACTTAAAATAAAAGTGCTGTCAGTATTAGTCGTGTAGAAAATCCCGCCATTTCCTGATGTAAGCGTTCCACCTACCATCTCAAAGGTTCCGTTTCCTTCCTGTGAATCTCCTGACATGCTCTGATAAACAATTGCCGTCCACGTGTTATCATTTTGCTCATTGTCTGGCATGTTTCCTTTAAGATTAGAATTGAAAAGACGTATCGTGTTTTTTCCTTCAAGACAAATTGCTTCTGAATTGGTAGCATTTAAGGTTGCATTGTTAACCGTAATGTCAGCTGTGGAGTAAATGGCAGGTGAACCAATTCCATTAGATGTATATGTTCCTCCATCGACTACCATCGTTCCTCCACCTCTGTCGCTTCTGATTGCAGCAGATGATTCGCCGTTTGTTGTTACGTTAAGTCCCCATGCATAGAGCTTTCCTCCACCTGCAACATGAATTCCACCTGAAGTATCTTGCTTTGTATTAATTGTTGATCCCTGCGCATATATCACACCCTTATTATAAGAAAAAATACCAGCTGCTCCTGCTGCATCAGTTGCAATCGTTCCTCCGTTAACGTAAAGTTTACCACCCTTATTTAAAATTGCAGAACCGACTCCGTAAAAAGAAGACGTATCACCACCTGTGGACTTTGAATTCTTTCTTGTGACGTTTGCATTATTTAAGATTGTTTTTCCTTTTGTCACTAAAATAGCATTCTCATCCTTTCCTGTGGACTTATATTGCCCATTTGTTTCTGTAGTGTTCTTAGTCATCTTTTTGACTGCTGAATATTTGATGTTGGTGTTTGAAGCTCCGTTTGGTGCCTGGCCACTTGGTGGATTTCCATCTGGTTTTGCCGGAGGCATCTGATTACCTGATGTCTGACCACCTAATGCCTTATCGTCTGGTGGATTTCCGTCTGGTTTTGCTGGTGGAGTCTGGCTCGTCGACTGATTATTTGCTGATTGATTGCTAACTGCTTTATCACTATCTGATGAACTACTTGTTTTACTTGATGCAGTTACACTTTTGCTCGATGTTGAAGCTACAACTTTAGTAGTTGGTGTTCCACTGGTTGCAATCGCAGTTGCTAGCAATATAGAAAAAACTCGTTTAGAAATCTTATCATACCTCATATTATGTACCCTCCAATCTCTTGGTGTATAACTAATTGTTAAGTACATAATAGAGGCATTATGTGAATTTTAGATGATTAAAAAATGATCTTTTTATTAAAAGAATTATACTGTCGCTGCTAAAGCTTCAAATTCTCCTGTCACTTCTAAGCTCTTAACGTCGTTTGGAACTAGCATACAATCGCCCTTTTTCACAGGAATATCATTGATTTTTCCGCTTCCTTCTGTTACGAGAAGAGTTAAAAAAGGATACTTTTGTGGTATTATTACAGGCTCTGTTGTGTTCACATTTAATCTAAAAACTGTGTATCTGTCACACTTAAAAATTTCATTTAAATTGTTTTCTTCACACATGTTTTCGATTTCGTTTGCCCCAATAACACAATCTTTTACATCAGCAGCAGGCACTTTAATAACATCTATACTTTGCTTTATGTGTAACTGTCTTTTTTGTCCATTTGATAATCTGTCGTAATCATACACTCTATATGTAATGTCGCTGTTTTGCTGTGTCTCGAGAATTAAAGTTCCACCTTTTATCGCATGAACTGTTCCCGGATCAATCTGAATAAAATCACCTTTATGAATTGGAATTTCTCTTATAAAATCGCTCCATTTTCCTTCTTCTATCATAGTTTTTAATTCATCTTTTGTCTTTGCATTATGACCTACAACGATTGTAGCATCCTCATCACAATCTAAGATATACCAACATTCCTTTTTACCTAGTGAATGATTTTCATTTTCATCAGCATATTTATCATCCGGATGAACCTGAATACTTAAATCATCTTTTGCGTCAATTATTTTTATTAATAGTGGAAATCTATCAGAATCAATATTTCCAAATACTTCTGGATGTTGTTCATATAAATCACAAAGTGACATTCCTTCATACATACCATTTTTTACAATACTTGCATTATCTTTAAAAGCTGATATTCCCCAGCACTCACCTACATCTTCTCCTGGTTCATCAAAATTAAATAATTCTCTAATTCTTGTTCCCCCCCAAATATTGTGTGTACATTTAGATTTTAATAACATTATCTTTTGGTCTTGCATAATTTTGTTTTCTCCTTATCTCCATAAAAATATTGCCTTTTTAATTTGGCTGTCATAAAATTTTTTAATTGACTTATGACAATTTGGTCTTTTAATTAAATAATTTACTTTAGCAGCTGTACTAGATTCCAATTAAATTCTGCACTAAATTGGTTATAACGATGGGAATCTTTTAAAAAGTCTAGTAATTTTTTTATTATATATTAAAAAGTATCCTCTAATATTTTATTACATTTTTTATTTCTGTAAACCTTTTAATTTCTAGTCAATTAGTTTTTTTTAATAGCTATCTCTATTTTTTTATTGTACTTGCCTTCTTTACCTTTTTTATGATATGATTTTTAAAGGTTTTTTAATTTCGGTTGAAACTCAAATTAATTACAAGGAGGTACTAAAAATGTTTCCAAGCGAAAAGGCCAGAAATAGAGCAATGGCTCTTCAAAAATCCATTCCTCTTATTTTCAAAATACTTGCAGGTACTGGATGTTTTATCTTTATTTTAGGCTTACTATTAAAAATCAATAATTATTCTATGACTGGAAGAGTTTACACTAATATAAACGGTGTTGAACACACTTCATACAGCGTATTTTATCCTGGAACTTTTATTATGATTTTTGGAATTGGTCAGTTTACTATTTTTCTTATTCTACTATTAATTAGAAAATTATTACACACACACAAACCAAAGGACGATATTGCTTTTCCTATTTCTTCAAATTACTATACACCTTTCAATCTTTTTAACAGCGTTAACACAATCGATTCAAAATACTTAGTTACTGTAAATGGAAATTGGATTGATGTCACTTACAATTTTCCTATGAATTCTAATTACAAACTTTCTTCAGATGGAAGGCTTAAATATTATAAATTATATAGAATTAATAACAACAGAACGTATGACGAAATAGATTGTTTGTTTTATAGTAATGCTAACTTATCTAATAACTTTAATTCTAACCCTAACACTACAATCCTTGCAAAGCATGTAAAATTTGGTAAGTTCCGTTATAGATTTTCAAATAAAACCTTCAACGGTCAATCGTATACTATTGATACTAAAAATCTCACAAATTATATGCGCAAGTGGTTTGCGGAAAGGGGTTATTCTGAAAACTAATACTAATATAAAATGTAACTAGTAATACGATCTAATAAAGCATTTTCACATTATCACTTTATACAGTAATGGAATTTATACACACTGTACTTTATTTTTCTCATGTGCTAGAATATTTAATGTAGACTTAATATATTAAATCATATGAGGAGGAAGTCTAATGAAATTCGAAGAATTAAGAGCCGAAATGATTAAAGCTATGAAAGCTCATGACAAAAAAAGAAAAGAGGTTATCTCTTCTTTAATTTCTGCTTCTAAAAAAATCGCTATCGATGAAGGAACCAGAGATGAAATCAGTGATGAACAGGTAAACCGTGCCATCAGCAAAGAACTACGCATGGCAAAAGAACAATTCGATGGATGCCCAGCTGAACGTGCTGATTTAAAAGAAGAATACGGATTCGTTGTTTCTGTTATTGAAGAGTTTGCCCCTAAAATGTTAAGCTTAGACGAAATTGAAGCTTTCTTAAATGAAAACTTTGCAGAAGTTCTAGCCACAAAAAACAAAGGTCAAATAATGAAAAACGTTATGCCTGCATTAAAAGGTAAAGCTGACGGAAAAGACATTCAGCAAGTTGTTTCAAAACTTATTGGTTAATTAATATCATAATTAATCGTTAGATAATAAAAAAGTTAAAATTTGAAGACATATTGATTGTAAATATGATTCTTCGTTTTTTAACTTTTTTTATTTTGATTAGTCTTTTTTTTATTTTATTATGGAGGTGACACTATGAAACCAGTGATTGGCGTTATGCCTTTAGTTGACAATGAAAAGAAAAGCTTATGGATGCTCCCAGGATATTTTGATGGAATAATAGAAGCAGGCGGAATTCCAGTTATGCTTCCACTTACATCAGATAAAAGTATGATACAACAATGCGTAGATATGTGCGATGGCTTTTTATTTACAGGAGGACATGATGTTTCTCCTTCAATATATGGAGAAGAACCTTTATTTGATAATATTGATTCTGATAGCAATCGTGATAATATGGAAACAATAGTCCTGAAGCTCGCCATGGAACAGGATAAGGCAATACTTGGAATCTGCCGTGGTATACAGTTTATAAATGCATCTCTCGGTGGTTCTTTGTATCAGGATATTCCAAGCCAGTGTCCGTCAGAGATTGACCATCATCAAACTCCTCCATATAATGTCCCTGTTCATGATGTTATCATCACCCCAAACACACCATTATTTGATTTGCTAAAGCAAAATAAGATATCTGTAAACAGTTATCATCACCAAGCTGTAAAAAACATATCAGACCGTCTTATTATAATGGCAAAAGCTACTGATGGAATTGTTGAGGCAGTATATTGTCCTGACCGTAGATTCTTATGGGCAGTGCAGTGGCATCCTGAGTTTTCACATGAAAAAGATGAAAACAGTAAGAGAATATTCCGAAGCTTTATAGAAGCAGCAAACTAGATTATTGGAATCTTAAAAAAAGCCATACCAAATTTCCTAGGACCTCTACACTGTCCTGAATTTGATATAGCTCTTTTTTTTCTCCTTATAATTATTACTTGAATTTCATTCCATCTTTAAATGCATTACCTACCTTGGCTCCTATTGTGAAGTACGCATTTTTATAATCTACAATGACGCTCTAAAAATATCTGCAATATCCTTCTGCTTAAGTGGAACCCATGCATTTTCAAGACCTTCATTATCCGCTACATGTATTGCCATCTCGTCGATACGGCTTTCGTCAATTCCTACATTTTTAAGGTGCATAGGAATATTGATTGTCTCGAAAAACTTATATGTTGCATCTATTGCCTGATTTGCAATCTCAAACCTATCCTGATTTGAGTCGATTCCAAATACATTGATGCCATATTTTACAAAACGATCAACTGTCTTTTCATTTAAGACATGTTTCATCCATCTTGGAGTGATGATTGCAAGGCCTTCACCATGGGTAATATCATAGTAAGCTGACAGTGCATGCTCCATTCCGTGGAGTGGCCAACCGCTTTCGCTATTTCCTAAAGCGTAGATTCCGTTGCATCCATAGGTGCAGGTAAGCATCATTTCTGCTCTGGCTGTGTAATCTTCTGGATTTTCCAGACATTTTTTAGCATTTACCATAAGGCTCTTTAAGCCAGCCTCCATAAATCCGTCGTTAAGGATTGTCGAATCATCGCAGAAATACTGCTCCATTATATGATTCATTGCATCTGCACATCCTGCTGCTGTCTGTTTTTTTGATACTGTAAATGTATACTCTGGATCAAGGAATGATACCTCAGGATAAAGAAGGGGATCTATATATCCTATTTTATCATTTGTCTCAGTTCTTGAAATAACCCCTCCGCAATCGTACTCGCTACCTGTTGCTGCAAGTGTGATGATGTCAACGATAGGTAGCGCCGCCTGTGCTTTTACTTTATACGAAATCAAATCCCATGGATCTCCTTCATACTTCGCTCCTGCAGCAATAGCTTTTGAACAATCAAGCACGCTTCCACCACCAACGGAAAGTATTACATCAACGTCGTTTTCCTTACAAAGTTTTACCCCTTCAAGTACACTAGGATCGTACTTTGGATTAGGCTGAATTCCTGAAAGCTCTATAATTTCAAATTCTTTAAGAATTTCTTTTACTTTGTCGTAAAGTCCGATTTTTTTGATACTTCCGCCTCCATAAGTCAGAAGAATCTTTTTCCCATAATTACTCATAACTTCAGGAAGTTTTTCTACCACTCCCTGTCCAAAAATCAATCTTGTAGGTGTACAATAATCAAAATTTTGCATGTTTTTCCTCCTCCATCTTTATTCGTCATATCAGCATCTCATAAAAAATGCCTGTGAACCCTTATATATCTACTATCCCCTTGGTGTTAGCAATATTTTTTCTTATACCTGAGGTGTATATCCCTCTTCTTTTATTGCCTCACATAAAATATTATCATCCACTTCTTTGGATAATGCTACTTCTACGATTCCTTTTTCATGGCTAGCTACTGCGCTCTCAACTCCATCGATTCTTTCTAACGCTTTCTTTACGTGATTCTCACAGTTGTGGCACATCATGCCTTCTACTTTAATTGTTTTTTTCATTTTACCTGTACCTTCCTTTTCTTGATTTTTTTCTTGTGTTTCTTGTATTTTTTTAGTTTCTTGCGTTTCTGTTTTATGCCCTTCTTCCACTCGCTTATTTTCTTTATCAACTGAGGCAAGCTTCTTGCTCACGAGATTTAATCTCAGTGCATTCATACATACGCAAAAACTAGACAAGCTCATTGCTGCTGCACCAAACATTGGCGTCAGTGTCCATCCTGTAATTCCAATCCATACACCTGCTGCAAGCGGAATTCCAATGATGTTATAAATAAATGCCCAGAAAAGATTTTCATGTATGTTTCTTATTACCTTTTTACTAAGCTGTATTGCTGAGACAACGTCAGAAAGTCTGCTGTTTACCAAGACAACATCTGCCGCCTCAATTGCGATATCTGTTCCTGCACCAATGGCAAAACCGACATCAGCTTCCGTCAAAGCCAGAGCATCATTTATACCGTCGCCAACCATCGCAACTACTTCGCCTGAGTGTTTGTACTCTTTTACAACATCTGCTTTTTGAATTGGCATAACATCTGAAATCACCTCATTGACTCCTGCAGTTTTGGCGATGTATTCTGCAGTTTTGGCATTATCGCCAGTTAGCATAACGACTTTCAATCCCATTTTTTTCAAATCTTCAATTGCCTGAGCACTATCATCTTTTATCGTATCAGCCACTAAAATCACACCTAGAATTTCGTTTTCATTTGAGAAAAACAGAGGCGTTTTCCCTTTTAATAATAACTCATCTAACTTATTATGTGTGATAAAATCTTCATATTTTTTTGAATCAACTATGTGCTTTTGGACATACTCACCTTTTGTTGCATAATACATCACACCGTTTATTCTTGCTCTTATTCCGCTTCCAGACATTTCTTCATATTCGGTTATTAAAAAATCTGTGTTATCTTGGGAAGTCTTAACATTTGCAGCTATGCAATAATTGACAATTGCCTGAGCCAGTGGATGTTTTGAATCTTTTTCCAATAAAAACGCAATATTTAACAAATCCTCTTTCTGGATACTTTCATTTTTCTGATCAACTTTGTTTTTTGAGACGACTTCTTTTGAGAAAACGAATTTTGGTTTCTCAATATCTTCATTTAGGATAATATCGGTAACTTTTGGTTTTCCTTCTGTGATTGTTCCTGTTTTATCTAAAATTACGGTTGTGGCACGGCCTGCCGTTTCTAGAGCTGTGGCCGTTTTATAAAGAATCTGATTTTTGGCGCCAATTCCATTTCCAACCATTATTGCAACCGGAGTTGCTAATCCTAACGCACAAGGGCAACTTATTACGAGCACTGTAATTGCGTGCGAAAGTGTAGTTCCTACTGACGCATGGACCACAAAACTCCATACAATTGCTGTAATCAAAGCTATCACTAATACGACCGGAGTAAAAATTCCTGCAACTTTGTCAGCTATTTTTGCAATAGGTGCTTTACTCGCTGCGGACTGACTTACCATTTCTATCATTTGAGACAAAGTAGTATCTTGTCCAACTCTTACAGCTTTACACCTTATAACACCGGAAACGTTTACCGTTCCAACTGACACTTCATCTCCGCTTGCCTTATCAACCGGAATGCTTTCGCCCGTGAGTACAGACTCATCTATTGCACTTTCACCTGATACAATTATACCATCTACGGGTATTTTTTCTGTTGGTCTTACCAAAAAAATATCATCTTTTCTGACTTCGAATGCATCAATTGTTATTTCTTTTCCATTTTTTATGACGGTTGCTTTCTGAGGAATCAAATCAAGAAGCCCCTTTATCGCATCTGTTGTTCGACCTTTTGAATACGACTCCAATGTTTTACCAATTGTGATAAGTGTTAAAATCATTGCCGCAGATTCAAAATACAAATTATCCATCATCTTAGCTGCTTTATAATTCTCAGAAATCGACATATAATATGTCATTCCATACAGCACAATCACTGAATATATAAATGAAATTCCAGAGCCCATTGCGACCAAAGTATCCATATTTGGCGAACCATGCATTGTGCTTTTCACTCCTGAAATGAAAAAATTCCTATTTATCAGCATTACGACAATTGCCAGTAACATCTCTGTTATTCCGATTGCAATATGATTGTTATTCATAAAATAAGGGAGAGGAAAATTAAACATCATATGTCCCATCGAAACATACATCAAAGGCAGCAAAAACAAAACTGATTGAAATAGTCTTTTTTTCATTTTAGGAGTAGTTGTATCTTTAAAATCATCTCGCAGATCAACTTGTGCGCTATATTCATATTTGGTCGAGTTACTTCCGTCTATATCTCTTCCCATTGTAGTGCATCCGTTGAGGCTATTTTCTGCTGAGTTGCTTCTTTTTTTATAGGCATGATATCCTGCATCTTCAACTGCTTTACATATCACAGCCTCATCGACAGCTCCATCTATTTCCATTGAATTCGTCAAAAGGCTGACTGTAACATCATTAACACCTTCAACTTTTTTGACGGCCTTCTCTACATGTGCAACGCATGCGGCACAAGTCATGCCTTCAACTTTATATTTTTCCATTTAGCTAATCCCTCCTTCTTTTATTATTTCATAAGTTTTTGAATTGTTTTTACAAGCTCATCTATAACCTCTTCGTTGCCTTCTTTGACGTTTTCTATTACGCAACTTTTAATGTGATTTGCCAGTAAAACTTTATTAAAACTGTTCAGAGCGGATGTAATTGCTGACACCTGTGTTAAAATATCTACACAGTAAACGTCATTTTCTACCATCTTTTTTACTCCGCGAACCTGTCCCTCAATACGGGACAATCGGTTATATAAATCTTTATATTCTTTTTCTGTTCTCTCCTTTGTCTTGCCTGTTACAATTAAATCTTCGCACTTTGATTCGTCTGAAATGTTACCTTCCATCTTTTGTTTATGTTTAATACAGCAATTTTGGGAAGTTTCTGACTTTGTTTCTTTTTTATTATTTGAACACGACATGTTTAATTTCACCTCTTATTTCTCTTCTCATCTTCTTATACCCCTATGGGGTATTATAGTTTTATTATATGCGTATAACAAAAAGAAGTCAATACATATATCAATGAGATATATTTACTGACTTCTTTTGAGTTAATTGCTATCTTTGTTCATTTTTACTTATTTAATGTTTTGTATTATTTTACCTTTAATAACTATTTTTATCATTTTACCACACACTGAACCAAAACCATATAAAAAATAGTTCCCCCAGCTATCGGAAGAAGCATTTCTTTGCGCCAATAATACAACACTATCACAAGAAACGACGCTAACATTTCTGGAATACCATGTGTTCCTGTTAATACATGAACATCTTTTAAACTGTAAACTATCAATAATCCAAAAACTGCTGCCGGTAAAACTGTTCCTAAATATTTCACATACTTTGGAGTTTCTTTTCCTGATGGAAATAAAATAAACGGCGTAAATCTAGTAATCATCGTTCCTAACGAAACAACTAAAATAATTATTAATTTTTGAAATAATGTCATAATGTTACCTCAATCTATAAATTTTTTCATAAATGTTAATATCAAAACTATAAGAATCATCGATGGAATAATAAATTGACTTTTCCCCAGAAAAATCAAACACACTGCAGAGATGACAATACCAATAATTGCACTTGTATGATTATCTTCTTTTTCCCATTGATTCATAAAAATCACAATAAACATTGCTGTCATTACAAATTCCAAGCCTTTTGTATTAAACTTTAAAACAGTTCCAAAAATTGCTCCAATAGAAGCTCCAAAAATCCAATACATGTGATTTAAAACGGTTACCCAAAACAAAAACCAGCCTCTGTCTACCCCTTCAGGTATATCAGCTGTGTAGTTTATAGAGAAAGTTTCGTCACACATTCCAAAAATTACATATAATTTTTTCTTACCAATACCACGATATTTATCAAGCATGGATATTCCATAAAACAAGTGTCGTGCATTAACCATAATTGCGAGTGTTATCGCCTGTATAGGATTGAAAATCCCCAACATAAGATTAGCCGCTATAAACTCTACTGATCCTGCAAAAATAACTGCGCTAGTTAGAATTGGAATCCACACTGGAAACCCTAATTTCACCATATATATTCCTAAAGTCATTCCCAAAAACAAAAAACCTGCAAAAATAGGAATTGTTTGAGGAAATGCTGCTTGTAATGCTTTTTTCTTCAACTTTTGTTACCTCGATTCTTTACTTTTTGCAGAATCAATCGTATCATTATATTTGCATACAATCAACGGTAAAATTGTATGGATTACAATTTATTAACTCATAGACCATCGGAGGACTTTAATATGCCAATTAATTCATTTGACGATTATTATTTGTCATGGAAACCAGATAAAAAGAATATAAAAAAACCTATCTATAAGAGTCTCGCAGAACTTCTTGAAAAAGATATAATCGGCGGCGTACTTCTTCCAAACACTTTATTACCACCACAACGCGAACTTGCAGATTATCTTGATATTAATTTTACAACAGTTACAAGAGCTTACAAATTGTGTGAATTAAAAGGTTTAATTTATGCTGAAACAGGAAGAGGAACTTTCGTATCTCCAAGTGCTTCAAGCAAAATAACTATTTCTTTAGAGCACACTCCTTCTCAGACAATTGATTTAGGGTTTGTAAGTTCTTTTGAGCGATACAATTCATTGATTTATGACCACGTACCACAAGCCTACAAAAAAAATTCATTTTCCGCACTTTTAACATACGATGACCCAACAGGAATACTTTCTCACAAGAAGGCTGCCCTCAAATGGTTAAATACATTGCAATGTTATCCTTCAATTGACAACCTTGCAATCACTGCTGGAACTCAAAATGCATTAACTATCTCTTTACTTGCTCTTTTTTCTCCGGGAGATTATATTGCAGTCGACTGCTTTACCTACCCTAATTTCATTGCACTTGCAAAAATGTTAAACATCAAACTAATTCCTGTCAAAAGTGACAATAACGGTATCATCCCGGCCGAATTAGAAAACCATGCCAGAAAAAAAAGACTAAAAGGTCTCTTTATCGTTCCTTCTTGTAATAATCCTACAACGATTGTTACTACTGATTTTAGGAAAAGACAACTTGCAGAAATTGTAAAAAAATATGATTTAATTCTTATAGAAGATGATATTCATGCCTTTTTGAATACTGACGTTATTCCTAATTATATGGGACCAATGGCTAGATATGCTCCTGAACAAAGTGTTTACATTTGTAGTTTATCTAAGTCTATCTGCTCAGGTTTAAGGATAGCCTACCTTGCTTACAGTACTCCTTTTAGAGAAAAAATACTAAACGCTCTCTTTAATGTAAATGTCAAAACATCATCATATAATGTTCAGCTCGTCAGTAGCCTGATTAATAATGGAGTTGCTGATGAAATTGTAAAAAGAAAAATAGAAACTGCAAAAATTAGAAATGATATCTTCAATGATATTTTTTACTATGCTCCTCAAAATGGACACCCTCTTAGTTTTTACAGATGGCTACCTATCTCTAGTAACAAACCTGGCCGCGAAATAGAGGAATATATGCAATCCAAAGGTATAAAAATATATCACTCTGACCGTTTTGTTTGTGGTTCTACCAACAAAAGTAACGAACATTATATAAGAGTTTCATTATCAAACCTTGACAACGACGAATCTTTGGCTAATGGCTTAAAACGTCTAAAAATGGTTTTAGAAAATGGGCGCATTATCATATAATAATTATTGTATAATATAAAACAAAATAGTTAAATAAAAAAATAGGCTATCAATTGATAGCCTAACTATGTTATGAAAAATATATTACAGAACATATTCCATTACTGTTTCTTTTGGTTTCATGCCAATTTTTTCATAGAACTTTCTTGCGCTATTGTTACCTTCCCAAACACAAAGAGTAACTTCATAGCACCCTATTCTTTTTGCTTCTTCTTTTACAAAATCAAAAAGCTTCTTTCCTATTTGTTTTCCGCGACATTCCTGATCAACGCATAAATCATCAATGTACATAATCTTATGATTAATCATAAATCCTGAATCAGATTCTGAATCATTTTTTTTACCACCCCTTATCTCACAAAATGCATATCCTTGTACTTCATCTTTTTCATCAACATAAACATACACTGGACGCATATCGTCAGAAAAAATATTCTTTATTTCATCACTTGTATATTTTGTTTTCCCTGACACAAAAATGTCTGGTCTTATTGATGCATGAATTTCTAACACTTCTGATAAAAGCTTAGTAACTTTTGGTATATCCCTTTCCTCTGCTCTTCTAATCATTTTTCCTCTTTTCTAACAATAAACTGTATTTTCATAAATATTTTTTAATTACATGTCATGCTGTTGCAAAAACTACTATCGTCTTCTCAGGTAACTTCTATTTCACACGAAGCTCCCAAAAAGCTACAGCACTTGCTGCTGCCACATTCAATGAATCTACACCATGATACATTGGAATCTTAATTACATAATCACACTTTTCAAGCGAATCTTGTGATATTCCGTTTCCTTCATTCCCCATTATAATTGCTAATTTTTCTTGTTGTGCAAAAATCGGATCTGTTATATCTTTTGATTCTTCCTTAAGTGCCAATGCAACTACTTTATAACCAAGTTCATGGAGTTTATCTATATAGACCTCTTTGGGGATAAAAGTCCATGGAATCTGAAAAACAGTTCCCATACTTACCCTCGCTGAGCGTTTGTAAAGAGGATCACAGCTATCATTTGTCAAAACAATACTGTCAATTCCAAGTGCCGCTGCAGAGCGAAAAACTGAGCCAATATTAGTTGGATTTACAACACTTTCTAATACTACAATCCTTCTATTATCTGCAATTAAATTTTCAAATTCAGGTAGATTCTTTCGACGCATTATGCAAAGCATTCCTCTAGTGACTACATAACCTTTTATCTGAGATAAAACTTCTTTGCTAGCAGAAAAAATTTGAACAGATGTTTCATCTTGCACTTCTTTTAAAACTTCCTGCACTTCTTTAACCGCTTCACTAGTTGAATCTTCACACAAATAGTTTTCTTCGATCAAAAAGCTTTCTACTTTATAGCCAGCTTTAAGGGCCCTTTTTATAACTTTAGCACTCTCACAGATGAACACACCTAACTGCGGTTCGTAAATATGTGCTAATTGTTTTTCGTTGTAGCTGATATATTTACTTATCCTCTCATCTGTGAGACTTGTAATTTTTTTCACATTAAAATTATATGCCATATTGATTCTCTTTTTTATTTATTTTATAAATTATACATTCTGAATTTATACATTCTGAATTGTTACTCATAATTATTTTTGAAGCATTTTTTATCACTTATAATAAACACCTCAAAAGAATTATTTCAAGAAACCTGAAATAATCTGTTCTTCTGCTTCTTGCTCTGTTAAACCTAATGACATAAGTTTAATTAACTGGTCGCCTGCAATTTTACCAATTGCGGCTTCATGAATAAGTGCAGCATCAACATTGTTAGCATCAAGCTTAGGTACTGCTACTACGTGAGCTTTATCCATAATGATTGCATCACATTCAGCGTGACCGCTACATACTGTATTTCCTACGATTGCTGCCTCAAATATTTGCTCTGATTCATTTTTTGCAACTGAACGAGATATAATATCTGTACTAGAATTCTCACCGTTTAATTCAACTGTATAAACACTTGTTGCTTTTTGTTTACCATGTGTCATTAATCTCTCATGTACGATAAGAGTTGCATCTTCTGCTAATTCTGCTTTTGTAGTTCTTACTGTAGAATCAACACCTTTTATCTGAACCATCTCCATATCAACGTAGCTTCCAGCTTCCTGATAAACTTCTGTGACAGGATTTAATATTTTTTTACCTAAGCCATCACCCTGTGCGTAATGCTTTTCTACATAACGAACTTTAGCATTTTTTCCAACATAAAATCTATGAATTCCATCATGTTGTGAATCCTGATTACCGCAATTGTGAATTCCGCAACCAGCAACAATAGTCACGTCTGCATCTTCTCCAATGTAAAAATCATTATATACTGTTTCTTTTATTCCTGATTTGCTTAAAACTACTGGAATATGCACGCTCTCATTTTTAGTTCCTGGCTTAATTCGAATATCAATTCCGCTTTTATCTTCTTTAGTAATGATATCTATATTCGCTGTAGTATTTCTTCCGGCTGATTCTCCGTTTGCTCTAATATTATATGCTCCATCTGGAACTTTATGTAAATCTGCAACTTCCTCTAGAATTTGCTTTTGAATTTCATCTATCATATTATTCCTCTCCTTACATAAGCTTGTCGCATGCTGCCTTAGCTGCTGATGTACCTAAAATTTCTGGAAGAATCTCTTCTTTAGTTCCCTGTTTCTTTACATGTCCATCTTCAATTACAACTATTTCATCTGCTATACTTAGAATTCTTTCTTGATGTGAAATGATAAGAATAGTACCATTAATAGATTCTCTTATATTTTCAAATACACGAATCAAATTTTGGAAACTCCATAAATCAATTCCAGCCTCTGGTTCATCAAATACAGCAAATTTAGTACCTCTAGCTAAAACTGTAGCAATTTCAATACGCTTTAATTCACCACCTGATAAAGAAGCATTTACTTCTCTATTAACATAATCTTTGGCACATAAACCTACTTTTGATAAATATTCACAAGCTGCTGACACAGATAGCTTTTCCCCTGCAGCTAATCTAAGAAGATCAATTACTTTGATTCCTTTAAAATGCACTGGTTGTTGGAAAGCATAACTAATACCTAAATTTGCTCTTTCAGTTATACTCTTTTTAGTTATATCTTCACCATCAAAAATCATTTGACCTGTTGTAATTTCGTTAACACCCATAATTAATTTAGCTAATGTTGATTTTCCACCACCGTTTGGGCCTGTAATTACAACAAATTTACCATCTTCTATATTAAGATTTAAATGATCAATGATATTAATTTTTTGATTATTTTCTTCTACTTGATATGTAATATCCTTAATCTCTAGCATTTCTAATTCCTTTCATAAATCTTTTAAAACTTTATCTTTTTTATAAAAAAGCTCAAAGGCTCTAACTTCTATTATATATTAGAAACTTAGAAATATAAATAGTAATTTAAATGTTTTTTGATGTGTATAATTGCAATCTAAGATTAGTTTTATATTTTTAATATGGGTAAAAAATCGACACGATAATGAAATCTATTCTGAATAAAATATAATCCGTCCTAAGTAAAAAGTGAATAACGGAATCTGTCCTTTAATAAAAATGCAGAAAATGGGATTTGAACCCACACAGTAATAATTACTACAGGTACCTGAAACCTGCGCGTCTGCCAATTCCGCCATTTCTGCATAAACTACGCTTTAATTTTATACAATTCTTTAAAAAAAGTCAAATCTTAATCTAACAAGAAAAAATAGAAAAATAAGGATTTAGATAAGAAAATATTATAAAATCTGTCAGAACAAAATAAGAACAGCCCCTATGTCGTGAGGCTGTTCCTTATAGATAGTAATTTAATGATACTATAAACTATATATATTTTTTTTTAAAGGTATGTATTTTGTACATAGAATATAGTATTTTAATGGGATTAATAAAAATATTTTATTTATAATTTTTTGTTGTCTTTTTATAATATTATTTATTATGCGTTTTGTTTTTCTGTCTATATATTTATATGTCAAATGATTAAAAATAAATTTTTAATTATGTTTGAATAAATGCTGTATATTTTCTATTGTAATGTAAACCTTTTAAGTTATTTTTAGTCATAATATTAGTATAATCTTGTCGTTTGTTTTTCTTGGCTATCAAACCATTTTTTGATCGTTTTTTGGGTGGTACAATTTGTTTAATTCTTGCAGCAGAACTATCAGCATTTTTTGCAATAAAAGATATTAATTTCTTATCAAAAGGTCTTGGTTTACCTAAAAAATATCCTTGAACTTTATTGCATCCTATCGATTTTAAATAATCATACTGTTCTTTTGTTTCCACCCCTTCAACTAATGTATCAATTCCGAGCTTCCTAGCCATTTCGATAATGGATGCTACTATTTCTTTTGACTTAGGATTCGACTCAAAGTCTTTTAAGAACAACATGTCAATTTTTAAAACATCAAAATTGTAATCCTTTAATACATTTAGTGAAGAATAACCGCTTCCGAAATCATCCATCCACACTTCGTATCCCTGTGACTGAAAGAATTCGATTTTTTCACGTAGGTCTTTAGTATTTTCTGTTAAGACACTTTCTGTAATCTCAATATGGAGTAAATGTCTTGGTATGTCATTTGCTTTTATTTCTGTTTCAATTATATTCGCTATATCACAAAGTTCAAAATCTAATCTAGACAAATTAACGGATACCGGAACATAAGGTATAGATAAATCTTTTAATCTCTTAATGTCCTGACAGATTCTTTTAACCGTATGAACATCAATTTTGTGAATCAATCTATACTTTTCTAGTACTTCAATAAACTCACCTGGAGAAAGAAATCCATATTTTGAGTCAATCCATCGCGAAAGAGCTTCAAACCCGCATAACTTACCAGTTTCCGTACTGAATACAGGTTGATAATAAACTTTTACTTCATCATTTTCAATAGCCCTATCAATGTTATCCACAATATATTTTTGTTTTTCTAAAACATATAAAAGCTCCTCATCAAAGAATCTAACTGATTGATCGAATTGTTTCTTAATGCTGTCGCACGCTATCTTAGCCCTATCACACGCAAGACTTACATCTAATTCACCATCCGATATTACATAGATTCCTGATTTGATTTGAATTATGTCACCGTTGGGATACGATTTAAGATAATCACTAAGATGTGATAACCTCTCTTCAATGTCATCCTCTCTAGTAACAATTGCAAAGTGATCTTGCCCAAAATGTGCAACTAAATCCTCTGAGAATAAGTGTTGCAACGATGCAGCCATATATCTCAATAACTGATCTCCCTTTGAAAAACCATACCTTGCATTATATGCTTTAAAATTGTCAATATCTAGATGAACAAACGCTGTACAATGATTTTCGTAAATATTTTGAACCACTACATTAGGTGCTAACTCTCTGAAAAAAATCATATTTGGTAGCTTTGTCAAAGGATTAATCTCTCTAGAAAAACTTGATACGGCTTTATCCTTTTGTCTGCGATAATCCTCAACATTCAAAACTAAAATGTATGCACATAGATGACCTTCTTGTGATTTGTATAACATATAATTAGTATGAATCCAGATTACTTTTGATTTTACCAAACACTCAAGCTCAATTTCATCAGATGTAATGCCCTGTCTATAACGGTTAAACAATATATGTCTATTAAAAAATAAACTAACTGTATCCTTTCCTGTAAATAGTACTGATTGTTCAATTACAGCTTTTAATATTTGATCATAATCTTGTTTCTTCCCTGGCACAATTTCATTTAATTTATCGAACTGACCTACATGCATTCTAAGCAATTTATTTTCTTCTAAATCTACCATGAATATTGCTGAGTTATTAATAAACTCCTGATCAGAATAAAAACCGATTATGTCAGAAAATCTCCGGCTGTTTAGCCATTCAATAATAGGTTCTTTAAAAATAACTTCAATAAAACTTCTTTCCATTATTGCATTGCTTTCTTTCTCATAACATCTAAAACATATTTGATTAAGTGACTGCTTCAGTATACGACACATTAATCATCAAGTCAATATGATTTCTATTATTTAATACTTTCTTAAGAAACTGGTTATATTTATAAAAATATTATAAACTTAGAGCCTTAAGTAGATTATTTTTTTATATAAAGGTTTTATTTTTTTATTATATTCCGATATATAATTAAGAAAATAAGTTTTTTGAATCTTATTTTTTAGTTTGGTTTTAAAGTTTTTGATGCTTTCTTATGCCAAACATTCGTTAAAATTCTCATAATAGAAGAAAATCTCATAGTAGGAGGGGGATTTATGAAAATTAAACATTTCAAATTTCAGGACAGTATTTCATTTTCTGAAATAGAATCACAAATTAATGCTTTTTTAAACAGTAAAAATGTAAATGAAGTTATTGACATTAAATTTAATACTTCTGTTAGACATTCTGATAGGTATACAGCAGATGAAACTGAAACCATTTATTTGATTATATACAAGTAAAAATATGTATTCTCTTAAGTGTTTATAAAAAGCTTAGTTAATGATTTTGGAATCATCTTTTGACATCTTCTTTAAAGGCCTCGCAATTTTTTAAATTGCGGGGCCTTTATTTTAAATCTTAAATTTCTTCATACTTGAATCTAAAACATTTGCGATATCTTTTAATTCCTGGGCACTTCGTGCAATATCTTTCATAATTGCATCTGCCTCTGTAACTGCTGCTGATGTTTGCTCTGTACCTGCTGCATTTTCTTCAGCAATAGCTGTAAGATTTTGAACCGTGTCAATGATATTTCCTCTGGCTTCGTCAAGTTCTTCTGTTTTTTTACTAATTTCTTTAATTCCTTCTACAGAATTCTTAACACCATTTTCTACATGCTCGAACATTTCTGTTGTTGAAGCAATATACTGAGATTGTTTGTCAATTATCTCTGAAACATCAGACATTGTCTTAACTGATTTATCTGAATCATCTATTAATTGTTTTACAACCTCATCAATTTGCTGAGCAGAAGTATTTGACTGATCTGCTAATTGTTGAATTTCTGAAGCAACAACTGCAAAACCTTTTCCTGCATCTCCGGCTCTGGCAGCTTCAATTGATGCATTCAAAGATAGTAAATTAGTCTGATCTGCAATGTCAGCAATCAATGTTGCTGCATCTTTAATCTTAGTAGCTGATTCATTAGTAGTCTTAGTTTGTTTTGCAATCATCTTGATGGATTCTATTGTTTTCTTATTAATATCACTAAGAGCTTTTAATGCTTCATTTGCTTTAATATTTGCTTCTGAAATTGTTACAGCGCCTTCATTGATGTCATTAACATTTGCTTTTGTATCTTTAATCATATTTCCAATTACTACTACGTTATCTGTAGCTGACTGAGTCTCTGCGGCCTGACTTGTTGCACCTTCAGCAATCTCTGAAACTGCATTTTCAATATGACCAAACGTTCTTGTCGTTTCGTTTGTATTTTTCTGTAATTCTTCTGAAGCATTATATAAACTTTCGCTCTGATTTTGAATGTCACTAATTACATGAACCATTTCATCTTCCATTCTAATTAAAGATCTAGCCATGTCTCCCGTTTCATCATTTCTATTTATTACTTTTTCTAATTCACTAACTGAAGCAAAATTCAGTTCTCCCATTCGATTAATAACAGATGTAACCGCTTTAATTGGCACTACAGTCTTATATGTAAATAAACTTATAATAATTATAGCTACAATAATTATTAATATTGAAAAAGTCACCATATTTCTTAATAAAATATTTGAATTTTCTTCAATCTCACTTAATGGAGTAACTGTAACTGTAACCCAAAATCTTTCGCCAAGATCTACTACTGTAAACACTGCTTTGTTGTATTTTCCATCTGTAGAACTATAATAAGTTGAATTTGTTTTTTTATTTGCTACAGTTTCTTTAAAAGCTGCTACAAGGCTTTCGTTTAGCGCAATCTCTCCATCTGTTTTAGTAAGATCCATTCTGCCTACTCTATCAGGTTTTTGTTTAAAGCCTATACACATACCTTCCTGATCTACTACATAAACATATCCTGTTTTTTTGTATTTATACTGTCCTACCAAATCTGACAAAGTATCTAAATTTATTGTTCCATATACTATACCAACTGTCTTTGAATTTTCCTTTACAGGAAATGCTACTACAAGAATTAATTTACCGGTTGTTCCTGATTTAAATGGCGCAGTCATATAAGCCTCACCAGTAGAAGAAACCTCTTTTACATAATCTCTGTCTCCTCGATTCATCTTTTCACCAGTATCACTTATAGCATTACCTTTTAAATCACTATAAGCTATCATTGCCAAACCATCTATTGCAGTTTTTGCATCCTTCATCATCTGAATCTTTTGCTCAATTGTTGCCTTATTAAATTCTGCGGAATCTGCAAGCGTCTCAACTATAATCTTTCTGGTACATATTTCCCCTTTTAGCATAACAGCAGCTTCACTACCCACTGCTTTAACATTAGTTTCAGCTTCTTCATTTACAATAACACTTGACTCTCTGTAACTTATAAAAGAAAGAGCTATAAATCCTACTACTACAATAGGTACCAAAACTCCTAAGAATTTTTTCCTAATTCCATAAAAAATTTTGCTTTTTGTTTTTACGTTTTTTAAATTTTTTACATCAGCCACATCTCAAACCTCCTTGATTCCTTTTTTATTTATCTTTTGTTTTTAATTTATGTATTTATCGAGTTCTTCTTAAATTTTGTAGTTATTGTTTGACTTTATTGGCCTTCTTAACTTCTATGTTTAATGGTGTATCTAATTTTTAACTCATACTCTTAAGAGCATCAAATTCTGATTCATACACCCCTCCATTCTTTTCTAGCTCCTCCCATGAATACCAACTTCCACTTAATTGAATTCCATTTATAGAAATATCTGTCACGAAAACTCTCACTGCTCTTTTATTCTCCTGAAAACAAATCCACACGCCTTCATTCAATGAAAACGGAAACATATATGCTCTCCCAAATCTTACTGCATCATTAACAACTTCATTACTCGTCGTATTTGTTATTTGTTCTGTTCTATTCATGGCAAATCTCCTTAAAATAATTTATTTGTATTAATTAATCCTCTATGAACATCTATCACAATTCTTCACTAAAAATGCACCATAAACACACTCACACCATCTAATTATGGTATCGGATGATTTATTTTTTTATATAAATAAAAAACCATAAGTTTAAGAAAATTTATACTTTCTTAAAACTTACGGTTTTTTGTATAAGATTTTATTTAGTTTTTATAGTTTTTAAGTACTATTATTATCCTAAGTAATACTGTTTTCCATTTGATATTACTATTCTGCTTCTGCTTCATACATCTCAATCATATTCTGACTTTCAATGCTTGAAGCAACCAATGCTAAAAATGCTGATTCATTTAAAACAATATCTTTAAACTCTATATTATTCTTTGGAACCATCAAAATAGCTAATTTAATTGTATTATCCTTAGCATATAACCATGCCTCAAAAAATTCTTCTTCTTTGTTTTCTACAACATCTATCAAATATTTATCATTATACTGATAAGTTGTTGTAATAATACTATCTAATTTTTCCATAGCCTCTACCATTCCTTTACCTTTTATAATTATATTTTAGCAAAAAAATGTCATGATGCCAACTGAGAATTATTAGTGATCATTACTCTTAAGAGATGTAACAACCCATTTACCATTTTTATATTTTAACTCTAAAACAAAAAGGTATTCTTTTCCTTCATATGATGACTTGTCTTCATTGTATTTAGCTGTAAGCTTATCAATGTATGATGGAAGAATATCATTGAAAATCTTCTGGTAAAGACCCTCTTCTCCTTGTTCCTGATAAATCTTAGTTACTTCTTCAGCATGATCCTTTCCGTACTGCTCACACTCAGCTTTAAACTCATTTGTTACTGTTTCATCTTGTACTGATTTAACAAGTTCTGCCTGTGTAAATGCATATTTAACAGAATATCTTACCTGAGCTGTTTTACCATTAACTTTTACTTTTTTAACTTTGTAAGATTTAATCATATCCTTCTGAATACTTGTCCAGAAATCTAATACCTTACTTTTTACTGTATCATCCAATTTGTTTTCTATATTGTATCCTATAGCCTTATAGAATTCTTTAGTATTCTTTTCTGGATTAAGGTTAGCAAAATCTTTCTTAGCAGAAGAATCTACCACTTTTACAATGCTATTATACTCTGCATTCTTGCAATACCTCATAACCTCATCAGATGACTCCTGTACAAGTTCCTCATCTGTTTTTTCTACTGATGAACTGCTGCTACCACCTTTTTTGTCAAAAGCGCTACAACCTGTTAAACTAGAAAATACTAAAACTGATGCCAAAATAGCTGAAACTAATCTCTTTTTCATTTGTGTTCTCTCCTTTTCTCCTCTTTAATATGTTAGGCGTCTATTATACTCCGTAAACCACATTAATACAGCATTTTTGCTAATATCAATAATTTAATTATTATAGATAAAAGCTATATAAAATTGTTTACTTTCAATATTATACACTCACAAGGTAAGTTTCGCAATTACCAACTTAAAATATGTAGAATTTATATTTCCACAATTTTTTACATAATTCCCATAGGCTCCATTTATAGACTCTACTAATCATGTATCGGACAAATGAAAAAAATAATTAGCTAATTATAAATTTTTTATAAAAAAATATAAAAAATATTTTATTAATATTCAGCCAAACTAAATATTTCCCACTTATTATCATTCTTTTTAAAATCAAATCTATACGTGTATTTTTTCCCTTTGAATTCTTTTCTTGCTTTTTTATAGGAATCTAATCTTTTTTTAGATTCTACTGGAAGTAAATCCAAATCCATCTTTTTTCCTAATGCAATCTCACCATTTTCTGCACTCTTTTCATTTTATACGTTCTTTCCATTTTCTGCGTTCTTTGAACCTACACAACCAGTTAAACATGCTGTAGCAACTACAATTTTCGTGATATTTCAATACATTTTTCCATAGCTTCAAACACTGCACTTCTCATTCCTTCTTTTTCAAGAACTCTTACAGCTTGGATTGTTGTTCCGGCTGGTGAACATACCATATCTTTTAACTCGCCTGGATGTTTTTTGGTTTCGAGCACCATTTTTGCACTTCCATAAACTGCTTGAGCTGCAAATTCATATGCTTGTTTTCTTGGCATTCCACCTGCTACTGCTGCATCAGCCATTGCTTCAATAAACATAAATACATACGCTGGTGAACTTCCACTTACAGCTGTTACAACTTCCATCAAATTTTCAGTTACAACTTCTGTTTTTGAAAATCCAACACAAAGTTCTTTTATCATTTCACATTCATTACCTGTAACGTTACCATTAATACATATTCCCATCATTCCGGCTTTAACCATTGCTGGAGTGTTTGGCATTGCTCTAATAATTTTTTTGTCGTTACCAAGTTTTTCTTCATAATATTTTATATCTTTTCCAGCAGCAATACTTATAACTAATGTTTCATTAGTTATTTCTCCTTTTATTTCATCTAACACACCATCCATAAATTGTGGTTTTACAGCTAAAAATAAAATATCTGATTTGCTTGCAACTTCTGCATTATCACAACTTACTTTTATGCCTAATTCTTTTTCTTTTTTTTCAATGTTTTCCTGAGATTTTACTGTTGCAAAAATATGATCACATGTCGCAAGTTTTGAATCAAGTATTCCATGAATCATTGCTGTTCCCATGTTTCCGCATCCTATAAAACCAATATTTTTATTTGATAATTCCATTTTTTCCTCCATATTTGAACCTTAACTATTCTTCTAACTTGATTTGTCATATATTTTAATCTTATCCTCATTTTCTATGACAACCTAGTTCTTCAAAGCACTAATATATTATGACCTATAATCTCCATTTATTTTTACATAATCATATGTCAAATCGCATCCCCAAGCTTTTGCCTGTTCGTTACCTTGTTTCAAATCAACTATTACATAGATTTCATCTTCTTCAAGAATTGTTTTTGCTTTCTCTTCAGAAAACTCTACACCACTTCCGTTTTTGCACACAAGAATTTCGCCTACTTTTGATTTTATTGATACGTCAACTTTATCAATTTCAAATTCAGCATCTGTATAACCTATTGCACACAAGATTCTACCCCAATTGGCATCTTCTCCAAAGATAGCACATTTAAATAATGACGAACTTACTACACTTTTTGCTACTTTGATTGCAATATCAAGAGTTTGTGCCCCATTACATGTACATTCAATCATCTTTGATGCACCTTCTCCATCTTTTGCCAACATCTTAGTTAAATTCATCAAAACATCATATAAAGCATCGCAGAAAATGTCATAGTCGCTTCCTTTTTGCGATATTGTTTTATTTTTTGCTAAACCATTCGCCATAACGCAAAGCATATCATTTGTAGAAGTATCACCATCAACACTTAAACAATTGTAAGTAATTTTAACGATTTTATTAAGTGCTTCTTGTAAAAGTGAAGCATCTATGTCAACATCTGTTGTAACAAAATTAAGAGTTGTAGCCATATTTGGATGAATCATTCCGCTACCCTTGGCCATTCCACCAATTGTACAAACTTTTCCATCTAATTCAAATTTAACTGCATATTCTTTTTTTACAGTATCTGTTGTCATGATTGCATGAGCAGCTTCTATATTTCCTTTTTCTGATATTCCTTTTGCAAGCTCAGCTACGTGATCTTTAATAGGCTCAATTGGCAAAATCTGTCCAATAACTCCTGTTGATGCAACTATAACTCTTTCCTTAGGAATATTTAATTCATCTGCAATCAACTTGCACATCATTTGTGCTTTTTCCTCTCCATCTGCGTTACAAGTGTTTGCATTTTTACTATTTACGATTACTGCCTGTGAAATATTGTTTGATTTTTTTAGATTTTCTTTAGTAACAATGATTGGAGCGCCCTTTACTTTATTCTGAGTATATACAGCCGCTGTTTGACACTCTTCTTCTGAAAAAATAACTCCTAAATCGTTCTTTTCTTTTACTGGATTTAATCCGCAATTTAATCCGTTCGCTTTAAATCCAGCTGGAGCACACACTCCACCTTCTACTTTTGTTAAATTAAACATATTCATCTATTCTCCTACTCCAAATATTTTTCCACAAATGGGTTACGATGCCTCTTTAGCATCTTTTTTTTGCACATAATACCATTTATATATTGCACTTCCTATGATTATAACATACCCTGTAATACTTAGCCAATCTGGTAATTCTTCATAAAAAATAAATCCCCACATTGCCGCAAATAGTATTTGTGTATAATCGTAAACCGAAATTTCTTTTGCTGGCGCTTTTGTATAAGCTGCTGTTATTGTAAATTGTCCTCCTGCTGCACCTAATCCGGCTCCTATCAAAATCAAAGTCTGAACAACTGTCATTGGTTTATATGACATTATTAAAAATGGTAAAATAGTTATACATGAAAACATTGAAAAACAAAATACAATGATTGGTCCTCTTTCACCTTTTTTTCCTAGTTTTCGAACAAATGTATATGCAATACCTGCGCCTAGACCTCCTAATGCACCGATTAATGAATATACCATATTTATGTTACCTGTTGGTTTTATTACAAAAAGTGCACCTGCAAATGCTGTTATTACGCAAAGCCACTCAACTTTATTTGCTTTTTCTTTTAAAATAAAAATAGAAAAAATAATTGCAAAAAATGGTGATAATTTATTTAAAATATTTGCATCTGCTAAACCAATTTTATCTATTGCATAGAAGTTACATATCAGTCCTAATGTACCGCAAAAACATCTTGCAAATAAATCTCCAAAGCTTGATTTTTTTATTCTAAAGCCTTCTTTACTTCTAAACAAAGTAACTGATGCAATAACTGCTGCAACCGCATTTCTAAAAAAAGCTTTTTGCATAGTTGGCAAATCTCCCGACGCACGAACACAAAGTGTCATTATTGAGAAGAAAAATCCTGCCATAATGATAAGTATAATTCCTTGTTTTTTCTGACTCATTTCGTCATCCTTTCTAACTTGTTATTTATGTTTTTTATTATAATATAATCGAAGCACCTATAATATTTGTATCTCTACAAAATACTATAGATGCTTTGTTATAATCACTATCGTGGCATACGACAACTATGACATGTAAAGTAAATCACCTGATAATCCTGGCTTATTAAATCTAATAATTCATTTGCTTTATCCAATTTATCTTCATCTAAGTTAACAAATGGATCATCTAAAATCAAGAATGACTTATCTAATGGGAACATTGCTTCAACAAGTGCCAATCTCATACAAATACCAACTAAATCCTGATATCCTGATGATAACCAATCCACTTCTCTATATGCACCCTCTTGTTTCATCTTAATCGAAATGTTAGCATCTAATTGCCAATTTTCATTGTCCTCACCAGTAATATGCTGATAGTATTTTTTGAACGCATTATTAACCGGTGTCTTATATCTGGATGTAAACTGCTCTTTTGCCTGTGTTAAAAACTCAATAGTTTTTTCAGCCACATTATAATAATTCTGTTCTTTTTCTTGTTCTTTTTCTAAAGTTGCAAGCAAGTCTAATTTTTCATCTCTTTCGTCAAGCTGATCTGATAAATCATTCATCTGACGATTATATTTTTCGATATCATCTCTGATTTCATTAAGATTTTCGTCAATGTCATCGATTCTTCTATTTAACTCTTCTAAGCTATGATTAATCTTATATTCTGCAACAAGATCTTCATCATCGTGAGAATCTTTAAATTCTTTTCTAGCTGCTTTTGCTACTTCCATAGCCTCTTTAGCTAATTTATATTCTGTTATTTTATTAGTTAAAATTCCAATTTTTTCTGTATAATCTTCTGGTGTATTATCAAGTTCTTCAAAAAACTGACGCAAATAGTCATATATTCTTCTGTTTAAGAATTCATAATCACGGTTTGCATTGTGATAAGTTACATCTTTTTGATGTAAATCATCATATGTTTCTTTTAAACCTCTTAATTCATATAACATTGTCTGGTATTTTTCTTCACTATCAACACCTAATTCATAGCTAAATAAGAATGCACTGATTTCTTTATTGATTTCAACGATTCTATTTTCCATTTCCTGAATCTTATTTCTCAATGCAGTAAGTGAACGCATCTCTCTATCATCTTCATCACGTTTGTTCTGCATGTATCTGGCTAATTCAACTTCAGCTACACGTTTTTGTTTCTTTGATGTGATAATAAAGATTACTGCTAAAACTACTGCAACAACTGTTATTGCTATAAATGGTGTAAATAATGACTTTTTAGCTACGTTTACAACTGCCAAAATTAAAAATACAACTGCAACAACAGCAAAAACCGATGCACCCATCAAAACACTCTTTCCTGCGTTTTCAACTTTAGGAATGTTCTGGTTACGTTTTGCTTCATTTGTCTGGAATAAATTCTCTAAATTAGTAAGTTCAACTTTCTTATCTGAAAGTTCACCCTTAATCTTTCTTGTTTCTTCAATTGATTCAATATTTCCAGCAATTGCTTCGAATAACATCGCTTCATCAGCTGCACCGTTATTTAAACGCTCACCTAACTCTTCGTATGTCTTTTCTTCTTCATTAGATAATTTATAAACTTCTGCACTTTGTCCCTGCTTAACTAAATTGTGAACATCAACTGTAATATTGCTGATTTCTTCATCACTCAAGCATTCTTTCCCAAAGAAGTTTTCTACATCTTCAAATGCCTTTGTTTTCTCTTTTTCGATTTCACACAATTGCTTGTAGTTATTCTGCTCTGCAATTTTAGTTCCTGCTTCACTTACAAACTTCTGCTCTTTTGTAAGCTGAGCACGTTCTTTTTCTAAAAGAATACGTTTATTCTGTTGGTCTTCCATTAGAGTAGCAACTTTTTTATATTCTGTTTCTCTATTATCTAACTCTCTTAATTCAAGTCTTAGAGTATCTATCTGATCTTTGCGTTTTCTAATAGAACCCGTTTTTCTAGATGGTGACAATTTATTTACAACATCTTTAAGTTTTTTCTGAGCATTTTCATAATTGTTAATATCATTTGTACTTTCAACAACGTTTCCTAATTTTGCATTAATCTGGTCTGATGTTGAAAAAGCACAATCATTTTGTCCAATAAAAATACTTCTTGCAAATGAATTTCTATCTAAATCGAAAATCTCATCACCTAAATGTTTTGTAAAGCAATCAACTTCCATATTAGTTGTTGCATCATAAATGTGAAACTCATCTGCTTTTTCTGTGCTTCCAAATTTTCTTACTACTTTATAATTTTTATCCTGGTACTCGAATTCTAATTCTCCACCGTAAGTTCCACCTTGCCAAGGTTTGTAAATGTTTCTTTCTTTTTCAAATGCACCTTTTTCTTTTTTGTTATCAAAGCCATATAACATTGCTTTTAAAAAAGCTGCAAATGTACTTTTTCCGCTTCCATTTTCACCATTAAAAACATTTAATGATTTGTTAAAAACGTAATCTTTATCATGTAGTTTACCAAAATTATCGATGTGGCATTTAATTAATCTCATTATAAGTCCTCCCCAAGTAATGCTTTTATGCCACATTTAATAATGGCATTTTTGTCTTTATCATCAAAATCATTATCATCAGAGTTTAAAACTAATCTGATAAATTCGCCTTTTAATGATCTATCTCTTTCGTAGTCTTGATATTTTACTGTTTGGGAAGTCTCATCTACAACTTTTACAGTGTAAAACTTGCCTTCTAATTTGCCTTCAATAATTCTTGTATTGATATCGCTTTCAACATCAACAGCACCTGTTAATGTAATTTTAACTAGTGATGTTTCTTTATATTCTTTGCGTCTTAATGACTCTTCAACTTTCACTAAAGCTTCGATTGTAGTACTGACTCCAGAAATATCAACTTCTAAGTTATGAATATTTCTCTTGGCAAAAGGAACAAACTGTGTATTTAATTCTTTTGTTTCTTCATCAATATCTAGTAAAACAAATCCTTTTTTACCGCATTCATCAAATCCTCTACCTTCAAGACAACCAGGATAGCAATATCTTCCTCGTCTATCTAAATCGTCTTCTTCGTATGAATGTATATGACCTAAAGCTAAATAATCAATATTTCTGCCTCTTAAATTATCAAGGTTTATTATAAAATCTCTTGGATTTCCTTCTCCTTCTCTAATTTGTCCGTGCAAAGTAACAATATTAAATTTGTCACCTTCTAATTGTAAATCATTGTATACAGAATATTGATTATCATCTGTTAATTCTAAACCAGTAATAACAATATTTCCGTATTCATAAGATTTCCATTCTTTATCATTAAAAAGTTTCAAGTTAACTGGTAAATCTTCTAAATTAGAAAGGAAATTATCATGATCATGATTTCCTTTTAAATAAACAAAATCAATATCCGGATAACCCAAAATTGCTTCTTTTACAACATTTCTTGCTGATGCAGAAATATTTCTTGTATCAAATAAATCTCCTGCTATCAAAATAGCTTTAACTTCATTTTGTTTAGCATAATCCACCATTTTGGAAAATGTATTTAGTAATTCATCTCTGCGCTCTTTTGCCTGCTCATTAGTGAGATTTGTAGTCATCTTTGAGTCTAGATGAATGTCTGCACAATGTATAATTTTCAATTTTACAACTCCTTTATATAAATCTTAGTGTTTTATCTTGCTTGTCTGTTTTTGGGTCTAATATACAAACTCAAAATCATTTTTATAAAAAATAATTATAATGATTAATTATAAGAATAATCATAAATTTAATCACAACATAATTATAATAATTATTTAATTTTCTTTAAGTGATATAACCGGACCACCTTTATCCTCTAGATAATCTCTTGTTATTAGCACTTTACCAATTCTTTTATCTTTAGGAATTTCAAACATTATATCAAGCATACTCTTCTCAAGAATAGCTCGTAATGCTCTTGCTCCTTCTTTCTTTTCTCTTGCCTTTTCAGCTATATAACGCAACGCATCTTCTTCAAACTCAAGTCCGACATCATCAATACCAAGTAATTTGACATATTGTTTTATAATCGCATTCTTTGGCTTTGTTAAAATCTTAATCAACATTTCTTCTGTCATCTCGTCAAGTGTGAAAAGAATAGGTAAACGACCTATGAATTCTGGAATCATTCCATACTCTCTTACATCTTCTACCGCAATTTGTTGCATAATATCATCATCATTATCAAGCTTATCTTTTAATTCAGATTTAAAACCAATAGCAGCTTCTTTGTTTATTCTTTTTTTGATTATATCTTCAATTCCTGGAAAAGCTCCTGCACAAATAAACAAAATATTTGTTGTATCTATTGTTGTAAGTGGCACAAAAGCGCCTTTAGAAGATGCTCCAACTGGTACTTCTACGTCTGTTCCCTCGAGAATCTTAAGCATTCCTTGTTGAACTGACTCCCCACTAACATCTCTTTGACTAGGATTATTCTTTTTTGAAATCTTGTCAATTTCATCAATAAAAACAATACCATGCTGCGCTCTTTCTACATCATTATCTGCTGCTGCTAATAACTTTGTTATTACGCTTTCGATATCATCACCGACATAACCTGCTTCTGTAAGTGATGTTGCATCTGCAAGTGCAAGTGGCACATCTAACAATTCTGCTAATATTTTAACCAAATATGTTTTTCCTGAACCTGTTGGTCCTATCATCAACATGTTAGATTTCTCAATTTCTACATCATCGTCTACATGATTTTCTAGACTCATTATTCTCTTATAATGATTATATATCGATACTGACATAACTTTTTTAGCATACTCTTGTCCGATAACGTAAGCATCTAGTTTCTCTTTGATTTCATGAGGAGCTGGAAGATTTCTAATATCTATAATTGGTTTTCTCTTTTTAGCTCTCTTACGTTTTTTTACTCTATGAGTTCCAAGCATCGAACCATCTGGATTAAACATCCTTGTAAAGTTCCTACTTGGCATTCCAGATATTCCTGGCATACTTGTCATAGCTGGAAACCCCGGCATACCAGCTTTATCATCAAATATCGAATTATCTAGGCCTGGAAACAGCTCTAATCCCAAATAAGCTAACGGATTATTCTTCTGAAATGTTCTTTCAGCTTCTTCTCTTACCTCAGCTGGCGCATTTTCATACTTATATGCCTTTGGATTTAAAGAACGTCTTGGATTCTTTTTATCTTTGGAATCTTCCAAATTCGTTGGCTTCACCATTTTATCTGGATCAAATATATTTTCAAAAAGCATATCAGATGGTGGCATCATATCAAAAAACCTTTGCATACAATCAGGACATACTTTAAACGATCCATGCATACGAACAAGTGGTCCTGCCATACCTTCAGGTCTTTTACAAACAGAACAAAATTCTTCGTAATTACCGTCGTCGTCTTTTTCATTTTTTTGTTCATTATTATTGTTTTTTTCTGCGTTATCCTGATTGCCTTTATTTTTGGAATCATCATCATCTTTATCATTTAAAAATGATAATTTCATCATATCGCCGCTTCGAAATGGTTGACTCATCACGCGTTCATGCATACGACTATGAATAGGCGTTTTGACACTAGATTCTGAATCGGTATCCTTACCATCACTTTTCGAATGGATAACTTCTTCATTAGATTCTGAATGGGTAGCTTCTTCATTATGAATTTGATCATTATCATCTGTATTGATTTCTCTATAATCTTCTTTCATATTAACCACCTTTCTTCAATATATTATTAATAGCTTATTAAATTTTCCGCATAAAATTATAATCATATTCAAATAACTATAATTTGCATCAAATATTGTACCTTCTCAAGTTTTATTTTTCACAATAAACCTATACTATCATATTATAAATCGTTATGCAAAATAAAACAATACTATATAAAACAATAGACTAAAAAAACAAAAAATGGCTAGGAAAACCCAACCATTTCATTAGTTCAATCAAAATATATTTAAAGTGATATTATGTAACTTAGCAGAACGATAAGCCGGGTTATGTCGTGGATGATCATCTATCTAGGATAACTGTTACCAATTACCTCAAGCAACCTACCTTAAGCTAGCGGGCCACGTCAACGCTTATATTCGGTTTTGCTTCAAATGGGGTTTACATGTGCCCACCTTGTTACCAAGATGGCGGTAGTCTCTTGCACTGCCTTTCCACCCTTACCACTTGCGTGGCGGTTTATTTCTGTTGCACTGTCCTGAGGGTTTCCCCTACCGGCCGTTAACCGGCATCCTGCCCTGTGAAGCCCGGACTTTCCTCACCTGCGACCTTTCGGTACTTGCAGCTGCGATCACCTGTCCTGCATATTAACCCGTTAATTATACTATTATTTTTGTTTTTTTTCAAGTACCATTTGAAATAAAACCTTGTTATTATCAAATGACTATGAAATGATTTATAAAAGCTTCTAAATCACAAAGTAACAATAGCTAGACATTAAAACAACTTCCGCCGATAAACTCACGCAACAATGAATTTTTATTTACACTATCAGCTGGTAATGGAACCACATAATCTAATAGTTTTAATAATCTTTTGGCTTCAAAATACTCAGGACAATCTCTTGGAATTCCAAATAATAATGGTTCTGCGTAAACCTTTAAAACCGCTATCTCATAAACAAGTGCTGAGTTAAACATAATATCTGCATTCTCCTGAAATGGGAATATGTATTTTTCTTCGCCTCTTCTTACCGATTTCCACATAGCAATTGTTTCTCTTGCTGATGTATTTCGAGTTCTGGCATCTCTTACAATTCTTCGAATTAGTCTTCCATCTGTTGTTGGTAAAGGATTCAACTCATCTATTGCAAGATGTGTCAATGCTGATATATAGATTTTGAACTTGCTTTCTATCGGTAGTGTATGTGATAATCTGTCATCTAAGCCGTGTATACCCTCTATAACCAACACATCATTTTCTGCTAGTTTAAGGGTATTTCCCCTGTATTCTCTTTTTCCAGTTTTAAAATTAAAAGTTGGCATCATAACTTCTTCACCATTTAACAATGCTGTCATATCTTCATTAAATTTAACGATATCTAAAGCTTCTAAACATTCAAAATCATAATTGCCATTTTCATCTTTGGGCGTTTTTTCTCTATCAACATAATAATCATCTAAGCCTATTGGATGTGGAATAATTCCCTTTGCTGATAGTTGAATTGATAAACGATGAGAAAAGGAAGTTTTTCCTGAGGATGATGGTCCTGCAATCATTATAAATTTTTTTCTACGATCTTTACTGATTTCAGATGCTATTTTTCCAATTCTTTCTTCCATTAATGCTTCCTGAACTAGAATAATATCTTCTCCATGTCCATTTGATATTTCATCATTTAAGGCTCCGATTGTACCAAACCCTAACATGTTACTCCACTGTTTAGATGCTTTCATAACTGAAAAAAGTTTATCATATGGTTCAAATTTTTCTATTTCAGTACTATGCCGACCTGGCATCTGTAAAATAAATCCCTCTTTATATGGAATTAAATCGAAATACTTCAAAAAACTTGTATTTGGTACCATATAACCATATGAATAATCTTTTATTCCACCTAGATCATATATATTGACCCTTGATGATCGTCTATAATGTAACAAGCGTTCTTTATCTGTCATATTGAACTTTTTAAAAAGTTCTTCAGCTTCAATACTCTTTAAAGATTCCTTCTTAATTGGGAGTCCTTGCTTGCATACCTTTTTCATTTCTGTTTTTAATTTTTCTAAATTTTCCTTTGATGGTTCTTCTCGTGTGAACACACAATACAGACCTTGTCCTAATGAATAACATACTCGAACTTTATTATTCTTAATCCCCCAAATATTATCAATAGCCTTCTGCATCAAAAAGACGACGCCTCTTTCATATGTTCTTCTTCCGTCTTTGTCGTCCATTGTTAAAAAGGAGATTCTAGAATCTCCTTTTATTTCTTTTGCAAGTTCTCTCAACCTTCCATTACAAATAGCTAGCATAATCGGTCTCGAGTATTTATCTTGAAATCTTTGTGCTAATTCTAAAAGTGTTGTGTTTTCATTTACTGTTATACTTTCTTCTTCTCCGTTAGAAAGCATAACAACTACATTAATTTCCTGCATTTTTTATCGCCCCCAAAATTGAATATGCAGATTCGTTATAGTAAATTTCTTGTGCTACTTCTTGCTTTCTCTTTCTAACTGATTCAGAATCTTGTTGTAAAACCAGGGATTGTAGTATAAATGTCAATTTTCTATATTGATGAACCAAAAATTTTCTTAAAACAGGATTACCATTCTTAAGAAGTAATGGTCCATAAATATCACATGTAGTGATTACATTTTCATTTTTATCCAACCAAAAGTCATCTTGATCAACTGGAATCGCTTTGATGATAGGATAATATTTTCCATCCTCCAAAATCATATCCTCATCAACAATTTTGTAACGATTTACTCTAAGGTATTGTCTAACTTTTCTCACCTCTGATTGTGGCTGTAAAATTAACTCTTTTGCATTACGACATATATCTTCACCTTCTGTCAAAATATGAATCGTAAGTTCTCCACCCATTCCAGCAATTAAGATACTATCAGCTTCATTTACTTTTAATGCTTCTACACCATCAGAAATACGTGTTTCTATTGAATCCTGCATTCCGTATAAAGCAATATTATCATTCGCACGTTTAAGTGGTCCTTCATTTATATCAACCGCAATAGCTTTTGGTATTTTTTCTCTTTGTATAAGAGCAATCGGAACATATCCATGATCTGTTCCAACATCAGCTAAAATGTTACCTGTAGTAACCATTGCTGCAACAGCTCTCATACGTTTTGATAATTTCAACATTTTACTCTAAATAATCCTTTAATTTACGACTTCTGCTAGGATGACGCAGTTTCCTTAATGCTTTCGCTTCGATTTGTCTGATACGTTCTCTTGTAACATTGAACTCTTTTCCTACTTCTTCTAGAGTTCTTGCACGTCCATCTTCTAAGCCAAAACGTAAAGTCAATACTTTTTGTTCTCTTTCAGTTAAAGTTCCTAGGACTTCACCTAATTGCTCTTTAAGTAATGTAAATGCAGCTGCCTCTGCTGGAACAGGTACATTTTCATCACGGATGAAGTCTCCAAGATGTGAATCCTCTTCTTCACCAATTGGAGTTTCAAGAGATACTGGTTCCTGTGAAATCTTTAAGATCTCTCTAACTCTTTCAACTGGCATATTTAATTCTTTTGCAATTTCTTCAGGAGATGGTTCTCTTCCTAATTCCTGAAGAAGTTGTCTTGAAACTCTTATAAGTTTATTGATAGTCTCAACCATATGAACTGGAATTCTGATTGTTCTAGCTTGATCAGCAATAGCTCTTGTAATAGCCTGACGAATCCACCATGTTGCATATGTTGAGAACTTATATCCTTTGTTATAATCAAATTTTTCTACAGCTTTGATAAGACCGAGGTTACCTTCCTGAATCAAATCAAGGAAAAGCATTCCTCTACCAACATATCTTTTTGCAATACTTACTACTAATCTAAGATTGGCTTCCGCTAATCTCTTCTTAGCATCTGATCCTCTATCAACTGCTAACTGTAAAGGTTTAATTTTTTCTCTAATTTCTGCTTTCTCAACATCTAATTCTGCTTCATAAAGTTGCTTTTTAAGTTCTTTTAATGGTTCAATAGCTGCCTGTCCATCTTCCATTCTCTTTGCTAATTGAATTTCTTCATCTGCTGTTAAAAGTGGAACCTTACCAATTTCTTTCAAGTACATACGTACTGGGTCTTCAACACTTACGCCCTCTGGAACGGATAAATCAATGTTTTCCATTTCCATATCTTCATCATCGCCATTTAAAATTGCGTCATCGTCCACATCATATGCATCGACATCTCCATCGTGAGTTCTTAACACATCGATACCATTTTTTTCTAAATAATCAAGTACAAGTTCAAATTTATCAGCATCTAGTTGCATATCTTCAAAGAAATCACTAATCTCGTTATATTCTAAGATGTTATTCTTCTTTTTAGCTAAGCTTTTCAATTCTTGAAGTCTCTTTTGGAAATCTTCAATCATTTCAGGGGTTAAAGCTTTTGAATTCTTTTTTGCTACTTTTTTGTTTGCCATTATTAACTTCCTCTCAACTTTCTTTATATCTAAAAAGTACATAAACTTTAAAGACTAAACTGAATTTTTTCTATTTTTTCAAGTTCTTTCTTGTCATTTAAAACATCCATCAAACCTTGTAAATCTGTTGGATCTAACGAGTTAGAACGTACTGAAATACTATTTTGCTTTATTCTTATAATTGTTTCCTTTAATGCCTTTTCTTTATCACTCTTGGAAGACAATTTCTGAATTTTAGCATTAAACAATGATGCCACTTCTCTTTGTTCTTCCTCACTTTCAAACGTACTAATAATTCTTGCTGCGTTAACACTTCCGTTTTCTTCATATTGTTTAAAAACTTCCGTGGCAACTGTTGAATAAAGCTCTTCTGTAAAATCTTTAAAACTTATATAATCTTTAATAACTGGGTATAATTTATCATCTTCTATAAGCCATGTAAGCATAAGCTTCTGGGATTGTCTCATGCCATCTTCTTTTTGTTTCTTGATAGTTTGACTATTTCTAATCTCTTTTGGCTTTTGATAACCACCAAGCTTTATTGCCATATTAACAACCATCTTTCTTAAATCATCATAAGAAACCTGGTACTTTTTAGCTATTGCTTCAATGTAATTATTTCGTTCTAATTCTTCCGAAAAACCAAGCAATTTCTTGGCAACTTCCTGGAAATATCTAGTCTTGCCATCAGGATCATTTAAATCGTAATCCTGTTGAAGTACTCTCACCTCAAACATGAAACTGTTCTCAGCTTCTCGTATACGATTCTCATATTCTTCAGCACCTAAATTCTTAATGAATTCATCTGGATCCTTATATGGTTTCATATTTATTACTTTTGTTGAAATTCCAACCTCTTTTAAAATTGGAATAGCTCTAAGTGCAGCCTTTATACCAGCTCCATCGCTATCGTATGTCAAATAAACTTCTTTAGTATATCTTTTTAACAAACTCGCATGGCCACTCGTAAGCGCTGTACCCAATGAAGCTACAGCATTATCAAAACCAGCCTGATGCAAGGAAATTACATCCATATAGCCTTCACACAACAGTAAATAATCTCTTCTACTTGCTCTTGCAAAATTTAAGCCATATAAATTACGACCTTTGTCAAATACCTTTGTTTCTGGAGAGTTAAGGTACTTTGGCTCGCCATCTCCCATAACACGCCCTCCAAAGCCTATAACTTTATTGTGCGCATCCATAATAGGAAACATCGCTCTATTCCAAAATCTGTCGTAAACGCCTTTAGATTCCTTGATTGTAATCAAACCTGATTCCTTTAAGATTTCATCAGTATATCCTTTTTGCTTAAGATACTTATACAAATCATCACTATACTGGTCCGAATATCCTAGTCCAAACTTACGCATAGTCTCAGGAGTCAGCTGCCTTTTTTCAAAATATTTACTGGCTAGCTCTCCTCTTGGGGAACGCAGAAGCGTATAAAAATATTTAGCTGCTTCTTTATTTATTTCAAGCAATACAGCCTTCTCGTTTGCTTTCATCTTTTGCTCTTGAGTCATTTCATATTTAGGCAACTCAATATTGGCCCTATCTGCGAGATATTCCATAGCCTCTCTAAACGAAAAGTTCTCATATTGCATTAAAAACGTAAATACATTACCACCTGCTCCACAACCGAAGCAATAATACATTTGCTTACTTGGAGAAACTGAAAACGATCCCGTTTTCTCGTTATGGAACGGACATAGTCCAAAATAAGAACTACCTTTTCTTTTTAATTGCACGTAATTACTTATTACATCAACTATATCATTACTCTGTCTTACTTCTTCAATTAAATCGTCTGAATAAAACGGCATCAAAGTCCTCCTTCCTGCAAAAAATTCACGTCATCACCGTTTTTTCACTTTTGCACATACTTAAACCTTAGTTTCTTTTACGCTCTTACAAATACTTACGCCATATTAGCTATCACCAACTTGCCATTCTTTTGGCAAAAAATGACTACTAAATGTACTAATTGCAAATTGATCAGTCATTCCAGCAATATAATCACACACAACTCTACCCTTCTTAGTACCTTTATCTAGCATATCTAAATACTTTTTAGGTAGCTGTTCTATATGGTCACCTTCCATATAGTAATAATAAAGCTGTTCAAGAAGTGCCATCGCCTTTCCTTCTTCTCTTTTTGCAACAGGATTAGTATATACATTTTTGAACATAAATTTTCTAAGGTCAAAGAGCGCTTCATTCGTCTCTTTAGACAACAAAATATCAGCCCTATCCATACTATTAATAATAATATCATGAATAAGGTGATCTAAACGACTTTTAGTATCATATCCTAAAGTCTTTCGGATTTCAAGGGGGATATCATCTTCGCACAAAATCCTTGCACGTATAGCATCATCAAAATCCGAATTAACATATGCTATTTTATCTGATAATCTTACGATTTTACCCTCTAGCGTATGGGGTTTAGTATGAGTCTGATGGTTCAAAATACCATCTCTTACTTCCCACGTCAAATTAAGTCCCTGACCTGATCTCTCAAGCTTATCTACGATACGTAAACTTTGAACATTATGTTCAAATCCGCCCTCATAAACTTTATTTAAAACAAACTCACCTGCATGTCCAAAAGGTGTATGTCCTAAATCATGTCCTAAAGCTATTGCTTCAACTAAATCTTCATTTAGCCTTAATGCTTTAGCTATTGTTCTCGCATTTTGCGAAACTTCTAAAGTATGCGATAGTCTTGTTCTATAATGATCTCCTTTAGGAGTTAAAAAAACTTGTGTCTTATTCTTTAATCTTCTAAACGATTTACTGTGTAGTATCCTGTCCCTATCTCTTTGAAAAACAGGTCTGATATCACATTGAGGCTCAGGAAAAGCACGCCCTTTTGAATTCACACTCAAACAAGCATGCGGACTTAGATTTTCTTTTTCCATCTTTTCTATTTGTTCTCGAATAGTCATTCTTACAGCTCCTTCTAAATAAAAAATCCTTTAGAGAACAACCTACACTATTAATATTCTATATCAATGTGCGATTTCCTTTTTTTCATCCAAAAAAATATTATTTTTTTTCAAATTTTTTTCTGTTTCTTTGATGTTGCCACCTATAATATCTAATAGTTCCTTCAATTCCAGTCCATTTATTTGGTTTTTATAATTTCCAAAATAAAATTTATTATCTTTTACCAAAATACAACCAACCCAATTTCCGTTTAAAATTTCTGTTCCATTAACACTTTTCATATCTTTGTAACTTCTAAGTGTAAAATATGTATCATATTTTTCAAAATCTTTTGGATTGTATTGTATTTCACCAAATTTTTGAATTAAACGTTCAACAAAACCTTTTTCAATAATTGTATATCCCGTTTTATCTGCGCCATAACTTGTTTCGTTTATCCAATCTTCATCCCATAAGACAAAGACATTATCTTGTTTGTAGAGCGCCTCTTTTTGCACACTATCAACCAATTTATATGAATTATAGTCAGCACCACTCATCTCTAAACAATCTTTAAATTCATCATTACCCTCTTGTGGCTTATACAAAATATTGCCTATTGTCATTTTATAAATCTGAGTATGACAATTCTGATTTTTATATGCCAAATAGCCTAATGGCGTTCCTCCATTCTTATCAAAATTAAATGTATCATCTACGGGTACATAAACTTTTCCGTTGTAACACATAGGGCCAAATGCTTCATCCTTCGTCAAGCATTCTCCAACTTTGACATACGAATCCTCTTTTCCTTTTTGATTATCTTTTTTAATCATATTACAAAATCTAAATAATCCTATACATAGACAAAAAGCAGCAAAAACTATACTAACTGTAATTTTAATTTTTCTGATTTTAAGAATCCTTTTTTCTTCGCTAGTAAGACTAATATATTCTTTTAATTTTTTTATCCTTTTTTCAGAATAAATCTTATTTCTCGAAGCATAAACAATCTGGCTTATTTTTCTAACAAATAAAGCTATAAAAAACAATCCCAACAACATTCCACTTATTATTCCGACTGCAACAAGCCGCCTTGGCATGTGACAAACCAACATATAATCAAGCAATGTTTTTATATGCATTCTCCTGTTTTTTTGTGGTAAAAATCTACCGCAAATTACAACTATAATTTTACATACTATAAAAAAGATTCCACTATCTACTAGCAGATACAGTGCAAAAAACCTTTTCGTTTTAATTACAACAAGAGGAAATAATGATATAGCAAATGCTGCCACCGTTATCCATGCAATAAAATATGCCCATCTTTCTAACAATGAACTTCCATATATCGAATCGATATACTCACCCGGAGACATTCCATTTAAATTTGACCAACCTATCATTCTTGAAACGACTACCATTATTTTGACAATTCCCCACGAAATACCAAAAAACAATATATATCCTACAAAAATGTAGTCTATTTCCTTCTTGCATCCAATTGGTAAGGTATGGCAGATATTACTCTTTGACATTGCTATCAGCCTCATAGTGTAATATGAAAGCATCACACCAACCCACATTGGCAATCCGCCCATTCCACCTATCAATTCATTCGAAAAGATCATACAATACGTAGCAAGTAACAATGAAGCCACTGCATGTATCTCTGTTTCTTCTCCTCTTCCTTTTAACTGAAAATATCTTAGCATAATATACTTCCTTTATTATTCAAAACTCTGTCCATCATAAATATATTTGTCTATCCGATAAATTCTCCACAGATTCTTTGTCACTTGTCAGAAATATGATAGACAGTTTTTTTCTTTTTTTAGTTTCCTTTATAATAGAATCTATTTGTCGTAGTTTTCCATTTTCTATGCCGATTTTCAAATCATCCAAAACCAGAATTTTAGTATCTCTATTTAATGCTATTAAAAGAGATACTACCTTTATATCGCTTTTTGAATAATTTTTCAACCTTACTTTAAAATCCAATCCTTCTTTTTTCGCATCAAACAAAAAACTATCATAGTCAAAATTTTCATCTAATCTTTTTATTGCTTTAGCTAACGTCTCTATTTTTAGATTAAGATTGAAATTTGGAGATTCATAAATAAGCGATACTTTCTTTTTAATTGCGATTTCATCTTCTCTCATCTTATTACCGAAGTACAAAATTTCACCACACTCTGGTTCAATAGCATCACCTATCAACATTGCAAGAGTGGTCTTGCCCATTCCTGGCGCCAAATAAACACCAAGCACTTCATTCTCATTCAAGTAAAGATTTAAATCCTTAAGAGAAAAATATCCTTTATGATAATAAAGATTATTAATTTCTAAAACATGTGAACCACTCACCTAAGTCCCCTCCTCTTTTCAATTTTTTCTTAAACAATCGTTTTCTTGAATAAATTATTTTAGGATAAAAAAAAAGGAAACCTTATGGTTTCCTATACATTTTAATTAATGCGGAAGAAGGGAATCGAACCCTCACGATCGCAATGATCACAAGATCCTTAGTCTTGCTCGTCTGCCAGTTCCGACACTTCCGCAGCTCTTTTATTTACCGTCGCTCGCTGTCGACTTGATTATAATAACAAAATTGCTACGGAATGTCAACACTTTTTTTATATTTTTTTATTTTTATTTTAAACTTTATTTCAAACTCTCTTAATCAACATAATATACGTAATCTTTTTTACGTGGAGCAGCCGGCTTCATATCCGCTATTGCATAACCAAGAGCACAATGACCAATACCTTCGTATTCACCTTCTATACCAAGTTCTTTTAATAAGTTTTTGCCCCAATCAGACTCGAACTCTTCTTTTGCTCGGTGAATCCAAATGCTATTAACACCTAAACTTTCTGCAGCATTCATTAAATTACCCATTACTAGTGTTCCGTCGTAGATATGTGTTCTAGCCGACTTATCCGCTAACACAATCAAAATAACTGGTGCGTTGTAAAATGGATCAAAATCTTCACTCCAGCCACCAATCTTTCTGTTTTCCTCAGATATTCTATCTCTAAGTTCTTTATTAGTGACTGCGATTATAATTGGTGATTGTTTACCCATTCCATTTGCAGCATATGTGCCTGCCTCAATTATCGCATCAATCTTTTCTTTTTCTACAATATCTGATTTGAAGCCTCTACAACTTCTTCTATTTTTTAAAACTTTTAATGTTTCATTCATAACTTTACCCTCTTTTAATTACCATTAGCCAGCTACAACAATTCCTCCATTGTTGGCATACATTGTTGATACGCCTGCAGTTGGTACTATAATTATTTCTTTAAAATTAAGCTTTTCTTCTAATAATTTTTTTACATATTCTGCTCTTTCAGGGCAATTGCATTGCGAAATGGCAATTCTTCTATTTTCTGAATCTGGTGTTACTTCAGCAATACAATCTACCATTTTAGCCAAAGCTTTCTTCATTCCTCTACCTTGACCTAACTGTTGAATTGAACCTTCATCAGTTGAACCCATAACAGGTTTGATATTTAATGTGTTGGCAATAAAAGCTTTAACATTGCTTAATCTTCCTGCTTTACGTAATGTCTCTAATGTTTCAAGAACGAAAAATGTATTAATCGAATCAGTGTATTCTTCTATTTTTTTTACAATTTCATCAAAAGGCATTCCTTGCTCTTCAAATTCTTGAATTTTCATTCCTATTACAGTTTGTCCAATTGATGCAGAACGTGAATTTACAACATAAATATTCTTTTCTGTTCCATTTTCATCCTCGTAAAGATTCTTTGCAAGGATAGCACTATTATATGAACCAGATAATTTTGAAGACAATGTCACCACAAAAATATCATCATAATCGCCCTCAAATTCTTTCATATATCTTTCTGGTGATGGACACGCAGATTTAGGTCCAACAGGACTTTCTTCTACTCTTTTTATAAAATCAAGCTGATCAAAAGTCTCATCATCTACAATATGATATCCGTCTATTTCTAATTCAAGTGGAACATTTACAAAATGACCATCCTTCTTTAATTCTTCTGTAAGTTCTCCGCAACTATCAATAATAATTTTGTACATTAATGATATCTCCTTATTTTATATGATTAGTATTAACAACGAAATTAGTTGTTATTGTTTTCTATTATATGTAGTTTTTAATACTACATCGTACCTAAGCATATAATAACACTTTTTTATTATTTTGAAAAGAGACAATAATTTTTTTGAAAAATTTATTTTTCATCAAAAAAAGCTAAAACAAATTTATATAATGATTCCTGATCTTTCGTTCCCATAAGTTCTCTTACTGAATGCATTGCAAGTAATGGAACTCCTACATCTACAACCTTGATTGGTAATAAAGTTGACGCTATTGAACCTAAAGTGCCTCCACCTCTTACATCGGATCTATTTACGAATCTTTGATAAGGAATTTCATTTTTATCACAAATCTGTTGAACTATCGCAATTGCTTTTGAATCCGTAGCATATGATTGCGAGCATGCTTCTTTGATACAGAAACCTTTTCCTAAAACCGGATGATTTGTAATATCCATTTTTCCAGACTTATTAGGATGTAATCCATGTGCAACGTCCACAGAAAGCATCATGGCATTATAAATATTGGATTGAATTTCTTCCTCATTTAAGCCAAGATTTGCAAGAATTCTTCTCAACATATCATGTAACATTATTGAACCTGCGCCCTGTTTTGTTGAACTACCGATTTCTTCATGATCAAATAATGCGATCAAATTAATTCCATCTTCTCTTTTGTTATTAATAATTGCCGACAATAATGCTGAAGCCGATGTTAAATTATCTAATCTTGGCGATGAAATCATCGTATCATCAATTCCCACAAAACATGGCTCTTCTGTTGCAAAAACAGATAAATCAAAATCAAGAATATCTTTAACATCTACATTTAACTCTTTTGCTAAAAATTCCATAAAATATTTAGTTTCTTTTTGTTCTTCTGGCAACAAATCTACAATAGGCATTGTATCAATTTGTTTATTTAATTCTACGCCTTTATTAACATCCCTATTCATGTGAATCGCTAGATTTGGAATTGTTAAAATTGCCTTCTTGGCTCTATAATAAATAACTTTAGGTTCAAAAACATTGTCACTTTTTAATGTGATTTTACCTGCAACAGAAAGTGGTCTATCTAACCATGTATTAATGATTAACCCTCCGTAACTTTCTGTATTTATCTGACCATAGCCTTCTTTGTAAAAATCAGGATTTGGCTTTATTCTAAAACATGGATAATCTGTATGAGCGGCTGCCATTCTTATCATCTGTTTTTTTTCAAAATTATCACCTATTGAAAAAGCAAAAATTGTGCTTCCATGATGATTTACATAATATTTTTTTCCTTTTTCTAAATTCCAACTTCCTCCATATTTAAGCTCACAAAAATCAGCTTTTTCTAAACGTTCTATCGACTCTTCTATTACACCAAAAGGAGATACTCCTTTTTTTAACATTGAAAATAAATTATCGATTTCTGTCTTGTTAAATTCCATAGATATTAACCTCTTTTCACTTTTTAATGGCTTGCACCATCATTATTTATTATATGTTCTGTAGTCCTAAACTTCTACAACTATTTTTTTATTTATGATATAATTAAATTTAGCTCTAAATCTCAGGCTAGATACCTGTTTTTACAATTTTAGTGCTATTTTATTTATTTGTAAAAAATTTGCAAAAGACCTTGGAGAGGGTCTCAAAACAATACTACTAAATGATACGAGGATATATTTTAATGATTGTAGTTCAAATAAAAAACATTAAAAATTTTATGAATAATTTACTTCTTAATGACATGTTTGATCATTTTTTACTTCAGGAAGCAACCATCGTTAATGGTGCAAGTTACGTAATCGATGGTCATGTAAATAAAGAATTATATAATACAGAAGAATTAGAAAATCTAGGTGTTACTGACCTTGATTTTTTCCCATATGACCAGATTCGTCAGAAATGTCTGATGATTGTAAAAGGCAAAAACACGCCTGGATATTTTAAATTTGTTTTTTTACTTTCACCTTCAAATTTAGCAAACACACTTTCTTCAATTGAGAGTACATATACTCCTTTAGACATTTCTGGAATGTTTTTAAATATTAAATTTCAAAACGGACAATTAACATTAACTACAGGAATTTCATACAAAACATTTAATATTGATAAATCGCTAGATAACGAATGGGATAGATTAGTTCGAATCTTTCTTACGAAAAATAACATAGATTTTGAAATTCTATAATTTAAATACAAAAGAGATTTTTTTTCAAGTGTTAAAATATACAAAAAATTCTTTGCAATTTAACTAGTTTTGATATTTTTTTAAAATAGTTGTTTTTTTTTATAAAATTGCTTTACTTTTCTATACACTTATGATATTCTAACATCAGTTGCAGATGTAAAATTATATGTATTGGAGATGCAACATTATATATTGGAGGTATTATAAGATGAACAAAGGTACAGTTAAATGGTTTAACAATCAGAAAGGTTACGGATTTATCACAGCCGAAGACGGTCATGATGTATTCGTGCACTACTCAGGACTTAACATGGAAGGATTCAAATCACTTGAAGAGGGAGCTTCTGTTGAATTTGAAATCGCTGATGGTGCAAAAGGACCACAAGCTACCAATGTTACAGTAGTTAGATAATTAATTTATTATTTATTTTTTTCTTTCATTTTACTTTACGATAAAATTTTAAATTATTTATTTAATTACGAACAACACTAATCAATAGTTTTTTGTACCTATTCTTTTTATATAAATGAGAGTATTTATTGGGGGAATATGATATAAGGACATGATTAAGAAGGGGGTAAAAGACCATGCAATGATTGCAGGGTCTTTTACTTTTTATTGTTTTTGCTAATAGTTCCACTCTCTTTTACTTTTTCAAGATAGTCGAAAAAATTTCCTCCCTGTGAATGCTGAATTTTTTTATCTAAATACAAATTACCATCTACTTTTTTCAAGAGTTGTTCAACTGTAATATTTGAAGATGTACATTTGTAACTTCCTACACTAAACCTTGGTATTACCACCATTTCATTCTTTTTTTCATAAAGTAAATCTGTAAGTTTTTTCCTAAAGCCAATATCTATTCCCTTTTCTTTTGCCGCTATAACAAATTCATCACCACCCCATCTGGCAGCAATTGCATCTGAAGACTCTGTCAATTTTAACAATGCCTCTGAAAAAGCAATCAGTGTCTGATCCCCAACATCATGACCCAACTCATCATTTATATTTTTAAACCAATCAATATCTATCATGATTATTATAATAGGATTTAACTGATTACAACCCAACAATTCTTCATTTAAATATTCATTTATTCGTCTTCTATTGCTAAGCCCTGTCATTGGATCTGCATATATAGCGTAATCCTGAATATCCATATAAAGCTTTAATATTACTGGCATCTGCACAAGTTCTATTGCTGGATAACCTAGCAAATATCCTATTAACACACCACTGAGTGTAAAAAACAAAATAAATATTATCTGACTTCCATATTTTTTCTTTTCTAATCTTGCTTTTGCCTTATGTTTCTTATATAGAGAAATTGCAGTAGCCATTATAAGGTACACATAATCCATTAACATAATAACTGATAACATAGGTTTAAAAACAGGTGGACTTTTTACTATGTAAACGAACTTACATAACGGTGTGTATAAAAAGAGTAAATCAAACATAAGTGGAATTCCTGTCACATAGTACCACCATCTTTTTGACATTGCTTTTATTTTTGCGCTGGCTGAAACGTAAAAAAACCAAAAATAGCATGAAAAAGACATCGATGAAAATCCTAATGCCATAATAATTGTAACTACTAGTTTGGGAAAAAATGTATAAAAATCATCAAATACTAATCTAAAATCCACTAAAGCATAAACTATAAATGTAACTATCATGCCTTTAAATGTAACTACTTCTTTTTTTGTAGCTATTTCATTATCTATTTTGCTATATATTAGAATAAGTGTCATTACGCATATTATTATAACCAAAACAATAAATGTCTTTAATCTAATATCCATCATACTTGTGTTACCCCCCTTGATGTTTAAGAATTGAACTAGTCACTACAAGTCCGCACATATTATATCGTCATTGTTCAAAAATAAATGCTTTTATCGCAAAAGATTAAGGGCCGAATTTTTAAATTCGCCCCCTAAACCTTTTTGAACCTTAAATAATAATTTCTTCTTACAAAATTTTTATAAATTTTATTTAAAATATTTTATAACAAAATATTTTACACCTACATTGTGTATCGACACAAATAGATTTTTTTTAACTACAACAAAAACTATTTTCTATGCATTGAAAAAGAATCCATATCATAATTTTTCAAATTATCATGAATATTTCTATCATCTGCTTTAGATAATAAATTCTCTCTTTGTTTTCTCGTCTTAATCTGATCTGCGAAGGAACTTGGTCCACCAACACAACCACCTTCACATACCATTCCTTCTATAAAGTCTTCTGGTAGTTTTCCAACTTTCATTAATAGAAGAGCCTTCTTACATTCTGCCGCACCATTTGCTTTACATACTGTTGCTGCGATTTCATCATCTGCTTCTCTTAAGCTTTGAAGTACTGCTTCTGTAACTCCACCTGAATTTGCAAAACGTTTTCCGTAAATTGAAGATTCCTGATATTCGTCATTGTCATCTTCTTCTAAGACAACACCTTTTGCTTTCATAATAGCGCGAATCTCAGAATATGTTAAAACATAATCTGCGTTGTTTTCTACTCCTTGTTCTGCAGCTTCTGATTTTTTAGCAATACAAGGTCCAATAAATACAGTTACACAATCTGGCTCTTTTGCTTTTAATAATCTTGAAACTGCTGCCATAGGTGATACGGTAGTTGAAATGGCATCTGCAATTTCTGGATAATGTTTACGAACCATATTTACAAAAGCCGGACAACATGAAGTTACTTTTTTCTTTCCTTCTCTATATGCCTCAGCCCACTCTTCAGCTTCATAAGCAGCTGTCATATCGCCACCTAATCCAACCTCAACAAAATCGTCAAATCCAACTTCTTTCATAGCTTTCTTCCAGCTATTCATTGTGATTTTTTCCCCAAACTGACCTTCTGTTGCAGGAGCAGCCATAGCATATACTTTTTTTCCTTCGGCTTTAATTGCTTCAATTACCTGAACAATTGATGTTTTTGAACCAATTGCTCCAAATGGGCAACTATGAATACATTTACCACAACGAATACATTTTTTTTCATCAATTACTGAAATTCCATATTCATCATAAGTAATAGCATCAACTGGGCAACTAAATTTACATGGTCTCTTAACATGTGCAATTGCATTGTAAGGACAAGCCTTAGCACACATGCCACATTCTCTACATTTATTAGAATCAATGTGAGATCTTGTTGCACCAGGTTCTATTGCTCCAAATTTACAAGCATTAAGACATGCTTTTCCTAAACAATTCTGACAATTATCAGTAACAGTATAACTTGAAATAGGGCAATCCTCACATGCGGCATGTATAACCTGAATAATATTTGGATTATCCTCAACACCTGCTGATTTTCCTTCTGCTAGTCTTACACGTTGTCTGATAATTTCTCTTTCCTTATAGATACAGCATCTGAATTGTGCCTGTGGTCCAGGTATTAGATCAAATGGAATGCTGTCTCTAAATTCCTCTAAATCGCCTTTAAATGCGTGTTTTGCAACTTCTAGCAAAACAGCATGTTTAATTTTAATTACATTTTCGTCTGCGTACATATTTTCTCCCTTATGTTTGTTAAAAATTCAACCATATCAACTATATTTTACAACAATATAAGGGATTTTTCTAGTAATGTACTAATATAAATACAATATTTTTACAATTTTTTTGTATAATGCACCAAAAAAATACGTTTTAAAACGAAATTATTGTTTATTTATTACTCCCTACGCAATGCTTCTATTGGTTCGAGTTTTGCAGCTTTATAAGATGGTAAAATTCCAAATATTATACCTATCAGCATTGAAAAAATCACCGAAAAAATTGCTGAGATAATATTTATCTGAATTGGTAGTTTATTAACTTTTGAGACTATTTCAGCCAATCCTATTCCTACTAGAACTCCAATAATTCCACCTATACTTGTTAACACTACCGACTCTGTTAAAAATTGACCTAGGATTGTTATTTTTCTTGCACCAAGTGCCTTTTTTAGACCAATTTCACTAGTTCTTTCTGTAACAGAAACAAGCATAATATTCATAACACCGATTCCACCTACAAGCAAAGAAATTCCAGCTATCCATATCAACATCATGTTTGTTGATTCTTTTAACTCCTGAATCTTTTTTGCCTGTTCTAATAAATTTTGTGCCTTATACTTAATTGATGGATCATTAGCATGAATAATATTGTTTAGTTTTTTTGCAGCTAACTTGCCAACTGTTGTTAAATTAGATGTTTTATCAACTTTTATCACAACATTACTCGGTTCATCAAATTGATAAGGTATCTGCCAGGTTGTATTTGGCATAAGAATTCTTGCCGATTTATTTGAATAATATGTATAATAATCATCCTGATTATTGATTACAGGTTTAAATTCCTTTTTATCACCTATAATTCCAACAACAGTATATGGTTCTTTTTGAATCTCTATTGTTTGTCCTATAGGATCTTTTCCTTGAAAAAGTGTCTTTTCTGCACATTCATCTATAAGAACAACTTTTCGAAATTTAGTATAATCAAATTTTGAAAAAGTTCTTCCTTTTTTTAAAATCAAATCACATGTTTGTAAATAGTTTCTTGAAACACCTAAAACTGCACCATTTCCTAATGAATTATCTTGATAATATACTCCATCATACTCATTCCTTTTTTTGTAGGTTGCAACTTTTTTTACATGTTTTATTTTCTTTAGCTCATTTATGTGATACTCATTTAAATCCACTAAACCATCAGGAATTCCTTCACCTGAAAAATCAACAGGATCATCACCTCTTGCAATTTCAACAGAAATGTTATTATTTCCTGAACCTATCAAATTTTTTTCTATCTGTTTATTCGTTCCTTCTATTATTGAAACAATTGCAATAATTGCCGCTATACCTATTATTATTCCAAGCATGGTTAAAAACGAACGCATCTTGTGTGACATTATTCCCGAAAACGACAACTTAATATTTTCCAGCAAAACTTCTCCCTCCTCTACAAACTAATTAGTATTTCTTGTTTTAACACCTTCGCTTATGTTCTTACCATAAGGAAAAGCAATTCTGTCACTCGCTTTTAGTCCTGAAATTATTTCAATACTAGCGCCATCAACTATCTTTCCGGTCTTTACATATTGTTTTTTTAGGCGTCCCTTATATGAAATATAAACATAAGGTGTACCTTCATCCATTCTCACGTAAGACTGGTCAATAAATAGTTTCTCGCCTTTATTATCTTCATCTGATTTTATCGTCAGGCTCAATCCGTCTCCTTCTTTTAAATTTTTTGAGTCTTTTATGAATGCCGTAAATTTATATTTTGAAACATTTTGGTTTCCTTGAAGATATATCTCCTCATTTCCTGAAATCGGAGTTGGATCAATATTGTCTATTTTTGCCTCATATTCTTCTTCCTGATTCTCATATGAAGATACTACAACTTTTTGACCTTTTTTTACTTTTCTTATCTGGATTTCACTTAAATATCCCTCTACATGAATTCCTTCATTATCATTTATAACTAGGAAATCACTTCCATCTGAGAGGGGATTATCTACACTACCAACTTTTTTTACTACTCCATCAAACTTTGCATAAATCACGCCATCTTTTATTTCTTTTTCAAGCTGTCCTAAATGCAAACTTGATTTTTTCTTTTCTACTTCTAAAGTTTTTATCTCTTTTTCGTGATTCTTTATATCCTTCTCAATTTCTTCTTTTGAACGCCCATAATTAGAAGAATCGCCTGCTGGATTATCGATCGAATTATTAGTCGAATCATCACCTGACTCATCGTATGAGTCATTTTTTGATTTATCTGCCGAATTAGTTTCTGATCCATTTTCTGATTCATTTCCTTGTTCATTTCCTGATTCATTCCCTGGTTCATTCCCTGGTTCATTCCCTAAATCATTTTCTTGTTCATCTTTTGATTTATCTGCATTTTTTTTTGTAAAATTTGATTCTTTATGCTCATCAATGTTACCCGCTACTGCTTCCTGTTTTAACTTCTCCATTTCGTTTTGTTCTTTTTGAATTCTAACATCGATCAGATTTTGTTCTACTTTTTCTTTTTCAATCGAAATCTTCACGCTGTCCACATCAAAAGCCAGCAACTTATCTCCCTCTTTAACTTGCTGCCCTTTTTGTACGTAAACTTCTTTTATAACCTGATCTTTACTTAACAAAACTGTTTGTGATTTATCTGAAGTGACAAATCCGTCACTTGTAAATCCATTATTCATATCTCCCATATTTATATTGGAAACATATATTACGTCAGCACGCATCTTACTTTTCTGATATAATGACACACCAAAAACTATTCCAACAACTAAGCCAACAACACAAACCATAGCAACTAAAACAACTATTATCGTCTTTACTTTACTGTGCATGTCTCATCGCCTCCTCCTTGGAATTATAAAGTTTTCCATCAATTATATAGATTATCCTTTTTGCATGTTTTGCAACATTTTCATCATGTGTAATCATTATTATTGTTACACCATCTTTATTCAATTTTTCAAAAAGATCCATAACCTGTTTGCCAGACTTTGAATCAAGTGCTCCGGTTGGTTCATCCGCTAATATCAACTTAGGATTATTAACCATAGCACGGGCAATTGCCACCCTTTGCTTTTGTCCTCCTGACAATTGAGTTGGTTTAAAATCACTTCTATCTTCTATTCCTACTTTTTTTAATGCCTCTAAAGCCCTCTTTTTTCTCTCTTTTTTATTAACTTTTGCGTAAATCAAAGGCAAAGATACATTATATAATGCAGTCTGTCTTGGCAATAACTGGAACTGCTGAAAAACAAATCCGATACTGCTTAATCTTATTTTTGACAATTCTTTATCTTTTAATTTTAAAACATCATTACTATCTAATTTATATTCACCTTTTGTCGGATGATCCAAACATCCAATAATATTCATCAGCGTTGATTTTCCTGAACCCGAAGGCCCCATAATTGCAATATATTCGCCTTTTTCTACTTCGATGTTTACATCATTTAATACGGGCACAACGAGCTGTTTATCACCGTAATAGTTCTTATATATATTCTTTAACTCTACTAACATCTCGTCCCCCCCTTACTCACCTATCGGATTTGCAGTATTTCTTATCTTTTTATATAAAGGTGATTTATAATCAACATCCGATTGATTTCTTACAGCAGTTACACCATCATATAATCCTGGCATATCACACGCTATATAATCACTTGTTTTTAAGCCCGAAATAATATGATACTTATTTGAATTTTCATCGAGTTCTTTAACTTTTACATTTCGTTTTTCAATCGACTTATCTTTATTTTCTACCCAGACAAACGTTTTATCTGCGTTTACAACATAGCTTGCATCCAGCCAAATTCCTTTCTTTTTATCAAGTGAACTTAAATCCGTATCAACGTAAACATGTTCTCCCAATAAAAATTTATTTTCTCCCTCTATTTCAACATAAAATGGATATTTAGAAGACTTATCATTTTGTTTTTCTTCTGAACCTTGTCCTTGCATCTCATTTTCATTTTCTGCTTTTTTATCAAGATCAATCTGTACAATTTTACCTTTATAAACTTCATCCTCGTTTACACGAGATCTAACTGCTACTTCTTGATCTTTTTTTAAACTTCTGGCAGTTTCTTCTTCTACCATTCCTTTGACTCTTAGTTTATCATTTTGATAAATAACGATGTAAGGAGTCTCATTACCCTGAGCATCTTTTTCATCTTTATTTATTTTTTTTACAACGCCTGTGACTGTACTTACAATAACGCCGCTTTTAACTATCTTTTGGTTTTTCTCAATTTCTGCCTTCTTTAGATCAACATTTAACTGTTCTTCTCTAATTTTATTCTGATTTTCTCTTATTTCATATTCAATATCTTTAACACGTTGTTCATCTGCCGTTTTCTTCTCTTCTTCTAAGCTTTTAATACTATCATTGTAATCAGAAATTGAATTATTGCTGCTTTCAATTTCTATTTTTGCTGAATCAATTGCATTTTGTGCATCATCAACATCATAAGAAAACAACTTTGTTCCAACTTGAACTTCATCGCCTTCTTTAACATAAATTTCTTGAATTTTTCTCTCTGGGTCACGCAATATTTCCTTATTTCCCTCAGATTCGATTACTCCCATATATTTATTTGAACCCGATTTTTGTTCATTTAGAATATCCGAAACCTTTTGTACATAAACTTTATCCTTTTTTCCTGAAGAATGTTTTAATAGAAAACACCCTAAAATAGCAATTATCAAGAGTACAACTGCCAATACGGCTAAGGTAACCGTTTGTTTTTTTGTTAAGCTTACAATTCTTTCTCTCATAATCATCCCCCTACCTTTATTTTTTTTCTAATTTCAGTTTATCACATTGTTAGTAATAATTAACCTTAAGATTTCTTTATATTTTTTATTACAATGCATTAATTAAATGACCGAACAATAAATAAACTATTATAAAACCAGTACGAAAAAACACCCCAGATTTCATACTTAAGTACGAAATCTGAGGTGTCCATTATATCAAGAAAAACACTTCTTCATTTTATTTTTCATGCACAGCACCAACTAATTCTTTGATATCTGACACGTTATACTTTTTCATATATTCCTCTATACCTTCTACAATTTTCACTGTAGCTTGTGGATCCATGAAGTTTGCTGTTCCAACAGAAACTAATGAGGCTCCAGCCAAAATCATTTCTATAGCATCTTCATAGTTTACAATTCCGCCCATTCCTATTATTGGAATATTTACTGCCGAAGCTGTCTCATAAACCATTCTAACCGCAACAGGATGAATTGCTGGACCACTCATTCCACCAGTTTTATTTGCCAAAACGAAATCTTTTTTATTAATGTCAATTTTCATTCCAGTTATAGTATTAATCAATGATACAGCATCTGCTCCACCTGCCTCTGCTGCTTTTGCCATTTCTTTTATATCCGTAACATTAGGTGAAAGCTTCATAATAATTGATTGTTTTGCGATCTTTTTAATTTGTTGTGTTATATCAAGAACTGCTTTAGGATCCTGTCCAAAAGCGATTCCGCCTTCTTTAACATTAGGACACGAAATATTTATTTCTAATAAATCAACATTCTCATCAGCGAGTCTTTCAACTACTTCTAAATATTCCTCCGTTGTATGTCCACATACATTTACAATAATATTTGTATCATATTTTTGTAAAAAAGGAATATCTCTCTCACAAAACGTATCGATTCCTGGATTTTGAAGTCCAACAGCATTAAGCATCCCGCCGTAAACTTCAGCTACTCTAGGTGTTGGATTTCCTTCCCAAGGAACATTTGCTACACCTTTAGTTACAACTCCGCCTAGTCTATTTAAATCAACAAACTGTGAATATTCCTGGCCTGAACCAAAAGTTCCTGATGCAGTAATTACAGGATTTTTAAAATTAATTCCACAAAAATCAACACTAGTATTCATTAAATATCTACCTCCCTCGCATCAAAAACAGGTCCTTCTGTACATATTCTTGCATTATGAACCTTTGAATGGTGATCTTTTTTCTTTGTTTTAGTAACACAACCTAAACAAGCACCGATTCCACATGCCATGCGTTCTTCTAAAGAAATATAACAATCTATTCCTTTTTCTTCACTATATTTCTTTAAAGCCTTAAGCATTGGCATTGGTCCACAAGCCATAATTGCATCTGCTTTTAAATCATTTTCCTTAATAGCGTCAATAACTGTTCCGTTTGTTTGATAACTTCCATCATCTGTCGCAACAAAAACATCTGCTTCTTTTTGTAGTTCTTTATATAAAAACATATCATTTTTACTTCTATATCCTACAACTATCTGTTTATTTCCGCTTATACTTCTTGCTAATTGTAACATTGGTGGGATTCCAATTCCTCCACCGATTACAAGAACGTTTTCATATTGTTTAGATAAATCATAACCATTACCTAATGGTCCTAAAACTGTAACTTTAGTATCAGGAACATACTTAGCAAACTCACTTGTTCCTTTTCCAACTGTTCTAAAAACAATTCTAATTGTATTCTCATTTTTATCAATTTCACAAAGACTTATTGGTCTAGGTAAAATTCTACTCGAATCATTACAATATACAGAAACAAACTGTCCTGCAATAGCCTCTTTTGCAATATCCTTTGTTTTTAAAACAATACTATAAACACCTTCACTTAGCTTTTCATTTGATAGGACAATTGCCTCTTCTTTATAAATCGCCATATTTTCTCCTTATTCTTCTTAGATAAATAATACTATTTATACGAATTTCACTAAAAATCTTTAAACAAAAATCTTACTTAATAGCCGAATTAATATCCTCTATCATATCGATTACAGCCATTCTAGAAGCATCAGCAAAATTCATTTCTGTTATACCCTTATCCTTATATTTATCATTTTTATAAGCACATATAATGCCTCTTGAAGAATTTATAATTGCTCCTAATCCATCTTCGTTAAAGAAACATTTTAAGTCTTCTGCTTTTCCACCTTGTGCACCATAACCTGGTACCAAAATCATTGCTTTTGGCATAATCTTTCTTAAAGTCTCACCCATTTTTGGATATGTTGCTCCTACAACTGCACCAACGTAACTATATTCGTCACCCATGCACTCGCTGCCCCACATATTTACTTTTTCACCAACAATCTCATAAAGAGGTCTGTTGTCAATAAGTCTATCCTGGAATTCTCCACTTGATGGATTTGATGTTTTAACTAGAACAAAAATACCTTTTTTCTCTTCTTTACAGACGTCTATAAATGGATTAACACCATCTGAACCTAGATACGGATTTACAGTTACGAAATCTTCTTTGAATGGGCAAAAACTATTTTTACCTACCTGAACTCTACCGATATGACCAACTGCATAAGCTTTAGATGTTGAGCCAATATCACCTCTTTTAATATCACCAATGATTACAAGATCTTTTTGGCGACAATACTCCACTGTTTTATTAAAAGCCTTAATTCCCTCAATTCCAAATTGTTCATACATAGCAATTTGAGGCTTAACAGCTGGGATTAAATCATGCGTTGCATCAATAATTGCTTTATTATACTGCCAAATAGCTTCCCCTGCACCTTCTAATGTCTCACCAAACTGGTTGAAAGCTTCTTCTTTAATAAAATTAGGCACATAATCCAACATTGGATCTAAACCTACAACTATCGGTGCGTCTTTTTGCTTAATTTTGTCAACTAACTTGTTAATCATTTTTAAGTTCCTCTCTCTAAACAATATGTAATAGTCGTTGAAATAACACCACAAGTCGCAAAACTGACCTGTCTTTCACTTGACCTCAATATATTTTCCACTGTTTTCATTAAAAAGTCAATAACAAATTTTAAATACTTTTCTTTTCTTATTTATTCCTATATTTTGCATAAAACTGCTCAATTTTCAAACAAGCTACGCCTTATAAAAAGCGTAGCCTGAAGCTTTTTTATTATATTTTGTAATTGATTTTGCGTTATATTTTATATTTTGCTTTATATGTTATGTTTTACATTATATTTGGATTTATTATGCCTCGTACACAACATTTCCACCGCAGATAGTAGCTTTAACTTTCCCTATAACTTCTTTTCCGTCAAATGGTGTATTTTTTCCCATTGAAACAAAAGTTGATTTATCGATTTTATAATGTTCCTTTATGTCAAAAATAACAATATCCGCTACTTTTCCCTCACTAATATCTCCTTTATCAATACCAAGAATCTTTGCAGGATTATAACTCATCTTTTCAGCCATTTGCATAGGAGTAATTACATCATTAAGAACAAGCTCTGTATATGTTATAGCTGCTGCCGTCTCTAACCCAACTATACCAAATGGTGCATATCTCATAGATGTATTTTTTGATTCAAAAGTATGTGGAGTATGATCTGTTGCTATAACATCAATCACATCTTCTTTCAAACCTTCTTTAATTGTTTCAATATCTGAAAGTGTTCTAAGTGGTGGTTTCACTTTATAGTTAGTATCTGCATCATTATCATGTGGAATCATAATTCCATTTTCCGGAACAGATATAAATTCTTTAATATCGTCTGAACTCAAAGTAAAATGATGTGGAGTTACTTCCGCAGTTACATTTACACCTAGTTTTTTTGCCAAACCAACCATTTTTACGGCACCATGCGTAGAGCATCTACTAATATGAACTCTAGCACCCGATTTATAAGCCAAAATCAAATCTCTCGCCATCACTACATCTTCTACTTCATTAGAATAAACTGGCATATCTAAACGTTTAGCATTTTCGTCATCATTTATTACCCCACCATGTTCAAGATATGCATCTTCACAATGTGCAAAAACTGGAAGATTCAAATCCCTTGCCATCTTAAGTCCATTAAAAAAAACATATGTATCGTTAACTGTTTTACCTGCTTCACTAAGTGCTGGGACACCTGCTTCATATAGAGCTTTAATATCTGTCAGTTCTTCCCCCTTTGAACCTTTAGTAAGAGCTCCTGCCTGTAAAACATTAATACATTCCTCTGACTTTGCCTTATTAACTACATATTTTACTGCATCAGCATTGTCAATAACCGGATTTGTATCTGGCATAGCAACTATCGTTGTATATCCACCTCGTGCACCCGCTTTCATTTCTGAAATAACTGTGCCATTTTCCTCTGGTCCTGGATCTGTCAAATGGGTATCTAAGTCAATAAAGCCTGGCATAACTAAACATCCTTTAGCATTTATCACTTTTTCAACATCATCGTCATTTATTTTGGAACCTATTTTTTTTATAATTCCATCTTCAATTAATAAATCCGCCTCCTGTTCAAACTTATCCGCCGGATTTATTACCTTTCCATTTTTTACAAGTATTTTCATATACTTCCCACCTTATTTTCCTATTTTTATTTCAATATTGCTGTATACACCTTATGTAATATAAATTATTTTCTCATTAACTTACTCTTCAGTATATCATAAGTATTTTTTTATAGCAATTAAATAGGGTTTGATTTAAAATGCTACAGTCTATTTCGGATGATTTTTTCATATAAAAAAGAGCTTAAATCAAGAAAACCTCCACTCTATCAAAAAAGTTAAACTGTTATACCAACAATTCTGTAATAGTTGAAATAAATCTTAATCTAAGCTCACTATTTTATTAAATACTTTTATTAAAAATACATCAATTTCTTGAATATTAAACAAATTTTAGCACTATTATTTAGATGCAATTACATCCGCCATATCATAGCTTCCAGCAGCTTTACCTGCTAAAAATTTAGCTGCTTCAATTGCTCCTTTACCAAATACACCTTTTGAATATGCTGTATGTTTAATTGTAATAACTTCATCAATTCCTGCAAAGAAAACTTCATGCTCACCTACAATATTTCCACCACGAACTGCTGAAATACCGATTTCTTTTGGATCTCTTTTTTCTCTTCTTTGACTTCTGTCATAAATATATTCATATTCATTATCTAGAGCTTCGTTAAGAGAATCAGCTAATGCAATAGCTGTTCCTGAAGGAGCATCTAACTTCTGATTGTGATGTTTCTCAACAATTTCCATATCAAACCCTGCTGGTGCAAAAACAGACGCAGCTTTCTTTAATAATTCCATAATTGTATTGATTCCAAGTGACATATTAGCAGATCTTAAAACTGCAACTTTTTTACTTGCTTCAGCTACTTTTGCTAATTGTTCATCACTTAAGCCTGTTGTACATAAAACAACAGGTGTCTGTGTTTCTACACAATACTCTAATAACTCATCAACTGCTTTGGCATTTGAAAAATCAATAATTGCATCCGCTTTAACATTACATTCTTTTACTGACTTAAAAACTGGATAGCTATTTTTGATTCCATCAAAGCAATCAACACCTGCAACGATTTCAATTTCTTTATCATTTTCACAAAGTTTAGTAATAGTCTGACCCATGTGACCATTACATCCATGCATAATAACCTTTGTCATATATCTTATCCTCTTTCTTATACCTAAATATTATAGCTGTTTGTGCAGCTACATATCATAATTATTGCTTCTTTTATGAATTCTACACCACAGCCAATTATTGTGCAAGCGCAATTCCATAATCAGCCATTGCTTTCTTTAATACCTGTGCTTTAGCATCTGACATTTCACTAAGTGGTGGTCTTAAACCGCCAACTTCAAGTCCCATAAAATTAAGAGCTTTTTTAACTGGAATAGGATTAACCTCACTGAATAACGCATCAATAAGTGGCAATGCTTCAAGTTGAAGTTGTCTTGCTTTTTCAATGTTTCCATCAAAGAAACTATAGCACATATCATGAACCTGACGTGGTGCAACATTGCTCCATACTGAGATTACACCAATTGCTCCAAGTGAAAGTAATGGTAAAACTAATCCATCTTCACCAGAATATAAATCTAATTTTCCATCTGTAAGATACATTGTTTTGCTTGATTGGCTCAAATTTCCTGTTGCATCCTTTAATCCTACGATATTTTTATGTTCTTTAAACAATGTCGCTACTGTTTCCGGCATAATGTTACACCCTGTTCTACTCGGAACATTATACATGATCATCGGAATATCAACTTCATCAGCGATTTGTCCATAATGGTTAATCAATCCCTGTTGTGTTGCTTTATTGTAGTATGGAGATACAACTAAAATTCCATCTACTCCTGCTTCTTTTGCTTCAGAAGAAAGCTGAATTGCTGTCTTAGTGCAGTTAGATCCAGTTCCTGCAACTACTGGAATTCTATTTTTTGTAAACTCTACAGCTTTTTTAATTACATCTGAATGTTCTTCCATTGTAAGAGTTGCACTCTCACCTGTTGTTCCTGTAATGATAATTGCATCTGTACCACCATCAATCTGCATGTTAATTAACTCTTCTAGTTTAGAGTAATTAACTTCTCCGTTTTCTTTCATTGGTGTAACGATAGCCACTCCGGCGCCTTTAAAAATACTCATTTTTCATCCTCTTTTCATACACAATTATTAAGTTATCAAATTGCTACCACTTTCATAACATCTAGCTCTAAAAAAGCCAACCTATCAAAAAACTGATAGAGTTGGCTTAAAATTCATCTCAACTATGATAGCACTCCATCTTACGATGACAGTCATAAAGCTCTTAACCTCATGCCCAAGAATTATCTTGCAAAAATAATCCTTTCGGCGCTCGCCCCTTTCCTTTGTCTTCAACTGATTTGCTTCATCCAACAAAGTACTATTAACTTGCGCAACCTCTATCTCTTTAACAATTTTATTTTTCATTTTAACTTGTTAAACCACTAATAACTTAACTTAAATATATCACTAAAACATACTCAAGTCAACACTTATTATTTATTCAAAACTGGATGATGAGCATCAAAACTTGTCTCATCTAATGGTAAAAATGTATAACCATTTTGTAATCCCCAGGTAATCACACTTTCAATTGCATTAACTGTAAATTCTTTGATATCATGACATAATACAACGGATTTATTGTGTGTCTGCATTCCCTGAATAATGTTTTGTCTAACAACATTTGTATCTTTTGTTCCACCTGCGTCACCGCTTGAAACATTCCAATCGAAATAAACATAACCTTTTTCAGTAGCCTGCTGTGTTAATCTTCCCATAACGCCAGGATTGAATTTACTTACCATGTTAGAGCTTCCGCCTGGGAATCTCATAAGTTTAGTAGTTTTACCTGTCTCTTGCTGAATTACATTTTCCATTGCATCAAAATCAGCCCAATATGCTGACTCACTTGCATAAATCTTCTTATAATCATGTGTAAAACTATGAACACCTACTGAATGTCCTTCTTGAACTTCTCTTGCAATATCAGCCTGGCAATCTTTTCTTAAATTAGTAACAAAGAAAGTAGCCTTAACATTATATTTCTTTAAAATATCTAATAATCTATTAGTATATGGTCCAGGGCCATCATCAAATGTTAAGTAACAAACCTTTTTGTCTGGAACTGTTGGTGGCAATGTACCCTCTTTTTCAACTTTAACTACACGTTTAACTGTAGCCTTATTGTTATGAGAATCAGAAACTGTATAAGTTAAAGTATATGTTCCACATTTTTTCATGTCAACTTTTCCTTTTACTTTAACCTTTTTAGTCACATCACCATCTAGGTTATCGATTGCTGTATACTCGTCTTTCCAACCAATGTTTTGATATGCAGTAACATTTTCTCCCCCTTTTAAAGTGATAACTGGAGGCACTTTGTCTTTATAAACAATTTTTCTAACTTCTGTTGTTTTGTTACCTTTTTTATCAGTTACTTCATATGTAATTTTATCTTTAGTAACTGTTCTTTTTACATTGGCAGTCACATCACCATCTAGATTATCAACAGCCTTAAAGCCATCTTCTGTGTATTCCTGTCCTGGTAAAACATATACAACATTTCCCTTAGTTAATTTAATCTTTGGACCTGAGATATCTTTTACCTCGACTTTTCTCTTAGCAGTAGCCTTTTCACCTTTGTACTCGGCTTCATATATCACCTCATATGTCTTAAGCTCCTTGGTATCAACCTTACCAATTGTTTTAACTTTTATAACTTTTTTACCAATTGGTATTAATTTGTTTCCATAAGTAGCTTCCGCACCCTTATCTTTATATTCCGAGGCATAATCAACTACTTGTTTTGGTTCGCCATTTAATTCAATTCGTAACTTTTTTGTTTTTCCTAAAATAGCCATTATCACACCAGCCAACAAAGCAAGTGCAACGATAGCAATCAATAGAACTGTAAAACTTTTTTTCGTGTTCTTATATGCTCTTAGCATTAGCAATCTCCTCTTTTCTTTTATCACATACTATCATATCATTCTAAAAAAACGCTTTCAAGAGAAACTAAAAAAAAGAATCTTAAGATTTCTTAAGATTCTTTACAAAAAAATTGTTTTTTATGATTTTAGCCATTTTTTCAAGTAAACTAAGAAACTTAATAGTTAAGTAAACTACTAATATTCTTGAGATATATGATAAACTTCGTTTGCTATTTTTCTGATTTCCTCCGGTAAAATTCTTCCAGTTAAAATTATATCCATATCCTCTGGTTTTCGTGTTAAAATCTCTTTTATTTCATCTATTTCAATTATCTTTTCGTCTATCAAACCTAGTATTTCATCCAAAACCAGTAAATCACATGCCGACGTAGAAATAACTTTTTTCCCATAATTAAATCCATTTCTAAGATTTTTTCTTTCCTCAGCTTGTAACTCTTCTGGTAATTTTTCAAAACACTCATCTTGTTTAGCAAATCTAAATAATTTTAATTCAGGTTCAAATCGTTTTAAATACTCTTCTTGCATAGAGATTTTTTCTTTTAAAAACTGAATAATAATCGCCTCTTTAGACTCCGCTGCTGCAAGTACCGCATTACCTAGCGCTGAAGATGATTTCCCTCTTCCCTCTCCATAATAAATCTTTATTACACCGTTAGCCATGTTTCCTCCTTAGCTCATACGTCCTTTTTAAATACTCATTATCTCGTAAATACTTATTATCTCGCCATCACTATATTGTATTATAGGTAAAATAACACATTAAGACTTTTTTTGCAACTTTTTACCGTAAACAAGCATCATCTATCGTTATTAAAATTCGGAATTTTCAACAAAAAAAAGAAGATTTCCTTTGAAAATTATACAGATTTATTAATCTTTTATAAATTAATTTTCGTTACCTTGTTTATTTACTTTTTTTATGATAAGATTTTAAAGTTAAGCTGAGTATTTTTCAGTTTAGAAGTAACAATAGAAACAAAGTCCAAGAAAGAAGGATAAATAAATGAAAACAACAAGAGACGATATTCGTAATATTGCCATCATCGCCCACGTAGATCATGGTAAAACTACTTTAGTTGACCAACTTTTAAAACAAAGTGGTGTATTCCGTGAAAATCAAGAAGTACAAGAACGTGTTATGGACTCAAATGATATCGAAAAAGAAAGAGGTATCACAATTCTTTCAAAGAATACAGCCGTTCAATACAAAGATGTTAAAATCAACATCATCGATACACCTGGACACGCTGACTTTGGTGGAGAAGTAGAACGTGTACTTAAAATGGTTAACGGTGTTGTTTTAGTAGTAGATGCATTTGAAGGTGTTATGCCTCAGACTAAATTCGTAGTTATGAAAGCATTAGCTCTAGGTCTTCCTATTGTAGTATGCTTAAATAAAATTGACCGTCCTGAAGCAAGACCTGCTGAGGTAGTTGACGAAGTATTAGAATTATTCATGGATCTTGATGCTTCAGATGAGCAGCTTGATTGCCCATTCTTATACGCATCAGCTCGTAATGGTTATGCAATGTATAACCCAGACGACAAACCAGAAAACATGATTCCATTATTTGAAACAATCATCAACCACATTCCAGCTCCTGAAGGAGATCCTGAAGCAAATACTCAGGTTCTTATTTCTACAATCGATTACAATGAATATGTTGGTCGTATCGGAATTGGTAAAGTTGACAACGGATCTATCAAAGTTAACCAGGAAGCAGTTGTAGTTAACCACCATGATCCTGACAAAAAACAAAAAGTTCGTATCAGCAAATTATACGAGTTCGAAGGTCTTCAAAAAGTTGATGTTGAAGAAGCTAAAATTGGCTCAATCGTAGCTATTTCTGGTATTTCAGATTTACACATTGGAGATACTATTTGTTCTCCTGAGAATCCTGAAGCTATTCCATTCCAGAAGATTTCAGAACCAACAATTTCTATGAACTTTATTGTTAACGACAGCCCATTAGCTGGTCAAGAAGGTAAATTCGTAACATCTCGTCATATTAGAGATCGTTTATATAGTGAATTAAATACAGATGTTTCTCTTAGAGTAGAACAAGGTGAGACACCTGACACATATAAAGTTTCTGGTCGTGGTGAACTTCATCTTTCAGTTCTTATCGAAAATATGCGTCGTGAAGGTTTTGAATTTGCTGTAAGTAAAGCCGAAGTTTTATACAAAACAGACGAAAACGGCAAAAAACTTGAGCCTATGGAAATTGCTTATGTAGATGTTCCTGATGAATTTACAGGTGCTGTTATTTCTAAATTACAACAACGTAAAGGTGAACTTAGAAACATGGGTTCAATCGCTGGTGGATATACTAGACTTGAGTTCAGAATTCCATCAAGAGGTCTTATCGGTTATAGAGGTGACTTCATGACTGATACTAAAGGTAACGGTATCCTTAATACTATGTTCGACGGATACGATGAATACAAAGGTGATATCCAGTACCGTGCAACTGGTTCACTTATCGCTTTCGAATCTGGCGAATCTGTAACTTACGGATTATTTGCTGCACAAGATCGTGGTACATTATTCATTGGAGCAGGTCAAAAAGTTTACTCTGGTATGATTATTGGTCAAAGCTCTAGAGCAGAAGATATCGAAATTAATGTTTGTAAAAAGAAACATTTAACAAATACTCGTTCATCTTCAGCAGATGAAGCTTTAACTCTTGTTCCACCTCGTGTATTAAGCTTAGAGCAAGCCATCGATTACATTGATACAGACGAATTACTTGAGGTAACACCAGAAAACTTAAGAATCCGTAAAAGAATTCTTGATCCAAGACTTCGTAAACGTGCAAATAACAAATAATTATTTATCCTTTAAATAATATTATTTTTTTTAATAATAATACGAAAAAGACTATTTACATTTTTATTGAAATAATTAAGTAACTAACTTTCGCTAGTCTTTTTTATTAATATTGTTTATACAAATATTAATAACGGTAATATAAACTAAAAAGATTTAAGGGGTTGTATCCATGGACGAATTAAATTATCACATTCCAAAAGAAGTTATAAATTTTAATGATATTTCTAAAATAGAAGATAACGTAGAACGAGCACATGCATATATCAACTTAGGAACAGATGCTTTAAATCGTGGAGAATTTACTTTATCAATTGATGCCTTCATCGAAGCTATTAATTGCAGCGAAACAGATTCATTAACTCAACTATTAGCAAGAAATAAAATTGCAAAACAATTTCAAATATTAGGACATCCAAAGGAATGCATAGAGCTCACTAAACAACTTGAAGAAATATATTCTCAACAAGCTAACTGCGCGGATAACTGTACAGTTGATTTTATCAATAATAGAGTATTAAATCTATGCTTAATGTTAGATTCCCTTACTAGAATTGATGATTATGAACATGCCAAACAGATATTAGACACAATAACTAAATTCGAAACAACTAAAGACATTCAGCTTCAAGTGATTGCTGCACATATTCAATACTATGGTGGTATTCATGATAAAACCAGAGAAGCCAAATATTTAAATCAATATTTTTCTATGGTTTCCAATACTTTTTGTAATGATCCATCACAATTTCAAAAAATAAATGAAATGATAACTTTTTTGCTAATAACTCAACACATTGAAAAAGCTAAAGAATTAATGGATATAATGCAAAAGCCTATTTTAGATAGTCATAATCAAAGCAGTAAGATAATATTCTTAACAAACAAAATAATGTATGATAAATGTATTAATGATAATGAGCAGCTTAATAAGGACATTATACAATATCACTATATAGTTAATATTCAAATTAATAATGGAATTTTTAGTGCATACGAAAACACAAAATTTCGTATAAAAGCCGATAAACTAAGACGTGAACAAAAGAAGATGCTTGCGGAAAATCTTAGACTTCAAAAAGAAGCTATGACAGATTTTCTTGTAAATCTCCCAAACAGAAGTGCTCTTGATGCCGAAGCACTTAAAATGTTCAATCAAGCTTGTTCGAACAAATCAAATTTTGCAATTGAAATGTTAGACATTGATTATTTCAAGCAATTAAACGACACCTATGGACATCAAACTGGAGATAAGGCTTTAATTACTTTGGCGAATTGTTTAAAAAAAATACAGCAAGACAATGTTTTTGTTTCTCGATATGGTGGCGATGAATTCTGCATCCTTTATTACAATTTATCAGTTGAGGAAATAAAACATATTTCAGAATCACTTTATAAAGAAATTGAAAAAGCCAAGTTTCCAAACAATAACTCAAAAGTTTCACAATATTTAACTATTTCACAAGGTATCTTTGTAAAAATTCCTTCTGAAAATGATAACGTTTGGGATTATTTAAAAAAAGCAGATAATGCATTGTACGAAATAAAGGAAACAAAACGTGGATCCATTATGATAAAAGTGGATGAGTAAAATATATAACGTAAAACACCTGAAACTAACAGTATCAATAATGCTCAAACTATAATAATAATTGATATGATACTTAGCAAACTTCAGGTGTTTTTATTTATTCTAAGCCTTCTAATAGTTCTTTAATTGTTCGAGCAAATATTCTTTATATTTCTCCTTAACATGTAAAGGACTTATTATTTTTGCGCTCATGCCTATTATGAAAAACCAACCAAAAAATGTATTAGATACACCAACATTCATCAGTGTCGTGCCATACCATCCATCACCTTTGTCCATCATTCTAATATCTGTTCCAAATCGATCAATTATGACACCTAAAACATCCTCTTTAAATTCAATTTTAACATTTTCTTTTTTTGCAGCATACATATCAAAGTTAGAATTTACACAACCAACTATGTCATATGTATCTGTTTGGCCAGGACTAGACATTCTCTCATCTTCCACGAGTTCAATATCTTTCATCTTATCAACTCTGAAAAATTTTTCTTTGTTAATAGTCTCATCTATACCAATAAAATAATAATTTTCATCATTATACACTAACGCTCTTGGTGATATTGAATATAAAAAATTCTCATGTCTTTCTTTAAGTTGTATTTTATTATCTTCATACACCCATTTATAGTACTTAAATCTAACTATTTTTTTCTTGGTAATAGCCTCATTTAAAGTATCAATAACCTCTAACACAACATGATTGTTCGTCTTGATACGTCCTCTTAGACGCACCTGATGTTTTAAACCATCACTTTCATACTTGCTTGAAAAAAGTGATAATTTCTTAATAAGTTTTTCTGAAGTATCTTCTGGAATGAACTTAAAAGCCTGGCTGGCATCAACTAGAATTTTCAGTTGTGAAATCGAAAGTATTTTGTTAGTCAAATAATAATAAGTATTGACACCTTTTTTCTTTTTTTTGATTTTAAAGCCTCCAAGCTTGTTAAGTTCATTAATGTCAGCATAAACTGTTTTACGCTCAACAAGTATTTCATAGGATTCAAGCTTCGAAATAATCTCTGGAGTCGTCAACCCATGATTCTCATCGGTATATATCCAAAAGATTTCTAGTAATCTAAATAGTTTAAGTTTCTGGTTTTCACTTCTAGGCATTTCCCAATTCTCCTTCTAGTTCCTTAAGTCTCTATATTTGAAATATTCCCCTCATACAACTTTAAGTATACTCCTACTAGAAATTATTGTCATCATCTTGCCTTACATTCTGATCAATTGTTCTGTAATAATTTTCATTTCTTTTTGCATCAAACAAATCGACGTTCATATCTGGATTATCAAAAAGCTGATGTTTGTTTCTCAAAAGTGAAGCTATAGCCATCATTGTATTTATGAAGCACCAAATTCCCCATATAAGAAGATCTTTGAATATTCCAGTTGCTCCAATAAATGCCATAAAAGTTGCTATACCAAATAAAACAATAAGTGAAATATTGCCACCTTTGCCTTTTGATTTTCTAGTTGCAATAGATACTATTCCTCCTGCTAACATCAATGTTGCTACCAAAATTCCAGCTCCACCTCCTGCATCTTTTCCATCTCCTAGTGAATTTGCAACACCTGCTGCGCATGATTGTAGTGCAACAACTACGAATAAAATGATTGATAAAATACCACTAACTAATTTCCATGTTTTCATAATATAGAACCTCCTTAAAAAAAATTTATTTATTACTTGTTTATGCTTTTCTTGTGCCCTTGAATGAAAAACTAAAACCCAACTGAAATATCGTCTGATTACACAAAATCGATTTTTGACATCAAATTCGACTTTTTTAGGCTACCTTCTTTCTGAAAAGGTGCTATAATTAGCTTATTCCAGACAGTGGGTATATTGAAAATTGCATAGCAAACAGACGGCTGGCTAATTCTTATGCAAAAGTAAACGCGACCCGTCTAATAACACCTATTGACAAATCGATTACTACCTGCATTTAAGTCTTTTAGTTACTTTTCAAAAAATAAGTCTGGCATCAAATGCACTTCATCGGGTGGGATGAGGTGCATTTTTAATAACTTCATTAATTCATGAAAATCATTATCGCCTTCTTCAACCAGTTCATACGGACTCTTATTTTCCAATCCTGGTCGTTTAATACTATTGATGTGATTCATAAGTAAAGTAATGTCATCCTGATTATAAGGATTTAGGCTTTTCTTTTTCGGAATCGCATAACGAATGAATTCATGGTTCTTCTCAATACATCCTTTTTGCCAGGAAGCCATTGGATCACAATAATAAAGACTTGTCCTATAAACTAGGAAACCATCCTCGTCAGGTGTCAGTTCTAATTCGTCCACCTTCTTAAATTCACTGCCGTTGTCTGTTAAGATAACCGGAAACAGTCTCCGAAACACTTCTATCCCTAACCCTGCCTCAAGATAGTCAAATACTCTTTTTACAGATTCCGCTTTTCCATCGGGCATTAGGAAGAGCAACATCACATTGTTCTTTCTGAATATCATTGTCAAAAGTCTCTTGCCCTGTTCCCTTACACCTTTTACAGTATCCATTTCTACCACTTCATCTTCTGTATACTTTACCTTCATGGCATACTCAAAATCTGCATAAGTTCTACACTGTCGAAACTCCATATTTGCAAATCCAAGAGAAGGTTGATGCCCCTTCTTTCGCTGCTTATAACCTGTTTTTCTACGTAAATCGATGTTTCTTATGGTAAGCTCGCCATCATCGATGTAGTTGTAGAGAGTTCTTAAACATACAGGCATTTCATTTTCATGCTCAGCATAGATATGAGTCAAAGGCTGTCCTTTTTTCACAAGTCTTGTAATCAGTTCATCCATTTCCAGCTTCTGCTCATCGGATATTCGCACGCCTTTACGGCTCTCTGATCTTCGACGTGACACAGCTGCATCTGCATGCTTTGCGCTGTATACATACTTATCTTTAACACATAGCTTCTTTTTAGGACAGTTGTTGCAAACATATGGTGCTTTTTCAAACTCGTGACACGCTTGAGAAATATACTTCTCACAAAACATTTGGCAATCAAATACTTTGCATTCGCAGCAAATGCTTTCGCATTCCAAATCTCCACAAACATGGTGAACAACATTAGTTCTTCTAGCGTTTGCACAGTCTTTACCAAGATAATACGTATTATGGATATAAGTTCTATTTTTCTTGATTTCATGTGCAACTGTGGAAGGATGTCTACCGATTAATTTTGCTATCTTTTTAAGAGAATCTTTGTTGTGTATTCCAGTTTCAATCGCAAGTCGATCCGACAGATCCATTTGTCCTTTATTTCTGTAGTAGTTCATATCTGCTCCTTTCCAGCAGATAGTAATCGATATCTTTACTATATCATCTCTGCTAGAAGAAGTCGTTGCAAAAGTAAACTAGACTTTTTTAGCCATTTTCAGTTGTCAAAGTACAGGTTTAGTTTTTCATTCTAGG